>Ga0209630_10000095_pt1 | contig 100185 bp, 94 predicted proteins | sample COG_01_FD_184745 | JGI IMG/M metagenome (GOLD analysis project Ga0209630, IMG submission 184745) | Pelagic Microbial community sample from North Sea - COGITO 998_met_01 (SPAdes) (version 2) | ecosystem: Environmental > Aquatic > Marine > Neritic zone/Coastal water | place: Helgoland, sampling...
TATTGCCCTTTGGCGTTATTCGTACGCCGAATCCTTTAAGGTCAATGTCTCTTAGAAAAGTATCTTTAGACGGATCGTTGATAGTGCTTTCCAGCACCCGTTTCGTAATCTTCGTATGCATGACGCTAGCTACCTCTTAAAAGGTTAAACAAACGTCGAGTGGCGAAGTCGTCAGTCGCAATATCTAAAAGTAGACGTTGCGTAGACAGTAGGCCGGGTAGCTCAGTTGGTAGAGCACCCCACAGCACAAGTGGGGCTTGTGAGGACTGAAGCTAAGTCATTCAATTTCCTAAAATAAATGGTGGCCAGGGGTGGAATCGAACCACCGACACAAGGATTTTCAGTCCTCTGCTCTACCGACTGAGCTACCTGGCCAGAACGTGTTGCGGACAATCGGCAACCAGAACGGTCGCGTGAGTGTCTTAGCGGGCTGTGCACCGTGTGGAAGCGGCGCTGGAGGGGCGGTATTACATCCGTCCACAGGGATTGAGTCAACCCGGGGTGGACTTGTTCTTGATCTTTGTCCGGTGGCGCGCAAAGATTCGTAGTACAGACTCTTTTCAATTCTTGCGGAGCATGGATATGGGTACGAAGTGGTCAGCCAAGGGCGAGTACATGGAAGCATGTAGCTGCGATTTTCTGTGTCCGTGCATCCCGAAAAATTCGACCACGCCGGCGACCCATGATTTTTGCAAAGTCGCGCTCGCGTTTGATATCGCGGAAGGGAAGTTCGGTGATACCTCGCTCGCCGGCGTGCGCTGGGTGTTTTTCGCGCAATCCAAGGCCGTGATGTCGTCCGGTGAGTGGATCGGGGGGTTGGTGATTGACCCTTCAGCGAGTGATGAGCAGGTTGCCGCGATTACTGCCATCTGCGGGCCGGATGCCGGCGACGGGCCGGGCAAGTTTGCGCCGTTGATCAGCGATTTTCGTGGTCTTGAACGCCACCCGATCGAATTCGTGAAGAACGGCAAGAATGTCACGGTGAAAATCGACGGCATGCTGGAACAGGCCATCGAGGGCGTGGACAGCATGTCGGCTGAGGGCGAATGTGTGGTTATCGATAACACCGCCCATCCGGTCAACAAACGTCTTAATCTGGCCAGCGCCCTGCGCAACATGATCAACGCGTTCGGCATCCAGTGGGAAGACCACAGTGGCGGTAACAACGGCCATTTCGCGCCGTTTGACTGGGTCGGCGAGGCTGCGTGAGTAGCGGCTCCGGCCTCAATCTCCAATCGATAGAACAACGTCTCAGTCTGGCCGCACTGCTTGCGGTCGCAGCGATCGCGTGGGCGTTTTTAATTGCCTCCGAGGCCGCCATGGATACCATGCGCGGCGACGGCATCGTGATGGAAATGATGTGGGCGATGATGTCGCCGTCTGCGACCGGCCCCTATCTGGCCTCAGCCGCTGCCATGTGGGTGGTCATGATGATCGCCATGATGGTGCCGGCAGTCCTGCCAATGACCTCGGTCTATCGGGGTATTTATCGTGGCACTTCTGCGCAACTCGACACCCTGCTTTTCGCTAGCGGTTATTTTCTCGGTTGGAGTGCGTTCTCGCTGCTCGCCGCAGCGTTGCAGTGGTGGTTACACCTGAGCGGCATCCTGCACGGGCACAGGCTTGATACCGGCGCTCATGTCGCGGCCGGGTTACTCGTGGTCGCCGGGATTTATCAGCTCACGCCGTTTAAAGAAGCCTGCCTGGCGCGCTGCCGTAGCCCACTTGGTTATTTTCTGGCGCACTGGCGCGAGGGACATGCCGGCGCGATAAAGATGGGTTTGCGCCATGGTCTGTTCTGCATCGGCTGCTGCTGGATGCTGATGCTGTTGATGTTTGCTGGTGGCGCGATGAGTGTCGCGACCATGGCGGCATTGAGCGTGTTTATTTTGCTCGAGCGAGTGGTGCCGAACGGTCCTTGGGCGTCACGCTTGCCGGGTGTGGCGATGATCGTTGCAGGCGCCGTGCTCACTATCCGAGCCTGAACGACCTGGCCGGCCGCCTAGATTAGCTGTCGGGTTCGACGAACTCTTGCGGCGCTTGCGAACCGTCACCGAAGAAAAACTTCTCCATTTCTTCGGCGAGATAGGTGCGGTCTTTGGCCTCGATGGGGGACAAACGATACTCGTTGATCAGCATCGTCTGATGCGCCAACCACATCTGCCATCCTTCGCGACTGACATTGTCGAAGATGCGCTGGCCAAGTTCGCCTGGATAAGGCGGCTTGCCAAGTTGTTCGCCTTCGCGCCCGAGTTTGATGCATTGAATTGTAGACATGCAGCGGATCTTACCAGCATCCGGCAACCGTGGGCGGACTAAGCGGCCTGATTTTGCGCATGGCTGTCGCTGGTCTTGCTTTTGTCGGATTGATCGGTGGTCCGAATCCTTTTGGGTGTCTCGAGGGATGTCGTCAGCGTTGCGCAGCCAGCGCATTCAGGAGCCGGCTCACCGGCATGGGCAGACCAAGCTGAGGCGCCTCGCTGCTGTTGTACCAGCACACGGCATCTGTCTCGCGCACTACCGTTACTTGCTCACCAACCTCGATACACAACGGCTCCATGAGAAGTTTAAAGTGCGTAAACGTGTGCGGGATCGGTGCCATTTTCCCGCTCATCACGTAGTTGCGGAGGCCTAATTCCGCCATGGTCTGCGGCAAGGTGGCTTCGTTCGCAATCTCCGGGAAACACCATAATCCGCCCCAAATACCATTCGGCGGTCGGCGCTGCAGCAAGATCGAGCGATTGCGGTCACTCACAATCAGAAAGCAGGCCGAGCGCGTCGGTACCTGGCGACGCGGGCGTCGACCGGGAAATTCGTCAATTCGACCCTGCGCGCGTGCGGCACAGTCGGAGCGCAAAGGACACGCTTCGCAGTTCGGGTTGCGACGCGTACAAACGGTGGCACCGAGATCCATCTCGGCCTGGGTGAAGTTGCGATAGTCGTCACTTGGCAATACCGACTCGGCCGTTGCCCATAACTGCTTCAAAACGCTGGTCGTCCCGGGCCAACCTTCAATGGCGTAATGGCGCGCGAGTACGCGCTTCACATTGCCATCAAGAATTGCGGCGCGGCGATTGCCTGCCAAAGCGATAATCGCACCGGCGGTTGAGCGGCCGATGCCAGGCAAGGCGATCAAGGCATCGAGTTGATCGGGGAATTCACCGCCATATTCACTCGCGACAATCTGCGCAGTCTTGTGCAGGTTGCGCGCGCGCGAGTAGTAACCGAGCCCCGACCATAGATGCAGGACTTCATCGAGCGGTGCCTCGGCAAGCGCCTTCACGTCGGCGAACGTTTGGGTGAAACGTTCGAAGTAGCCTAATACCGTGCCAACCTGAGTTTGTTGCAACATCACTTCGGATAACCACACCCGGTACGGACTTGGCTCGCGCTGCCAGGGCAAGTCGTGGCGACCGTGCGATACGTGCCAGCGCAGCAATCGCGAGGCGAAGTCGCCAGGGTGGGGGAGCTCGTTCACGACGAGGCGCCAGGGAGCGCAACCAGCCGTTGGATATTCGCGCACGTTTCGTTGACGTCGTGCGCAAAGACGCGTTTCAGAATGAGGGGTCCAATCAGGGGCGGGATCCAGAAGTCCGGTGTCTGGGTGGCGCGCAAATGAATTCGCGTGCGGTTGCCGGGCAGGGATTCCAGAATCCATTCTGCAACCCCATCCCGAAAATTGCTTTCCTGCGGAATGATGGTCGTCGTGATCACGCGCGCACTTTCTTCGACGTGCTCAACGAAATTGAGATCGAAACACACCATGAGAATGCAGCGCTCAAGGCGCAGCAGGCGTTTCAAGCTAGTCGGGCTGTAGCGCTCGACTACCCGACTTTCTACGATGTTCGGGTTGATGCGTGCGAGATGTTCGTAGTCGGTAACCACCTCACGAACGTCTTGCTCAGCACCTTCCAGTACAGATGAGAACGTATAGTCGTACGTGTTGCCGGAGAAATCGATCTCGGCGGTTTCAGTAACACAAGCCGCGAGTACAGAACTGCTCGTGCCCGCAGCGATCGCGATAACCATCGCTTGCGATGCCCAGGCGCTCGCACGACCGCCACGAATGGAGTTGGCCACACGTTCCTCGATGAGCGCCTGGCGCTCTAGAATTTCAAGAGGTTCTTGATCGCCTCGCCGGTGTCCCCGCCGATGGCGCCTTTAACTTTGTCGCCGACGGCCTTTTTCACTTTGTCCTTGGCCGCATTGCCGATGACGGCCTTCACGATTTTTCCAAGGTCGGGCAGGCAAGTCGGATTCTCGATATTACCGCGGCAGCGAATCGGCACCGAATATCCGCCGAGATTGTATTTGGCGCCGCCAGCCTCTTTGGCTTGCTCAGTGACCGCAAGCTCGAGATTATATTTAAGGGTGTTGTTGCGCAGGTTGGCGAGCGTGCCAGAACCTTTGATCTCAAAACCATCGCCGGCGAGGAGCAAGTCACGATTGCTTATGACGCCGTTCTTGGCCGTGATGGAGCCGCCTAACTTTGTGAAGTTGGTCTCGCCGCCTTTAGGAATCGGCACCGGGCATTTGCATTCGAGTATCTGTTCGACGGCTTGCAGCACCTTGACGGCATCGACCCCGCGAAATACGCCGTTGACGGTCGAGAATTTCCCTTTCCCGTTAAGCGTTCTCTTAATGCGCTCGGCATCTCCGCCGGTGCCGGTCAATGCAGCATCGAAAGCGACTATGCCAGCGAGCATATCGTTGCCGACAGTAGCCATAGTCAGGTCTCCGACATTGACCTTATCGAGCGCAGTTTTCAATTTGAGTTTGGTCTTCTTACCGCGCGCATCAAGCACGATGTTGCCGCTGTAAGTGCCATCGTACAGTTCGGCGCCGATCGGTTTCAGCCTGATGAGCCCGCCATTAGCGTTGATTGAGAACTTGATCTTGTTCATCGTCGCGCCTGATAAGACCAACTCCTCAATCGTAAGATCACCTTTGATCTTGAGCGCGCGGAGAGTTTCGACCGGCAGCTCTGCAGCCGCGCCAGCGGCAGCAGCTTCGGGGCTCGCTGCTTTCACTTTACCCTTCGGCGCCGGCTCCATGTAACGATCGGCGTCGATACGGTCGATGTCTATATTGAATTTGAGGTCCGGACCGGTGAAGTTGGCAACATTCACATTACCAGTGAGCTTGGTGCCGTCGAGACCGATTTTGAGATTATCGAGATTGAAGCTGGTGTTCGAACCGCCAAAGTCGCTGCTGAGTCCTACCTTAGTGAGGGCCTTGCGATCAGAGGTTTTGGGTACCGGTTGATTCAGACTCGCTAGCAGTTTGCGCAAATTGAACACGGGCACATCGAGATTGCCGCTGAACGTTGGCTCCTTGGAAATATTTTTCGCGTCGAGATTGGCTTTGGCATTGAGGCCAAGCCCGGCAACTGATAATCCCTTCAGAGTCAGCGTATCTTTGTCGAGATTAGCGCGTGCTTCGGCGGCACTCACCTTCAGACTGACGGGTTTCTTCGCCCCGGGACCTTTCACCATGGCTGTCAGAGTCAACGGCGTCACGGTCAAATCAGACAAGCTGCCTTTGATGCCCGCGCCGAGCTCGAAACTCTTGACCGATTTCGCCAAATCAGCCTGCCCGGCACTGCGCAATAAAATCCCGAGATCTTTACTGACCACGGCAATGTTACCGTCCAGGCTGCCTTTGCCTTTCTCGAAATCGACCCCCTGGCCCTTCAGTCCACCACGGATTTCAAGGCCCATAAGATCAGCCGACAAGGTCTCTACGTCGATGCGGCCATCGTTCATATCGGTGTCGAAACCAAGCTCCAGCTTGAACGATTTGTTTTTCTCTTTGGCGAGCCCGGCCGCTAAATCGCGCAGTCCTTCGCCGTCGCCCTGTAACTGGGAAGCAATCGCCAGTAATGCGGCGAGGTCAGGACCACTTGCCTTAAGTGAGCCTTTTGCTGCCGGCTTATCACTTTCGATGTTGGTTGCCTGCAATGTGCCAGTGATCGAATTGCCGAGTAGCTGAACGTCGAGTTTGGGGACTGACGCCGTGCCCTTCGCCATGTCTGCGTTGACATCGGCGTTAACGGTAAAGGAGCGATCCTTGGTGCCTTTCAGTGCGGCGGTCAAACCTTTCAGGGCGGCGGCATCGGCGCCCTGCATTTGCGCAATAACTGTCAGCAGGGTCGGGAAGTCTGGTCCGACGGCCTTGAGTGCGGCGTTGACGGTGGGTTTATCGCTATCCGCGTTGGTGGCATTCATTTGTCCGGTAATGGTGTTGCCGAGCACGTGGACTTCAAGTACCGGCACTGAAGCTTTGCCTTCGGCGAGATTCGCGTCCAGATCGGCGGCGACGGAAAAGGATTTGTCACGCGCGCCAGCGAGTGCTTGATTGAGACTTTTCAGTGTCTCTGCATCGGCACCCTGAAGCTGTCCGACAACAGCCAGCAGTGTGGGCAAGTCCGGCCCGCTTGCACTGAGGTTGCCCTTTGCGCTGGGCTTGTCCGTGTTGGCATCGGTTGCATTGAAACTACCGCCCAACTTCGCGCCGAGCAGGTTGCCGTCCAGTTTGCTGACAACCACGTTGCCGGAATCCATATCTGCATCGAACGCGACGGCGAAGTTGAAACTGCGATCGCTGATACCGCCCAACTGTTTGCCAACCGGCAGTTGAAAGACGTTGAAAATAGACGCCAAATCGGCGCCGGTAATCGTCAGCTCACCGTTTGCACTGGGTTTGTCGCTTTCTATATCGCGCGCATCGAAAGCACCGGCCACAGATGTTCCCAGGCCAGTCAGAGCGAGGTTGCTGATAGTCGCCGTTTGCTTCTCGAGGTTGACGTCAATGGCCGCGCCGAAATCAATGCTGGCTTTGCCGCCTGGTAAATGCGCGCCACGCATGAGTGCGTTAAAGGCGAGTGGCGAAATAACATAGTGTTCGTCATCGAGGTTATACGACAGCGTCGCGTTCAGAGTCATGTCGCTATCGAGCGCCGGCTGGTTGGACTGTGCGGTCAGGCTCATGTTGAACGCAACCGGGTCTCCAAAGGTCAGTGGGCCTGTGCTGACGTTGATATTAGACAAGCTCACATTTTGTTCGGTGCTCGCGTCGCTAAAACTAATCCGCGCATCTTTGATGTCCACACCCCCGAGGACAAATGCTGCCAGGCCACCACCACCGTGCTCTTCCTCGGCTGGTTCGCCTCCGGCGAGATCGTCCCAATTCGTGCCGCCGGCGGCGTTGCGCGCGAGATTGATGGCGAGCCCATGGAGAATAACCTTGTCCATTTCCACCCGGCTGCTCAGTAACGGCAGCGTGGCGACCGCAACTTGAATGTTGTCGGCGGCAAAAAATGGTTCATCACCAAATCCTTCGGCATTACTCAGCGAAACAGGTCCGGCCTTCAAACTAATCTTCGGCCAAAGCGCAAGCTCTAATGGACCATCGAGCTGTAACTCGCGCCCCGTCGCCTCGCGGACTTGTGCGCTAATTTGCTCTTTGTAGTCGTTCGGATCGACGGTGCTAACGACTATCCCGACGCCGCCGACCACGACGACGACAATCACGACAAGAACGATCAACAGGGTTTTTATTGCCTTCATCTTGAACTCCAGTTGGTCTGTTCAGACCAACAATTCAGAAATACGTTTGCGGGCCCGAACACAGGCTGCACGCACTTGAGCAGGCGCCGTGCCGCCAAAGTGATCGCGGGCGTTCAGCGCGTTGTCCATGTCCAGAACATCGAAAATGGATTCGTCGAGACGCGCGTCAAAACTTTTAAAATCTTCGAGACTCAAAGCCTCTAACGGACAATCCCGTTGCACCGCCAGTTGCACCGCCTCGCCCACGACCGCATGAGCATCGCGAAACGGTAAGCCGAGTCTCACCAGGTGGTCGGCAAGATCGGTGGCCGCGATAAAACCTTCAGCAGCAGCGGCTCGCATGCGCTCGCGGCGCACGTTAAGCGTCGGCACCAACTCGGCGAACGCGCGCGTGCACGCTTCCAGCGTATCGAGCGTATCGAACAAGGGCTCTTTGTCTTCTTGATTGTCTTTGTTGTAGGCCAGCGGTTGCGCCTTCATTAACATCAGCAGCGTCATCAGATTGCCGGTCACGCGGCCCGTTTTGCCGCGCACCAATTCCGGCACATCAGGGTTTTTCTTCTGCGGCATCATCGACGAACCCGTACAAAACGCGTCGTCGATGTCGATAAAAGCGAATGCCTGCGAATTCCACAGCACCAGCTCTTCCGCCATACGCGAGTAGTGAACCATGATCAGTGATGCCGCAGCCGTGAATTCAATCGCAAAGTCGCGGTCGCTCACGGCATCCAGGGAGTTTTCTGCCACCAAGTCGAAATCGAGCAGTTCGGCAACGCGCTGCCGGTTGATGGGAAACGTGGTCCCGGCCAGTGCTCCGGCGCCGAGTGGCAGCACGTTGATACGCTTGCGGCAATCGGCCAGGCGCGCGCTGTCGCGCAAAACCATTTCCAGCCAGGCCAGCATGTGATGGCCGAAACTGATCGGCTGGGCGGCCTGCAGATGGGTGTAGCCTGGCATCAGGGTGTCCGCCTCGCGTTCGGCGAGATCAACCAGTGCTGTCAGCAGCGCGTCGAGTTGGCGTCGCAATGAGTCAACCTCGTCGCGCAGATAGAGCCGGATATCGGTCGCCACTTGATCGTTGCGCGAGCGCGCGGTGTGCAATTTTTTGCCGACTTCGCCGATATCGTCGACCAGCGCCCGTTCAATGTTCATATGTACATCTTCGAGAGCAATTGACCACTCAAACTGGCCCTGGTCGATACGTTGACCAACGCGCTCAAGCCCGGCCGCAATGGTGGCGAACTCGGCTTCGCTGAGAACCGAACATTCGGACAACATGCGTGCGTGGGCGAGTGAACCGCGAATATCACACTGCGCAAGGCGCTGATCAAAAGTGACTGAGGCGGTAAATTCTTCGACGAAAGCATTGGTCGGCGACGTGAATCGACCGCCCCAGGGTTTATTGCTTTGTTGGCCTTGTGACATGCTGGCGCCGTAACGGGGGTGAAGAACAGGATGGACGAGCGCTGGAAGTATATCGCAGCTGGCTGCATGACCGTTGATTGACCGAGCCACTGGCGCCCGCCCAAACTAAGCGTCGCATGACACCCGTATATCCGTTATCCAGGCCGGAGCTGAGTATGTCTGAGCAGCTAATTGCGGTTGCCTGTGCGCACGTTCGCGCAGCTGTCGTGAACGTGCCCCAGTCGTGGTCGCGCCATGGATAAATCGTCGAAACTGCCAGCCGGGCCCGGTGATCCGGTCTTTTTGCCTGATTTGTGCGGCGTTCCGGCCTTATTTGTTGTCGTCGTCGTGAGCGAATTGGTTGCGCTGTTGATCGTCGTCGGCGGCACCGGATTGGGGCCGCTGTTCATGGACGACCTGGCGCTAATGTCCTTGTACACCCAGTGGCTTGGCTTGTCCGCTGCAGCCGCGTTGTGTTTCGCGCGAAAACCGCTGAACGGGCTGGATGAGCGCAGCATCGCGGCAATCAGCTATCTGCTTGTTCTGGCGGTTATCTGAGCGGTTGCCGAATTGGCCTGGTGGGTGGTGAATCCGGTGGTTGGCGCCGGCGCTTTGATCCAACTGTCGCACGGCGACCTGATGATGCGCACGGTCATCATCGGCGCAGTCGTGGCAGCGCTGGTATTGCGCTACTTCTATGTGCAGTTTCACTGGAAACATCGCATCGCGTCTGAGGCCTCGGCCCGCCTCGAAGCCTTGCAGGCACGTATTCGCCCGCACTTTTTTTTCAATTGCATGAATTCCATCGCCAGTCTGACCCGTTCGAATCCAGCTCTCGCCGAGCGCGCGGTAGAAGATCTCGCCGATTTGTTTCGCGCCAGCTTTGCGGATGCGCAGGCACTGGTGCCCATTCAGGAGGAGCTGGCCTTCGTCGAGCGCTACCTCAGTATCGAAAGCCTGCGTCTTGGCGAACGCCTGGTCGTGGTGTGGTCGGTGGAAGAGATGCCGGCTAGTGCTCGCTTGCCGTTACTGAGTTTGCAACCGATTGTCGAGAATGCGATTTATCACGGCATCGAGCCGAGCAGCCGAGGTGGCTCGATCGAGATCAGCGCCCGCGTTGACGCAGAGCAGCTGCGTATTGAGGTGAGCAACCCGGTCAACCCACGGCCCAACTATCAGCACGCCGGCAATCAAATCGCACTCGAAAACGTTCGCCTGCGACTGCACGCTCATTTCGGTGAGGCTGCCTCGATCACCAGTGAACAACGGGACGGGCAGCACAGGGTACTTATGGTGCTGCCGGTCGGGCACGAGTCGCAGCTGTGAGAATTCTCATCGTCGATGACGAGCCTTTGGCGCGGCAACGTTTACGCTCCCAACTGCAAGAGATTGATGCGGGTGTGGTCGTCGCTGAAGCTGATAACGGCATCAGCGCACTCGAAGAGGTGGCCGCCGCGGACGCCGATATCGTGTTGCTCGATATCCGCATGCCCGGCATGGACGGGCTCGAGACGGCTCGGCACCTAACCCGGCTACCGCGGCCTCCACATGTCATTTTCACTACCGCCTACGACGAACACGCCCTGGCTGCGTTCGAAACTCAGGCGCTGGCCTATCTGGTCAAGCCGATTAGAACCGAGCGTCTGCGCGAAGCTTTAATGCGCGCCGCATTAATCGACGCTGGACGTCAGAGTATCGCCCAACAGCAACCGGACGGTCTCGGGCGGCGCCAACATGTCAGCGCCATGGTGGGCGGGGCTTTGCGCTTAATGCCGCTCAACGAAGTGGTGTACTTCCAGGCCGATCAGGGCTACGTCAGTGCCGTATCGGCGCAAAGTCAGTTATTGCTCGAAGAATCGCTGCGCTCGCTGGAGGATGAATTTAGTGATCGCTTCGTACGTATTCATCGCAATGCGCTAGTGAACATCGAACATGTTGCCGGGCTGCATAAACAGTCGGACGGCAATGTAGTCGTGGTGTTCAAAGATTGTCCGGCGCAACTGGTGGTCAGCCGGCGCCTGTTAACGGGCGTGCGTAAACGGTTACGGGATAGCTAAGCGCGGCCGTCAGGCCAAATCGCCCCACAAGGCCTGCATAACCGAGAGCGCACACACCGCTGCAGTTTCGGTGCGCAAAACACGCGGACCGAGCGCGACAGTGACGGCGCCAGCGCGCTCCAGCATCGCGATTTCGTTGTCCTCAAAGCCACCTTCGGGGCCAGCGACGACAGTCACTGACTCGGCCGGCGCGGGTTGCCGAGCGAGTGGTGCGGAACTCGTCGGGTGCAGGACGTAACATGGCGTGCCGGGCCGAGCGGCGACCCACTCGGCAAGCGGCTGCACGCTGGCCAGGTGGGGCAGAGCGGTGCGTCCGCTTTGCTCAGCAGCGTGCTGAATAATGCCGCGCCAATGGTCGATGCGCTTGCTGACCCGTTTTTGATCCAACTGCACGACTGTGCGTTTACTTACCACCGGTACGATTTCGTGAACGCCGAGCTCAACGGCCTTCTGAATCGTGTAATCCATGCGCTCACCACGCGAAATCGATTGCACCAGGGTGACTGCAAGAGGCGATTCGCTGTCGGCCTGAAGTTCGTTCCCGATGACCACGACGACTTCGCGCCGACTAACACGAGTGAGACGACCGGAAAACACGCCACCGCGACCATTGAACAGCGTGACTTCGGCGTCAGCACTGAGTCGTAGCACGGTGCTGACGTGGTGCGCGCTGGCTCCGGGCAGCGTGAACTCGTCGCCTTCCGTCAGTTCATGATCGATATAGATCCGGGTCATGTTGCGATCCTAACGCGCTCGCGTGGCTCGCGGCACGGTAATTAGGCAGTGGGTGCGTATAATTCGCCTGCACGTCGACCTTACTACCCCAGCAAGCGAGCCCGAGGCATGTTTAAAACACTGAAATCATTGTTCGACACGCAAATAGCCAGCATTGCTCACGAACAGGATGGTGAAAATGCGCTGCCATTGGCGGTCGCCGCGCTGTTGTTCGAAATTTCTCGCGCCGATCATGAAATCCATGATGACGAGCGGGCAGCGATGAGTGCTGCCGTGGCCCGAGTTTGCGGTATCCCCGCAGACGATATTGATGCTCTACTCAGCAGCGCTGATGAGGCGGTCGAGGAATCGGTGTCGATTTACGAATTCACATCGGTGGTCAACGATAAATTCGATCGTGAGAAGAAGTACGAATTACTGCAAATGCTCTGGCAGGTGGCTTATGCCGATGGGCGTGTTGATCGCTACGAAGAATATTTCGTGCGCAAGATAGCGGACTTGCTCCATTTGTCGCAAAGCGATTTCATTCGCGCCAAGCATGCAGCGCAAACCTGAGACGAGCGGGGTCAGATGCCTGCCTGGGCCGGCGGGATCGCGTAATCACCATCCAACAAGGCCAGAATGAGGCTGTCTTCAAGTTCTATCCGGGTCGTGACAACCTCGCCAAGGCGCGATAAATCGGCACTGAGTTTGGCTTCAATGAGGGCCGCTTCCGGCGCGTCGTAGCGCTCGCTGAATTCAACCGCGACATCGGTACTCTGCTCGATGCGGGAATAGATTTCCGCAGCGGTGTTAAGGACTGCCTGACGCCGTTCGTTACCTTCGATAATGCGCTGATAAAGTCCGAAATGACCAGCCGCGATGTAGTCCACCAATATTTCCTGAAAGTCGTCGAGCGTGCTGAGCACCGTTTCGTCAGCCTGGGACAGATCAAGTTTCGACAGTTCCCATAGCAATACCAGCATCTGTTGCCGTTCGGCGACGAGCTTATCAATCAACTTGCGCGACAACGGGCGCTTGTGACTGTCAGCTTGCTTGGATTTGGGCATGGTTTATTGTCAGTCTTCTCGGCAGGCCTCATCAATGTACATCGGCTGTTCTGCAAAAGCATCAATGCGGCATTAAAAAGGGGCTTAGTCGATGATTGTTTGCGGATTTCGGGGGCTATAATCCGGCGATGGAGATCCCGGGATACGAGATCAAGCGTCAGATAGGCCAAGGGGGTATGGCCACCGCGTATCTAGCCGAACAAAAATCGCTTGGCCGTCAGGTCGTTCTCAAGATCCTCGACAGCAAAGTCCGTGATACGCCAGAAACGATCGAACGATTCCTCAACGAGGGGCGCATCATCGCGTCGCTCAATCATCCTCACATCATCACGATCTTTGACATCGGTCAGAGCGAGCAAGACGTCTACATTTCGATGGAATATGTCGAAGGGGGCGATTTGCGGCAGCGCATGCAACACAAGGTGTTCGCGCCGGTCGAGGCTATCGATGTGATCGAGAAAATCGCCGGCGGCCTGGCGCTCGCACACGCCCAGGACATCATTCATCGCGACGTTAAGCCTGGCAATATTTTGTTCCGTGACGACGGCACACCGCTATTGAGTGATTTCGGGATCGCCAAGCGGCTCAGTTCTGACGCCGATCTGACCTCCACCGGCATGTTTCTTGGCAGCCCGAACTATATGGCTCCGGAGCAATCCGAAGCCGGACCGATTGACGGACGCGCCGATATTTACTCGCTCGGCATCATTCTCTACGAAATGCTCACCGGCCAGCGCGCTTACACGGCTGACTCGGTGATTGACGTTATCGTAATGCACAAAAAAGCACCCATCCCGATTCTTGGTGCCGGGTTTGAAGAGTTTCAGGAGTTGCTCAACCTGATGCTGGCGAAAAACCGCCAAGAGCGCTTCCGTGATGCTGAATCGCTGCTCCACTTTATCGCAGAGTTGCGCAAGACCGGTGCGGTGAAGTCGATTGCGCAGATGAATGCCAGTCCCGACATCGACATCACCGGGGAGCATGATCTTGTTATTCCGCCCGCACCGAAGAAAGCGCGCCAGGCGCTGCCAGTACAACGAACACTACCGCTCGGCAAAATTGCCATGGTCGGGATGCTGGTGTTGTGCGCGGTAGTCTGGGGCACCTTGATCGTGATTGAACGTCGCATGCAGCCAGCCGAACTGCCCCGGGCTGGTATCGCGACATCACTGGATGTCGTTACCCACAATGCCCGGGCGCCGGCGCCGTCCGGTCAGGTTGCAGTGACTGCGGAAGAAGCGACCCAGGTCGCCGATGCCTTGCTTTGGCTGGGGTGCCACAGTATCGAAGAATCGCGCCTGACGACGCCGGAGAAAGATAACGCCTATTACTATTTTTCACGTCTCTCGCAATTGCAACCGGGACACGCAGGTGCTGCCGAAGGGATTAGGAATATCGCCGCCAAGTACGCTTTTCTGGCTGAGCGAGAAGCCGCAGAAAGTCGCTTCGACGAGGCGCGCAGCTACATCCGTATCGGCCTGCAACTCGATCCGCAGAACGTAGCGCTGATTTCTCTGAGCGAGCTTACCAACCGACCGCACGCCGGATTCTGGGGCGCTCTGGCGAGTCTATTTAACTAGCTACCAGCCGTGGCGTCACAGCCGCAGCGCGAGTGCCGGTTACTGTGGGACGTTTGGCGGGCTCGCCTGTTCCGGAAGCAAGTCCAGAATCGAGCGGGCCTGGTCCAGCTGGCGCTGATCCCACACTTCAATGAGGGATTTGAGGGCCGCAACCTTGCCAGCCAGATCTTCGGCAGCGTCAGGGGCTACGGCGGCGGCTAATTCTTCCTGTTCCTGATTGAACTCGCTGGTAACCGCTTCAACGTCAACGCCGCTTTCCTGAGCTTTTTCCATGGCGGCCTTGAGTTCATCTTTCACGACTTCCTCGGCCGTCGCGACCTCTTCGCCGGCGTCCTCCCCAAATGCGTTATCGCGCAAGTAGATGCGCTGCGATTCCGGCACCTGAACAGCGGTATCGTCGACCAGTTCGCCGTTGTCAAAAACCAGCGTGCGTGGACCACCTTGCGCGCCGCGATACCACGACGGTGGGCTGCCCGAGAGCTGCACGTTGCCGCTGCCAATGTCAGTCCATTGGTACATTCGTGCTTCTGCGACTGGGGTTAGAATCGCAAGTAGCGCAATCGAGAGCATAAGCTTGCGCATAATGTTACTCATAACAGGATACCTAGCGTGGATATGAGTATATCAGCGCAAATGCCTGAGTTCCGCCACCGATGTACCTGAACTCATTCGCTCAAATGCAGGACTGGCACGGGCAGATTGTGGTGCCTGACAGCGCCTGCATGGCCGTCATTAATGCGGCTCTGGATTATCACTCTCGCCTACTTGGCGGTAACGCTTGGCGACCGACTCAAATCGTCACCTGGGGCAATGCGCTGCGTCAGAGTTTCGAATTCGAGCGACTCGCTCACGCCACCGCGTCCGCTGTCGATTTCGTTTTGTCGCGTGATCAGGAATTGGCAGTATGGCAGGCGGTCATTGCTGATGATCGCGAACTTGATGTGCGCTATCCCGGCCAGGCTGCATTGCTCGCCAGCGAAGCCTGGCGCCTTGTCCATTTGTGGGATTTACACCGCTCAGATACAAGCCCATACGAGGGTGCTGACGTTGCCGCGTTCAACCGTTGGGCTAATGCCTACGAGCGGCGCACCGCTGATCTCGCCGTGACTGATCTGGCGCGTCTGGCAGCGCACAACGATTATTTGCCAGCTGGCGGTGGGCATTTTATGGCGCAGGGCTTTGTGCAGCCGCCACCGCGATTAGCGGACTGGTTGCAAAGACGCGCACAAGTTCGCAGCGAGGGCGAACGCGGACAGCTTGAGGTGTTTGCAGCCTATGCGTTTCGCGACGCCGAGCAAGAACTGCACGCGGCCTTGAATTGGGCTGCAGCGCAAGCAGCCGCGAGCCCGCAAGCGCGGATCGCCGTCGTGCTAGATGGTATCGGCGCGCAAGACAGTTTGTTGAGACGCTGTTGCGCAGACGTATTCGGGCTCGCTAGTGACGGGTCCATGGGGTGTTTTATTACTGGCGGCGAGAGTTTGCGTCTCGATCCGGGAATTCGGCTGGCCCTGCGCGTTCTTGAACTGCTGCCGCTGGCGCGCTGGGATGCGCTTAGTGAGGTTATTCGTCATCCGTTGTTACGCGGGGCTGACCATGAAGCTGGCGCGCGTGCCGTTTTCGACGCTGAACTGCGGGCTCTGGAACGCTACGAGTTGCCCTTGCCGCTGGTCGTTCGACTGCTTGGGGGCAAGTCGGAATGCGCACAGCTGGAACAGGTTGTCAGCGGTCTGTTGAGTTGTCACGACGGCCTATCCGCACGTCAGTCGATGGTTGGCTGGTTGCAGCACTTCGACGCGTGTCTGAAAGTTGCCGGATGGCCCGACGAGCAGGCGCAGGGTGCCGACCAGACGCGTTTCATGAATGCCTGGGGCACGGTTTGCGACCGTCTCAACAGTCTTGATGCAGTGCTCGCGCCGATTACTCGCACCGAAGCGCTGGCGCAATTGCGCCGGCTGTTGACTGATGCGACCTCACCAGCGCTCGCGCCGACTACAGGGGTGTTTGTGGTGACGGCGCTCGAAGCTATGGTCATCGAGCCGACCCACGTTTGGTTGTTAGGTTGCGCAAGCGACGCCTGGGTCGGCGCCGAGCGCCGCTCACCTTTGTTGGCGCTCAAACAGCAGCGCGATGCGGCAATGCCCGGCACGGATCCGGCGCGCAGTTTGTGGCAGGCGCGGGTCGTACTCGAGACTCTGGCTGCCCAGGGCGGCGCGCATTGTGCGAGTTATGCGCGCGGGGATGGCGAGTTGCAGTACAGTCCTTCGCCCCTGATTCCGGCACTGGCGCGGGCCACCGTTGCCGAACCGGAAATATACTTGCCCGGTCATTGGCGCCAGCCGCCCGCCCGGTTCGAGTTTCTCGAAGATTCTCACGGTCCTGGGCTTGCGCCCGGAATCGACTTGAAAGGTGGCGTTAGCGTACTGGCAGCACAGTCCGCTTGTGCGTTTCGGGCTTTCGCACGCTATCGTTTGTCGGCCTCCGATGTGTTCGAACCACAACCTGGAATTAGCGCGCGTCGTAAAGGGATTACAGTCCATCGCGTGCTGGCTGGCTTGTGGCAGGAACTGCGCGACTGCGAAACCCTCGTGGCGCTTACCCCAGAGCAGCGTCAGCAGCGCGTGCGGGCAGCTATTCAGCGCGATCTAAACCCGTTTCCATACGAAACAGCGGTTGAACGCGAATTGTTTTTTATCGAACGAGAACGTCTGTTCGTCCTGCTAAGCCGCTGGCTCGAGTTCGAACTCGAGCGTGGCCCGTTTACGGTGCTGGCATGCGAGCACCAGGTCGATGTCGACTTTGCCGGTCTTCAATTCAACACCCGTATCGACCGGGTGGATGAATTGCCGGACGGAAGCACCGTGATCGTGGACTACAAAACCGGCCAGTGTTCGATGGTGGACTGGGAAGCACCGCGTATGGCAGAACCTCAACTGCCGATTTATGCGCTCACGGCACCGTTCGATGATGTGTCGGGAATTGCGTTTGCGGCTGTCGATCGGGCTCGCCCACGTTGGTTGCAACTCGGTCACGAAGCGTCCGGCGACCCGGCCGACTGGCCGGCACTGACGGCGAGCTGGCGGGCCGATTTAACCGAACTCGCGAACGCGCACCAGGCAGGCTATGCACAACCTGATCCCAGGCGCGGCGCGGACACCTGCCGCTACTGCGAGCAAGCGCTGTTCTGTCGTCGGGTCGAACTCGATCGGGCGCCGGACCAAGAGCCGACCGCGCAAGGGCCGCGCGATGAGTGACGACCGCGCTGCACGTCTGCGAGCGCTCGAGCCGAATTCGTCGTTCGCCGTCAGAGCGCCGGCAGGTTCGGGGAAGACGACGCTACTGACCCAACGCTTGTTGCGACTCCTGACGTGCGTCGAGCATCCTGAACAAATTGTCGCCATTACCTTTACACGCAAAGCTGCCGAGGAGATGCGCACGCGGGTCATTGAGGCGCTGGAGGGCGCACGCGAAGTGCCACCGGCCGATCCGTTCGCGCGCCAAACGTGGGATTTGGCGCACGCAGCGCTGGCGCAGGATGTTCACAACGACTGGAAGTTGGCCGAGCATCCGGCGCGTTTGCGCATCATGACTATCGATGCACTGTGTCAGGGCCTGGTACGGCAAATGCCGATAACTGCGGGCATGCCGGGCCTGCCCGCGGTTGAAGACGATTTGCGCCAGTTGTATCGCGAAGCGGCGCGGGACACGTTGGCGACGATTGCCCACACCGGTACTCAGCGGCGCGCGATCGCACAGGTTTTACAGCACGTCGATAACGACTGGATAAAACTCGAAGCGCTGGTCGCTGAAATGCTGCAGAAGCGTGACCAGTGGCTACCGCTACTCGGTGCGGGATCAGACCGGGAAGTTCTCGAGGAGAGTTATGCGCGTACGGCACGCGATGAGCTCAGAAACATGTTGGCATGTCTGCCGGATGAGTGGGTAGCCGAAATGGCAGCACTCGGTTGGTACGCTGTTGGTCACCTCGACACGGGTCTCGAAATCACTGGAGACATTCCGCCGCCTGAATTCGAAAGTCTGCCATTCTGGAAACATTGTGCTGGCTTATTTCTGACCAAGGACTCGGCGTGGCGTAAACGCATCGACAAACGGAGCGGTTTCCCGACCGGCGACGACCATGCGAAGGCCATGAAGAAACGCTGGACGGAGTTCAGTGAAAGCCTTGTCGACAAGCCAGAATTGCAGGCGCGTATGGGGCGGGTTCAGCAGCTGCCCGTCGAGCCTTTTGGCACTGGCGAATGGGAGATTGTTAGTGCGTTGATCGCCTTGCTGAAATCAGCAACCGCCCACTTGATGGTGTTGTGTGAGCAGAGCGGGCGCAGCGACTTCACGGCTTTTTCGATGTCCGCGTTAGTTGCCTTGGGTGAGCCGGAACAACCTACTGATTTGGCCCTTGGCCTGGACTATCAGATCCGCCATCTCCTGATTGATGAATTTCAGGATACCTCCCATACCCAGTTTCAGTTAGTGGAGCGCCTGACAGCGGGCTGGAGCCCAGGGGACGGACGCACGTTGTTTCTGGTCGGCGATCCGATGCAGTCGATCTATCGTTTCCGACAGGCCGACGTCTCCTTGTTCAGGCGTGTGCTCGATGATGCGGTGATCGGCAATGTGGCCGTAGAAGCGCTGACCCTGACCGCCAATTTCCGTTCCCAGTCGCGTTTGGTCGAGTGGGTCAATGAAGCGATGCCGGCAGCGCTTGCGCGCGTCGCAGCCAGCGACGCTCATTTTGTGCCACAACTTGCGACCCGTTCCGCTGCCGCGGAGCCCTGCGTGCTGCACGCCTTCGGAGAATTCGACGCGGCGCGCGAAGCTGGCGAAGTTTGCGACATCGTTGCGACTATCCGGCGCACTAATCCTGATGCGAGTATCGCGGTGCTGGTGCGCAGCCGTACCCACCTTGGCGATATCACAAGAGCCCTGCTGGCGGCGCAGATGGCGGTGTCGGCCCGCGAGATTCAGCCGTTTCGGGAACTCGAAGTGATCGCGGATCTCATGGCGCTGGCACGCGCCCTCCTGCACCGCGCCGATAGAACCGCGTGGTTTGCGCTCCTGCGCGCGCCCTGGTGTGGACTTCGCCTGGACACTCTGCACCGTCTTGCGGAGCTTGCCCCCACGCTTGTGGATGGATTGGCGTTGGCCGCTCAAGACGAAACGTTCAGCGATGAAGAGCGTGCACGTATAGAACGAACTCGCGCCATATTACGGACAGCTTTGGCGCAGCAAAAGATCTCATCTTTCGCACTGGTCCTGGAGCAAGCGTGGCTGGCGCTCGGTGGCCCTGCGCTTGCCGGTGATATGCAGGCGATCAATGACGCGCGGAGTTTCTTCGACACGCTCGCTGAACTGGAGGGAGAAGGGATCGTCCTGACCAGTGAGCGCATTGCTAACCGTTTTGCAGAACGATTCTCGGCGCCGCCGGCGGGAGACAGTGCAGCGGTGCAAATCATGACTATTCATCGCGCCAAAGGTCTCGAATTCGACCATGTGATCATTCCGGGTCTTGGCCGCCAGCCGCGCGGCGATTCCCGGTCCTTACTTTTGTGGCGCGAAGGCCTCGATGATGGCGGTGAACCGACTCTGCTGCTGGCGCCAATTCCAACTAAAGGCAACAGTCTGCTGTATGACTACCTGCGTTCCCGTGATCACGATGAGGCACAGGCCGAAGTCGTTCGTTTGCTCTACGTCGGGCTCACCCGTGCGCGCTACCAGGTTCATCTGCTCGCGCATGCGACGCCCGATAACAAGGACGAGCTACAGCCGGCAAAAGGCGGCTTTCTGAGTTTGTTGTGGCCAGTTCTGGAGGCGCATTTCAGCGCCGTACGGTTACCAGATGGCGCAACGTCAGGGGCTGTTCCGGCCGGTCCCCGACTGCGTCGCGCCTATCTCTCAAGTTTGCAGGAACTGGCCGCACCTGGACTGGGGCACGGTATGCAAGCGCCGCCGACAGTCATTGAATTCGACTGGGCCGGTGTCACTGCCAAGCATGTCGGCACAGTTACTCATCGCTTATTGCAGGATCTTGCGACCGGCAGCGCGAGCGCGTCGCAGTCGCGCTGGCTGGAACGCGCACTTGCCTTTGGGCGCGGTCAATTGCGCGCTCTCGGCGTGCTCGAACAAGAACTGCCTGGGGCGCTTGATCTGCTCGACCAGGCGCTCACCACTACGCTCGCGAGCGAGCGAGGACGCTGGTTGTTTGCTGCAGACCATCAACATGCCGAAGCGGAGCTAACCCTGGTCACGGTAGAACAAGCGAACCTCGGGCGCATCGTGATTGACCGTACGTTCATTGATGAGCAGCAACGGCGCTGGATCATCGACTTCAAAACCGGCGCGCACACGGGTGGCGGACTCGACGCTTATCTCGATGCCGAAGTGGTGCGCTATCGCGCACAACTTGAACGTTATGCGCGCGCGATGGCCGCACTGGACTCACGCCCGGTGATGCTCGGGTTGTATTTTCCCCTCCTCGATGGATGGCGGGAGTGGCCTTACCCGACTGCTGCGACGCACACCGACGGCAGCCATGACAACCGATCCGAGTAACCAGATGGGTGCCGGCAGCGGCACCGGTACACTCGACACAGTCCCCTCCAGAACGACGTTGTCGAGACGCAAAGTCCCTGCCGCCGAGCTTGCTGAACTACCGATGAAATCGACGAACAGACTCGGGAGTGCCTGCATCGAGTTGAGGTTGACGGTGACGGTGCTGAAATGAGTACTCGCCGTTCCCGTCGCAACGACAGTGCCATTTCCTGCCACCTGCCATTGCTGGGGACCGCTCGCCGAGCGCCGCAAGTCGAAACGCAAATGTTCCAGTTGTAAACCACTGCCAGGCCGCGCGGTTAGTGTGAGTCGAATCGCGTTTAGCGGTGCAAAGGCATTCGTAGCGAGTGCCCGGCCCGGATTGCCGGCGTAGTCGGTTAGCGCACCGGTTGTCACGCTGAATGTTGCGGACGCGAGTTCGGGGTGTTGAGCTTCACTGCTGATTTCGAAATTTCCGAATGCGTCGTCAAAATCGAATTCGACCAGCACAGTGGCAGCGTTGACACTGCCACTTAGCGTTAACCAGGCAGCCGCGAACGCGGCCAATGAACGGCGAGAGATAATAGGTGGTGACATGATCAACCTCCATGTTGATGTTGGGTACGAACGCCGTCCTGGCATTCGTTAAGCGGCATGCTAGCTCAGAGTCCGAGCCAGGAATAGTCTCAATCAGCGCTGATTATATTTGGCTGGTGCGCTAGCGATCGTCGCGGAATTGGCGCTGAAACATCTCACGGCGTTCTTGCGCGTCAACAGTCAGGGTCGCGATCGGGCGAGCTTCAAGGCGACCCAGACCAATATCTTCGCCCGTTTCTTCGCAATAACCGTATGAGCCGTCTTCGATGCGCTTGAGTGCATCGTCAATTTTCTTCAGCAACTTGCGGTAGCGGTCGCGGGTTCGCAGTTCGAGAATGTTGTCGCTTTCGCGGCTTGCGCGTTCGGCTTCATCACCGACATCGCGAATTTCGGAGCGCAGGTGGTCGAGTGTCTCCTGGGATTCGGTAATGAGTTCCTCGCGCCAGTTCTGCAATTTGTTGCGAAAGTATCGCAACTGGCGCGCGCTCATGTAGTCTTCTTTAGGGGTCGGCAGGTAGTCTTTCGGCAGCTTGATTTCGTCAAGATCAATTGTTCGTTTGCGAATAATCGTGCTCGCAGGCGCGGCGTCCTGCGGCGCAACGGCGACAGCTTTCGCGCTGGCAACGTTTTTCGCCGGCGTCGATGAAGGCTTCGCTGCTTTGGACGCTTTTGCGGTAGCCTTCTTGGCGGGTGGGGAAGCTGCTCGGGCTGGTGCTTTTTTCTTAGCCGGGGTTTTCTTTACCGGTGAGTCTTTCGAAGCGGACATTTTTTTCACTACCGGCTTGTTGGCGGTTGCAGCCTTTTTGCGGACTGCAGTTGGTTTATTCGATGCTTTTTTCGCGACCGCCTTTTTCGAAACGACCTTGGCCGGTTTGGTCTTTTTCGCGGCTGGAGCGGCTTTGGCGGGTTGCTTCTTAGCAGCAGTCTTTTTCGCCGCAGGCTTTGAGCTCACTGCTTTCCTGGCGGGGGCTGGCCGACTCGCGCTTTTCTTTTTTGCGGCGGTTTTCTTGGCTGCTTTTGCCATTGCTAGTCCCCTAATTTACGCTGCAAGGTCCGATCAAAGCAGCGCTTTTTGCCCACAATAACGGGCCGTGGTTGTCGAACAGGGGCGCAACATTAATCATTTTCATGCTGAATCGCAATGGCGGGCTGGCATGGGATCGCGCGATGCCGATGGCGATTTGTCGACGTCGCAGTGACGGGCTTCGCGCGGCCTCTCGTTCCACCGAAGTCAATCGCCTAGCGGGCGTTGAGGCGAATCAGCTCCTGCACTGCTGCGTAGACTGAATCGCGCGGATTGGCCGCGCAATACTGGCCGAGCCAGTGCAATAGCGCGCTCGAATCGATGCGCACGTCCTGCTGGCGTACGTTGGACCAGTTGAAGCCACTGACAAACCCCTGCGACCACGCTACAAATGAATCGAGTGCCGCCTCCGATTCATTGTTGAGGGCATCATGCACAGCGTGACATGTACGAGCACCACTGCCGGAGACGGTTTGCGCCGAGCAAAATTCGCTGGCGAACAGTGCAATGACGCATAGCGCGCCGCAGCGCCGTCGCCGACGGGTGATTTCAGAGCTGAGGTCGTCTGCGCGTGCTGCGCACCGTCGGTCAGTCATCCCAGTGATCCAGGACCATGGTCAGGCTTCCGCCAGCCAGCGCTTCGGCGGTGGTGGATTCTTGCCGCTCCATGCGCACTAGCCCCACGCCGGGTGCAAACCATTCACGGCTGCTGACCTCGATATCCGCGACGCCTATGTAATTACCGACATTGGCACTAGTTTTGCCATATCCGCTGACGATCACACAATCGCTAAACTCTCCGGCCGGCGTTGAAACGCTGGCATTCAGTGCTTCGACCCGATAGGTCATCTCGATCTCTTGCTCTATGCGAAACAGGGACTCCCAGGGCGCGCCGCTGTTCTCCAGGACGCTGGTGTGGGTAATACTGCGCCAATGCGTGTCCGCTTCGAGGGTGTGCGGCAGAACCATTTCGGGCTCTGCTTCGGCGTCCTCGGAAACTCGAAACGTGCCACTTTCATTTACCAGATAGGCGTAGCGGTGTCCGGCAATGGATTCGCGTATCGCTGTCACTGCCGAATCTGCGGCAGGTGTCGGCAGGGTCGTAAGAATGTGTCGCATTTGCACCACGCCGTCCATGGTCGTTCGCTGCACCTGATACTGCCAGCTCTGTCCGGGTACCAGTGGGAAGAATCGCGAACCGGGGACATCGCCGGAACAGCCGATGCCGCAGACGCCGACCAGGACCACCGCGATGCCAAGTAAATATCGCTTAAGGCGGGCTATCCGATTGACCATTCTCATTGCAAACATCACCGAATCATGAGGTACGGCGCCGGCGAATCGACAAGCTTTTGGAGACTGTCTGACTTCCCCTGCGCAAATGGGTCTAGTAGTATTCGCCGTGCGCCACGGCACTCCGGGGCAGACGACTGTGCAGCCATTGGGCGCACTGACGTCGGTCCGTTGAGTTCCGGTTTCGCGATGACACTGGCCAGAGCAATCTCCTGAAGCCGGCTGTGCATCTGCCTCGCGCGGCAACTTGAGCATAACCTTAATAGCGCGATTGCAGCATTAGGCTGCGATGCGCCCAGAACCCAGCAGAGTGGATGCTGCCGGTCAGGTACTGAGCGTACTCCCGGACAGCAAGAGGACAAACCTAGATGAGTCGTCAAATGATCATGGTTGCAGCGACCGTGTGGTTGCTGTCAGGCGCTGGTAGTGTTGCCGCTGCCGGGGATGCGGTGGCAGGCAGCGAAAAAGCGGAAACGTGCCTCGGTTGTCACGCGGTCAGCGGCTATTTCAACGTTTATCCTACCTACCACGTCCCCAAACTTGGCGGTCAAAGTGCCGGTTACATCCAAAGTGCCCTCAAGGCCTATAAAGATGGCACCCGACAGCACGGCACCATGCGCGCTAACGCAGACAATCTAACCGACCAGGACATGGCAGACATCGCCGAGTTCCTCACTAATTTCGGAAAATAGGTCGAGCCTAAAGGCCGCCGCCGGAGTGACACCACGCATGAAATTATCGACCTCTATCGCATTTGCACTGTGCCTTAATCTCGCCACCACAGGCGTGTTCGCGAATGACGAAGAAGATGACAGCGGCTTTAGCTTTGACGACAAACTCGCGTCCTGTGCTGCCTGCCACGGCGAAAATGGCGACAAACCCCTCGCCCCTGATTACCCGATTCTGGCGGGCCAATACGGTGACTATCTGGAAGCCGCGTTGAAAGATTACCGTTCTGGCCGGCGCAAGAACCCGATCATGAGCATGCAAGTCGAAATGCTTAAGCTTACTGACGGCGATATCGAAAAATTGGCTGCTTACTTTTCCTCTAAAAAAGGTCTCAAGAATCTCGGCGAATAAGCGTGCTGACCCATCCGGAGGCGGGCACGTCAGGGCGTTGACGCCAGCCTGATTGCCCCGGATTCAAAAGCTGCTGTCCGCGGCGATGACTCCGCAACACGGGCAGACAGCGCGCAGCAGTGTTCGCAACGATTCCAGTAGTCTGTATTCCGACTCTCGGCGACCCTATCTGGGGCGCCATTCAATCCCACTACCTCGCAATTCAGCCTGACTCGGCCGGCGTTGCCGACAGCCATCGGCATACAATAGTCCGAGCCCGCAGCCCGGTGTGGCAATCTAACCGCCGCGTATCCGGCGGAACCGGCTATCGCTGCGCCCCGCAAGGACGAACGGTGTTATGCCTGATACTTCTCTGCCGGTTCGGGGACACGGATCGATGGATACCACGGGGGCTGTTCGGTGTGGATACGAAATTGTTTCGCATTCGAACGGTCGAAGTCAGTAAAGAGGAGCGAGTTCGCGTGTTTGCACGCTATTCAGAGCAGCGTATTCCATGACAGGTTTCAGTCCTTCGGTTAGGCGGTTTTTAGGGCCAGTCGGCGTACTTGCTTGTGCGTCGTTGATCGCAGCCTGGTTCGTTTTCTCACGCCCACACGCCGAACCGGTCTCGCCGCAAGAGAAGATCTGGCCGGTCTCTGTGATTGTGGCGGCAGCCGAGGATGTGCGGCCGGAGATTGTTGCGTTTGGCGAGATCCATGCCGCTCGTGAAGCCGAGTTGCGTGCTCTGGTTGCCGGACGTTTAGTGTCTTTGAACCCGGAATTTCGGGATGGTAATTTGCTTAGCGCGGGTACTGAGCTGGCCGTCATCGATCCGGTCGACTATCAGAACAAGCTGGCCGAACAGCGGGCAGAACTGGCGCGTACGGTGTCCACTGTCAGCGAAGCTGAGCGCGAACTGGAATGGGAATCGCAACTACTTGAAAACGCCCGCGTGCAAGTAACACTGGCCGAGCGCGGCCTGGAACGCACTCGGCAATTGCAAGCGCAAGGCAGGGAAAGCAAGAAGGCGCTGGACGACGCTGAAAGCGTGCTGGCGACCAATCAGCAGAATGCCCTGCAACGCGGCCAGGCTGCCGGCCGGTTACGCTCGCGCATAGAGCAACAACAATCGGCATTGCAAAAAGCGCAAGCGACTCTGGCCATGGCAGAGCGCGAGCTGGCGCGCACACGGGTCATTGCGCCATTCGATGGTTATGTCACCGAGGTCAAACTGGCGCTTGGAAAATTGCTTGGCGTTGGCGAGTCTCTTGGACGATTGTTGGCGGCCAACGAACTCGAAGTGCGCTTCGATTTGCCGGAAGCTGACTTTGCGCGCCTGATGCCCGAACAGGCTGAAACCGCGACCAGCATCGAGACTGTCCTGCTGGGCCGAGAGATCAGCGTGATTTGGCACCTTGGTGATACTGAACGTCACTTCAGCGCTCGCCTGCAACGCATCGGCTCAGAAATCGATGCGACGCTAGGTGGCATTAAATTCATCGCCAGTCTCAATGATGACGTGTTGCAGCACGGTTTACGCGCGGGCGCGTTCGTCGAGGTGCGGGTGCCTGATAAGGTTTATCGTGACGTCTACCGCATTCCAGCGCGCGCGCTCTCAGATCGAAACACCGTGTATGCGGTCCGTAACGGCCGGTTGGCCGCTGTCCCGGTGACTGTCGCACGCAGTGTCGATAGTGACATTCTCGTTATGGGTGCCTTCGTTGATGGCGAAATGGTCGTCGCACGCTCCTTCGCCGGCATCGGTCCGGGTCTGCGCGTGCGGGCGTTGTGAGCGCCGGTCCTGAAAGCGGCGGACCAATCCCGCTATTTGCACGTCATCCGACCGCTGCCAATCTGCTTTTGGCGCTCATGATCATTTGTGGCCTTGCTGCGCTAACGAAAATCAATCGGCAGTTTTTTCCGGATTTCGGCATCGACATGGTTACGGTCACGATCGCTTGGCCGGGCGCCTCAGCGGCCGATGTTGATCAGAATATTGTCCAGGGTGTGGAGCCTGAATTGCGCTTCCTCAATGGCGTCAAACAGGTCATCTCTTCCTCCTACGAGGGGCTCGCGTCGCTCACTGTCGAGTTCGAACCTGGCCACGCGATGCAAGAAGCGTTGTCGGACGTGGAGTCGGCAGTCGGTCAGGTACGCACGCTGCCCGAGGATGCGGAACGCCCTGAGATTCGGCGCGTGGTTCGCTACGAGACAGTTTCGCGATTAGTCCTATCCGGCCCCTATCCCGAGTCGTCGCTGAAAGCCCATGCGAAACGAATTCGTGATGAGCTGCTCGATCGCGGCATCGATCGGGTTGATTTGTTCGGTGCTCGCAACGAAGAAATCTGGGTCGAACTCGAGCCGCATGTGCTGCGCCAGTTCGATCTGAAACTCGCAGATATCGCGGCGCGAATCAGTGAAACTTCGCAGGACTTACCGGCAGGGGATCTCGGCGGCGGTGAGCGTCAGGTGCGAAGTCTGGGTTTACTGCGCCGCGCCGATGAACTCAACGATGTTGAGGTCAAGGCCCTTGCCGATGGTCGCCGTTTGCTTCTCGGCGATATTGCGCGGGTCACTGAAGCATTTCGCGAACGCGAGAAGAAAGCGATTCGTGGCGGCAACCCGGCGATAGAGTTGGAAATCAGACGTTCCGTTGATACCGACGCGCTCACCAGCGCGGCAGTGGTGCGCGAATACGTCGCTGAGCTTGCTCATACGCTGCCGCCAGAACTGGTCGTCGAAGAGTATGACGTGCGCGCTAAATCAATTCGCGAGCGTATCAATCTGCTCGTCTACAACGGTCTCGGAGGATTGTTGTTAGTACTTGCCGTGTTGTTTTTGTTTTTGAATGCGCGGGTCGCCGTGTGGGTCGCTATTGGTATTCCAGCGTCATTGCTGGCCACCGTTGCCATCATGTGGGTGAGTGGGCAGACCATCAACATGATCAGCCTGTTCGGCATGATCATGGCCATCGGCATTGTGGTCGACGATGCCATCGTCGTTGGCGAACATGCGGAGCATCGTTTCCGCCAGGGCCTGGAACCACTCGCCGCGGCGGTCGTCGGTGCGCGCCGTATGGCAGCACCTGTGGCAAGCTCGACACTGACTACGATCGCTGCTTTCTTACCGCTGTTTATGATCTCGGGGATCATGGGGCAGATCATTTCCGCGATTCCGTTCGTCGTCGTGGCTGTGTTGCTCGCAAGTCTGCTGGAATGCTTTTTCGTGTTGCCGGCCCATCTGCATCATGCCTTGTCGGCACCGGTGCGAGACACGCGCGCGACGCGTCTGCGGAGTCGCTTCGACAGCGCCTTCGAACGTTTCCGTGAGGCTCGTTTCCGACGCTTCGCCGAGCGCGCAATAGCCGCGCGCTATTTAACGGTGGCGACGGCTATCGCCGCTGTGATCATCGCCGCGGCTGCAGTTGTCGGCGGACGTGTCGGGTATCAATTTTTTCCTTCGGCTGAGCCGGAGAAAATTTATGCAAATCTCGAGATGGTTGCCGGCAGCTCGCGGGCAGAAACCCGCGAGGCTTTACTGGAGGTTGAAAAAAGTCTTTATCGCGGGGTCGCTAAGTGGGTCAATGATCCGAGCGAACTGGTGGTGATGTCGCTCGGTAAACTGGGCACTACGGTCGGCGATCGCAGCCGCTCGAACAGCGCGACCACTGATACGACCGGCAGCGTAACAGTAGAACTGATTTCGTCCGAACAGCGTGATATTCGGGCCAATGAGGTTATCGAGGCGTGGCGCGATGAAGTTATTCGTCCGCCGGGCGTCGAATCGTTGACGTTCGAGGGGCAGCGCACCGGACCACCCGGTGGGGATATGGATGTGCGCTTGCGCGGCGGCACTATAGTCGAGCTCAAAGCTGCAGCGGGCGAGCTTGCGGAGCTGCTCGGTCGCTATGCTGGAGTGAGCGACATCGACGACGATTTACCGTACGGGAAACCTGAAATCGTGTTGGAATTGAACGGGCGCGGGCGAGCACTCGGCTTTACGACTGCCGACGTCGCGCGCCAGGTCCGTGACGCCATCGACGGGGCGATCGCCAAGCGCTTCCCGCGCGGCGATGAAGAAGTCTGGGTGCGTGTGCAATATGCGCGAGAGTTCGTCGGCACCAGTGTGCTCGACTCGGTTTACCTGCGCGCCCCAGACGGTGCAGAGGTACCGCTGAAAGCAGTGGTCGATTTCCGCGAGACGCTGGGGTTTTCCAGAATTCGCCGTGAAAGCGGTCAGCGCGAAGTGTCGGTGAAGGCAGAAATTGACATGGCGACCACGCGGCCGGCGCAAATTCACGACGCCCTGCTAGCCGATGGACTCATCGATATCGCGGCGCGCTACGGGCTCGACTATGAATTCGCTGGCCGCGCCGAAGACCAGCGCGACACGACTGCGGACATGCTTCTCGGGGCGCAACTCGGGCTTGTGTTTATCTACATTATTCTGGCCTGGGTATTTTCCAGCTACACCCGTCCGCTGGTCGTTATGGGCGTTATCCCGATCGGTTTCGTCGGTGCTGTTCTCGGCCACGCGGTGTGGGGTTTTGACCTCACTATACTGAGCATCTTCGCGATCCTCGGACTGTCCGGCATCGTGATTAATGACTCCATTGTGCTGGTAACCACCATTGATGAACGGCTGCAGAATGAAACCCGTCTGGATGCGCTCGTGAATGGCAGTTGTGACCGCTTCCGTGCCGTACTTCTGACCTCGGCCACCACTATCGGCGGCCTCATGCCACTGCTGTTTGAAACCAGCCTGCAGGCCCAGTTTCTTATTCCAATGGCCCTCACGCTGGTTTTCGGGCTGGCCCTATCGACCTTAGTGGTCTTGCTGCTGGTGCCAGCATTGATCATGATTCAGGGCGATATTGGTGACTTAGTGGGCCGGCTGCGACAGGGGCACTCGGTATCTGCAGCACACTGATGGTTCCTCGCAGCAAGGTAAACGCGGCCGTGTCGGTATTTTCTGTGCTCAAACTGCGCGACCAGCATGGCTGATCTCGTGCATCTCAACGCCAGTAAAGTTGTCGCGCCCGGTCGCGCTTGCGTGCGTATAACCGATCCGGATCGGCACGGTTTCGTCGAGTTTCAGTTTTCCCTCGGCGATCCACACATCTACCTTGAAATGACCCTGCCGCGCCCGGCTTTCGAACAGTTTTGCGCGACGCACAACGCCCGCGAACTGTCGGCAGACGAAGCGCGCGCAGTGGACTGCGCTGAAATGAAATGGCGTTACGGGGACGAGGAATAGAACGGGCCGCAGTCGATGAGATGAAAATCTCGACTTGAACTAGAATTACTACGACTTTCAGACAGGACCTCCAGGAATGACTATCGATCTGAAAACCGCGAGCGTTAAACCGTTGCGTCGCACTTTCGATCACCTTGCTGAAAAACTTGGCCCGGACAAGAATCCGACGCGCTATCAGGAAGCAACCTGGGGTTTGCAGCCGGCGACGAATTTCCATTATCGACCGACCTGGGATCCAACTCGCGAGCTGTACGACCGCGAGCGTACCGCGATCGTGATGGACGATTTTGATGATCTTGTCGACCCGCGTCAGTACTACTACGGCACCTGGACAATTCAGCGTGGCAAACAGCAGGACTCGCAAGAGAAAAATTTCGACCTGGTCGAGAAACATGGACTACTGAACGGACTCGACACGAACTGGAAGCAACGCATTCTGGCGTTGCTCATCCCGCTACGCCATGTTGCCTGGGGTGCAAATACCAATAACAGTTTTATAGCCGCTTATGGTTACGGCGCACCGGTTACGTCTGCTTGCACGATGCACATGATGGATCACCTCGGGGTTGCGCAGTACATCACCCGCATCGGCCTATTGCTGGGCAACAATGATCCCGAAATTCTCGATATCGCCAAAGAGGCCTGGATGAATGAGCCGCAGTGGCAAGGTTTGCGCGAGTTGGTCGAGCTTACGATGGTGACTGACGATTGGTGCGAGTTGTTCGTCGTGCAGAATTTCTTGCTCGACAGTTACGTGCACGACCTCGTGTTTGAGCGCTTTCAGGCCGCCGCTATTGAGCAGGGTGGGGTGACGATTCTGCCGATGCTGACCGAGTTCATTAACGAGTGGCGGCGTGAGTCCTCGCGCTGGGTTGATGCGGTGCTCAAACGTGCTGCGGCTGAGTCCACTGAAAATACGGCTCAATTGAATGTCTGGATTGAAACCTGGCACCCGCGGGTTCGAGACGCCATGCGGCCTGTCGCAGAGTTGGCGTTTCCGACGCAAGCGGCGCGCGAACTCGCCGCCCTGGGCGAAGCCGTGTCAACGCGCTCTGCAAAGCTTGGCCTGCACGGCGAGGCGTTGTGACATGGCCGATAACGTATTCATAGCATTACAGAACAATTCGGAAGCGCAACCGATTATCGAGGCCATCGTGGCAGACAATGATGGGGCGGTCGTCAGTGAATCACCAGGCATGGTGAAGATCGACGTGCCAGGGCGGTTGGTCATCAAACGCGAAACTGTCACCGAAAAGCTCGGGCGCGAATTTGATTTGCAAGAACTGCATATTAATTTGATCTCATTGGGCGGCAATATCGACGAAGACGATGATGAATTCATCTTGTCGTGGGGCGTGTGATTCCGCCCCGCGCGCACCTGCCGTGCATGAATGAAACAAATACCGTACCGATGGCGGAGGCTATCGCGGGCAAAAATCTGAGGGTGATGTGATGGCAAAAGCCAGGAAACTCGGTTTGAAAGAGCGCTATGCGCTACTGACGCGCGGTCTCGATTGGGAGACGACTTATCAGCCGATGGATAAGGTTTTCCCCTATGACACTTACGAGGGCATCAAGATTGTCGATTGGGACAAGTGGGAAGACCCGTTTCGCCTGACGATGGACGCGTACTGGAAGTATCAGTCCGAGAAAGAGCGCAAGTTGTACGCGATTCTCGACGCTTTCCAGCAAAACAACGGCCACCTGAATATTTCCGACGCGCGCTACATGAGCGCAGTGAAAATCTGGCTCCAGGGCATCACCCCGCTCGAATATGCCGCCCATCGTGGGTTCGCACATGCCGGACGTTCGTTTCGTGGTGCTGGTGCGCGAGTTGCGTGCCAGATGCAATCGATCGATGAGTTGCGCCATGCGCAAACGCAATTGCATGCTTTCAGCCACTACAACAAATATTTCAGCGGCATGCACAACTTCGCGCATATGCGCGACCGCGCCTGGTATTTGTCCATTCCGAAAAGTTTTTTTGAAGATGCGATGTCGGCAGGGCCGTTCGAGTTCGTGACCTCGATTTCATTCGCATTCGAATATGTGCTGACCAATTTGTTGTTCATGCCGTTTGTCTCTGGCGCAGCGTTCAACGGCGATATGGCCACAACTACTTTCGGATTTTCTGCACAATCCGATGAGTCCCGCCACATGACCCTGGGCCTGGAAGTCGTCAAATTCATGCTCGAACAGCACGAAGACAACGTGCCAATTGTGCAAGCATGGCTGGATAAATGGTTCTGGCGTGGTTACCGCCTGCTTGGATTGGTCGGCACCATGATGGATTACATGTTGCCGAAGAAAGTGATGTCGTGGAAAGAAGCGTGGGAGATGTATTGGGAAGAGAATGGCATCGCGTTGTTTAACGATCTTGCGCGCTACGGCATCCGGTTACCGAAACACCATGAAGTCGCCACCAAAGAGAAAGGCCGTTTGACCCACGAGTTGTGGGCGACGCTTTATCAGTACGGGAACGCGCTCGGTTTGCATACCTGGGTGCCGGAAGATGAAGAACTCGATTGGTTCAGCGAAAAATATGGTGAGCAGTTCGACACCATGTATAAGCCGCGCCTGCTCTATTTTCGCGAGCTGGAGGAGAAGGGCGAACGCTTCTACAACAACCGGTTGCCGATGGTATGTCAGGTCTGTCAGATCCCGATTTTCTACACCGAACCAGATGACCCGCAGTCGCAGTGTGTGCGCATTGTTGAGTCCAAGGACACCAAGCATCACTGCTGCTCGGATGGTTGTGCCGATATTTTCAATCGCGAACCGGAGAAATACGTCCAGGCGCTCATACCGCCGCAACAGGTGTACCGCGGCGAGGCCGATGGGGCACGCGATATTTTCGAATACGCGAAGTATCTGCATCTGGAATCAGGGGTTGATACAGGCGAATACCGCAACTCACCCGATCATAAAAACTGGCAGGCATGGCATGCGGCCACGCCTGACAATTCCGATGAAGCTGCCTGAGGACGAATCAAAATGACGGTAACTCATCTCGGCGAATCTTATGACTTCCCCTCGGCCAATCGCGAAGAGCGCTATGGCGGTGATATCAATTTCTATATCCAATGGGAACAGCATTTGTTGTACGCCTGCCCGTCTGCGTATCGTGCGCCAGTCGATATGGTGTTGCGCGACTTTCTCGAGAACATGCTGCGCCCCGACTATGCCGCCCACCCTGATACGGCCAAAGTCGACTTCGAAAAATGCGAATGGAAGTTCGATCAAAAACCCTGGCAACCCGATCTCGACAAGACCCTGCAGGAAAACGGCATCGGACATATGGACTATCTGCAGTTTCGCTCGCCCGGGCTTGCTGGTATGCACGGCGTCGGCAACTGAGTTTCAGGCCCGCTGTATCAGTTCGCACCACCTCGTTGTGTTGACCCGCGCCGAACGCAGCACACCCTCCCAATTGCAATGACATTCCAACTCACCATTGAGCCGCTCGGCGAAACCCTGGATGTTGAGGATGGCCAAAGCATTCTTGATGCTTCCTTACGGGCCGGAATCTGGTTGCCATATGCCTGCAACCACGGGTTATGTGGCACGTGCAAAATCGACGTGCTTGAAGGCGAAGTGGCACACAACCACGCGTCCGCGTTTGCGTTGATGGACGTCGAGCGCGAGGAAGGTCGTGCATTGGCCTGTTGTGCGACGCTTGAATCCGACGTCGTTATTGAAGCCGAAGTCGATGAGGATCCTGACGCAGGTGGACTTGCGGTGTCAGATTACCTCGGGACGGTCAGTCGCATCGAGAATCTGACGCCAACCATCAAAGGCATCTGGCTTACAGTCGAGGAAGGAATCGAGTTCCAGGCTGGCCAGTACGTCAACCTGTTTCTCCCCGGGCTTGAACACCCACGCGCGTTTTCGATCGCGAGCTCGCCCTCGTCTGAGCGCGACATCGAACTCAACGTACGTCTCGTTGCTGATGGTGAGGCAACGACCTGGTTACACGAGCAGCTGACCGTCGGCACCCAGTTGTCGCTGACTGCGCCGCTCGGGCGTTTTTTTGTACGTAAATCGGCGCCGGAGCCGCTGCTTTTCCTCGCCGGTGGTTCTGGTTTATCCAGCCCGAAATCGATGATTCTCGATTTACTGGAAGCGGGTGACCAGCGTCCTATTACGTTGCTCTACGGTGCACGCAACGCGAGCGAACTCTATTACGCCGATTTCTTTACTGAGCTCGCTGCCGGGCACGCCAACTTCAGCTACCACGCGGCGCTCTCAGAGGAACCAGAGGACGCTGGCTGGAGCGGACCTCGTGGATTTGTTCATGAGCTGGCGGAGCAATTGTTCGACGCTAAGTTTGCCGGTCACAAAGCTTACCTGTGTGGCCCACCCGCGATGATTGACGCGTGCATCACCAGCTTGATGCGCGGGCGGCTGTTTGAAGAACATATCTTCGTAGAAAATTTTTTTACCGCTGCCGATGCCGAGGAACCGGCGCGACGCAGCGCTCTATTCAAGAAATTCTAGGGTTCCGCTTGTCATGCCATTTCTGATTACGATTGCCGACAGCGAGGTCTCATTTAACTGTGTCGAAGAACAGAATGTTCTCAAGGCAATGGAGCGCCTTGGTCTCAAGGGCATTCCTGTTGGTTGTCGCGGTGGTGGATGCGGTATCTGCCGGGTCGAAGTGGCGGCTGGCGGCCAGTACCATACCCAGAAGATGAGTCGGGCGCAGATCAGTGCGGCCGACGAAGCTGCCGGTATCTGTCTGGCCTGCAAGCTCTTCCCGCACAGTGACCTCACGGTAAAACCGCTCGGCTTACTGCGCAGCCAGTTGTTGAACTACACTGACGGCAGCACGCCGAACGCATAAAGGAGACCCGCACGATGTCATTCACCGGAGTATTGCGACCTGGTCATGTTGCACTGAGAGTCATGGACATGGCTGCCGCGCGCACCCACTACATTGAGCGTCTGGGGCTCATCGAGACGAACGAAGACAAACAGGGGCGGGTCTATCTGAAGTCGTGGGACGAGCACGATAGTTTTTCTGTCGTTCTCCGCGAAGCGGATGCGCCGGGTATGGACTACCTCGGCTTTAAAGTGCTTAACACTGCGGCGCTCGATAGTTTGGAGGCCGATTTGCGCGCTTACGGTACGAGTGTCGAGCGTATCCCGGCCGGCGAACTGGACGGTTGCGGGCATCGTGTGCGTTTCGAGATCCCGAGCGGCCATCAGTTGGAACTCTACGCAGAGAAAGACTATGTTGGTACCAGTGTTGGTAATCGCAATCCGGATGCCTGGCCGGAAGGCCTGAAAGGCATGCAGGTGAATCGTTTCGACCATTGCCTGCTGTATGGACCCAATATTCCAGACAACGCTGACTTGTTCACCAACGTACTCGGCTTTAGCCTGACCGAGCGCGTGCTGGCTCCGGACGGCTCCATGCCGGTGGCATTCTTCTCTTGCTCGAACAAAGCGCACGACATCGCTTTTGTGGACTACCCGGAGCCCAACAAATTTCACCACGCGTCATTTTTGCTGATGAGTTGGGAAGAAGTATTGCGCGCTGCAGACATCATGGGCATGTACGACATCTCTATTGATATCGGACCAACGCGCCATGGCATCACGCGCGGGCGAACGATCTATTTCTTTGATCCATCGGGCAATCGGAATGAAGTGTTTTGCGGCGACTATACGTGGTACCCGGATCGCGAGCCGATCACCTGGGATGCTGAGGAAATCGGCAAGGCAATTTTTTATCACGATCGAAAATTAAACGACAGTTTTTTGTCCGTCGTAACCTGAGTATCGATCCGGTCGCGCAGTGCGGCCGGCGCAAAGAGTCAACCATCAGATAAATATAGACTAGCCCCGTGGCCCTCGATCTTTACTCTCACCCGATGTCGCCCTGTTCGCAGAAGGTACGTATTGTGCTGGCGGAAAAAGCGATCGATTGGCATCTCATTGATGTCGATCTGCCCGGCAAGGCCAATCTCGAAGCGGACTACCTGAAACTCAATCCTCTGGGAGTGGTCCCGACGCTGGTCGAAGACGGACGCGCTGTGATTGAGTCGTCAATAATTTGCGAATATCTCGAAGACCGCTTCCCGCTGCCCACGCTTCGCCCCACGGATGCCTGGCAGGTCGCGCGCATGCGTTACTGGATGAAGCATATTGATAATAAGCTCCATCCATCGTGCGGGGCCTTGCAATGGCCGCTGGTGATGGCAGACAAACTCAGGCAACTGTCAGCTGCTGAGCAGGACGCGATGATTGAGCGGGTCGTCGAAAAGCCGCGCCGCGAGCGGCAGCGCCGCCTACTTAAACTCGGTTATGAGGCACCGGATGTGCTTGACGCAGTCGCTGTCTATCAGGCCACCCTGGTTGAGATGGATGAGGTGCTCGCAACCCAGCCGTGGCTTGCAGGAAGCGACTTTTCCCTGGCCGACGCGGCCATGGCGCCTTATTTCCAAACGCTGGAGCAATTCGGCTGGTCGGCGTGGTATGCGCTACGTCCGCGGGTTGCTGAGTGGTACGCGAACGTGCGGTCTCGGCCGTCCTATCAGAGCGCAGTAACGGCAGATTATTCTGCTGGCAAGCTGGCCGATCTGGCAGCGCGCGGTGCACCGGCGTGGCTTAAGATTAAGGCGCTGCTCGCCGAACGCGGCATCGCGGCATAACGACCCAACAGGAGAATGAGCGATTTCCAGTCATGCGAAGAACGTTGCCGAGAGCAACATGATTGAAATGAAGAATTTCATCGACGGCGAATTCGTCGGGTCAGGCAGTGGCACAACATTCGAGAATTTCGATCCCACAGTGGGGCGAGTTTACGCGCAGGTCCACGAGGCGAGCCGCGACGATGTTGACCGCGCAGTAAAGGCAGCCCAGGCCGCGATGCGAGGTCCGTGGGGGCGCATGTCGATTGCCGAACGCAGCGAGCTGCTGTTAAAGGTCGCAGATCGGGTTAACGAAAGATTCGACGAATTTTTGCAGGCCGAGTGCCGGGATACGGGCAAGCCTTATTCACTGGCTAGCCACATCGATATTCCACGTGGGGCGGCGAATTTCAAGGTATTTGCCGACATTATTCGCAATGTTCCGACCGAGGCATTTCGTATGGAAACCCCGGACGGCGCTGGCGCGCTGAATTACGGCGTGCGGGTGCCCAAAGGCGTCATCGCGGTGATTTGTCCATGGAATCTACCTTTACTGCTAATGACCTGGAAAGTTGGGCCAGCTCTGGCGTGCGGGAATACTGTGGTGGTCAAACCGTCTGAGGAAACGCCAGCTACGGCGACCTTGCTCGGCGAGGTGATGAACGAAGTTGGCGTACCGCCAGGTGTTTACAATGTCGTCAACGGCCGCGGCGGCGATTCGACCGGTGAGTTTCTGACCCAGCATCCGGGCGTAGATGCGATCACATTCACTGGCGAGACGATCACCGGCACGGCCATCATGCAAAGCGCCGCAGTTGGTATCCGTGACGTGTCTTTCGAACTGGGCGGCAAGAACGCCGGGGTCGTGTTCGCTGATGCAGACTTTGACCAGGCGGTCGATGGCATTCAGCGCGCCGTGTTCGCCAATTGCGGACAAGTGTGTCTCGGCACAGAGCGGGTTTACGTTGAGCGGCCAATTTTCGAGCGTTTTGTCGACGCCCTGAAAACTCGTGCCGAAGGGCTGAAGATTGGCCCCCCGGATGCTACCGACACAGGCATGGGACCGATGGTTTCCAGCCAGCAGCGCAACAAGGTGCTTTCCTACTACGACCTTGCGCGTTCATTGGGTGCGGACATTGTGACGGGTGGCGGCGTGCCGGAAATGGGCGGCGATTACGCCAACGGTTTCTGGATCGAACCGACCATTTGGACGGGGCTGGCGGAAGACTCACCGGTCATCAAGGAAGAAATATTTGGGCCGTGTTGCCACATCGCACCGTTCGACGACGAGGATGAGGTCATTGCACAGGCAAACGCGACTGACTACGGACTGTGTACCACGATTTGGACGCAGGACTCGGCGCGCACGCATCGCGTTGCGGCGCAAATCGACGTCGGTATCAGTTGGGTCAATTGCTGGTTCCTGCGCGATTTGCGTACGTCTTTTGGTGGTGCCAAGCAATCCGGAATCGGTCGCGAGGGTGGGGTGCATTCACTCGAGTTTTACACCGAGCTGCGCAACGTCTGCGTCAAACTGTGAGTAGAGACGACTGATATGGATAAAGCACAGATTAAAACCTTCGGCGATGACCTGTACGAAGCATTGGTTAGACGCGAAACGATTGCCCCGCTAACCGAGCAAGATCCCGAGATCACGATTGACGATGCTTATCAGATCTCATTGCAGATGCTCGACCGTCGTCTTGCCACTGGCGAGCGCGTAGTCGGCAAGAAGATTGGTGTCACGAGTAAGGTTGTGATGGACATGCTGAACGTGGATCGGCCTGACTTTGGCTATCTCACCGACCGCATGATGTACGCGACTGGTGCGGAAGTACCGCTGTCTACGACGCTCATCCACCCGCGCGCTGAGGGCGAGATTGCGTTTGTGCTCAAACACGACTTGAACGGCCCGGGGATAAGCAATGCGGACGTGCTGCGCGCTACGGATTTCGTGCTGCCTTGCTTTGAGATTGTCGATTCCCGCATTCGCGACTGGAAGATAAAAATTCACGATACGATTGCCGACAATGCATCCTGCGGGGTGGTCGTGATGGGCGCGAATGCCGTCAAACCGACAGCCGTCGATTTGTCCACGTGCGGCATGGTGGTGCAACTCAATGGCGAGATTATTTCGACTGGTGCAGGGGCCGCCGCGCTTGGTTCGCCTGTCAACTGTGTCACGTGGCTGGCGAATACACTGGGCGAGATCGGCATTCCCTTGAAAGCCGGTGAAGTCATCCTTTCTGGATCGCTTGTGCCGCTGCAGCCCGTGCAGGTCGGCGACAACATGCAAGTGTCGGTAGGTGGCCTGGGCTCGTGTTCGGTTCGTTTCGTTTAAACAGTTTGCGTACAGGAGATAAGGCAATGCCAGTCAACGCAGCTCTCATCGGCTCCGGCAATATTGGTACGGATTTGATGGTCAAGGCGCTTCGCAGCGCACATATCAACCCGGTTTGGATGGTTGGTATCGACGCAGATTCTGACGGCCTGAAACGCGCGGCAGCGGCGGGCTTGAAAACGACCGACCTTGGCGTCGACGGGCTGTTGCCGCACATCGCCACCGACAACATCCAGATGGCCTTCGATGCAACGTCCGCCTATGTTCACGCAGAGAATGCGGCCAAATTGAACGCGCAAGGTGTGTTGATGATTGACCTGACTCCTGCAGCGATTGGCCCTTATTGCGTGCCGCCAGTAAATCTCGCCGAGCACGTTGGCAAGCAGGAAATGAACGTCAATATGGTCACCTGCGGTGGACAGGCCACTATCCCGATGGTGGCGGCGGTGTCTCGCATTCAGGCAGTCGACTACGCCGAGATTATTGCCACGGTGGCGAGCAAGTCTGCGGGGCCCGGAACGCGCAAGAATATTGACGAATTTACCCGCACCACGGCTGGGGCGGTTGAACAGATAGGCGGCGCGGCGAAAGGCAAGGCGATCATTATTCTCAACCCGGCCGAACCGCCGTTGATCATGCGTGACACCATTCATTGCCTGACTCGCGAGACCCCCGATGAGGCCGCGATAACGCAGTCTGTGCACGCAATGATTGCCGAAGTGCAGAAGTACGTGCCCGGCTATCGTCTCAAAAACGGTCCGGTTTTCGACGGGCAGCGAGTTTCGATTTTTCTTGAAGTCGAAGGGCTCGGCGATTACCTGCCGAACTACGCCGGCAATCTCGACATCATGACTGCCGCAGCATTGCGCACCGGTGAGATGTTTGCCGAACAGATCGTCGACGGCAGTCTGACTCTGCAAGCTGTGAGCGCATAGGAAACGGGCGATGGACATTAAAGGGAAATCGGTAAAACTGCACGACATGTGTTTGCGCGACGGCATGCACGCCAAACGCCATCAGATCTCTATCGAGCAAATGGTCGCGGTAGCGACTGCGCTCGATGGGGCCGGGGTACCACTGATCGAAGTCACGCATGGCGATGGTCTGGGTGGCTCATCGATCAACTACGGTTTCCCAATGCATAGCGATGAGGAGTATCTCAACGCCGTGGTGCCGAAAATGAAGGCAGCCGGCATTTCGGCTTTGTTGATTCCTGGCATCGGCACAGTTGAGCACCTGCATATGGCGAAAGATTGCGGCGTCACCACGATTCGCGTTGCAACGCACTGCACGGAGGCTGATGTGTCAGAACAGCACATTGCCGAGTCCGCAAAGCTCGGTCTTGATACGGTCGGCTTTTTGATGATGGCGCACATGGTATCGCCCGAGGAGTTACTCGAGCAGGCACGCTTAATGGTGGCCTACGGATCAAACGTGATCTACTGCACCGACTCGGCCGGGTACATGCTGCCCGACGATGTTAGCGCTCGCATCGGGGCACTGCGTGCAGGCATCGATGCCAACATAGAAATCGGTTTTCATGGTCATCACAACATGGCCTTGGGCATCGCCAATTCACTGGCTGCAATAGCAGCGGGGGCCGATCGCATCGACGGTTCAGTGGCTGGGCTTGGTGCTGGCGCGGGGAACACGCCACTCGAGATTTTGGTTGCAGTGCTCGATCGTATGGGCGTGGCGTGCGGCGTTGACGTGTTCAAGATTATGAATGTGGCGGAAGACATCGTCACTCCGATGATGGATCAACCGATTCGGGTTGATCGCGATTCACTAATTTTGGGTTACGCCGGCGTCTATTCGTCATTCTTGCTACACGCCAAACGGGCGGGAGAGAAATACAACGTGTCGTCAAGCGACATCCTGGTGGAACTTGGGCGACGCAAAACCATCGGTGGCCAGGAAGACATGATTGAAGACGTGGCCTTGAATTTACGTGAATCTGCGCGCGCAGGAGCCAGCCAATGACCCTCGATAAATCTGCCATCGCCGCCCTTGCCAAGCGTCTTGAGCAAGCTGAAACAACGCGCACGCCCATCATCAAGATTACCGATGAGTATCCGAGTCTCGACTGGGAGGATGCGTACGCCATCCAGACCGCCATCCGCGACGCCAAGACCGCACGTGGGGTGCGTGTCGCAGGCCTCAAAGCGGGGCTGACTTCGAAGGCCAAGATGAAGCAGATGAATGTGGAGGAACCGGTGTTCGGCTTCCTGTGTGACTACGGAGCCTACGGCGACAGTAGCGAGATCCCGATGGACCGCTACATCGCACCGCGCATCGAGGCCGAGATTGCGTTTGTGACTTCGCGCGAGTTGAGCGGTCCCGGATGCCACATCGCCGAGGTGTTGGCTGCCATCGATTTCGTACTGCCGGCAGTCGAGGTCCTTGATTCGCGCTATGAGAATTTTCGTTTCGACTTAATCAGTGTCGTTGCCGACAATACGTCTGTGGCAGGATTCGTCACCGGCGGGCGACCGCGGCAACTTGCGGAACTTGATTTGCCGACGCTCGGACTCGTGGTCGAGAAAAATGGCGAGATTGTTGAGGTCGGTGCCGGCGCAGCGGTACTTGGCCATCCTGCCGAGTCGGTTGCCATGCTGGCTAACAACTTGGGTCGTCGGGGGGAAGTGATTCCTGCCGGCACATTCATTATGAGCGGCGGCATCACTGCGGCGATAGGCGTCGAGCGCGGCGATAACGTGACGGTTCGGTTCCAGGATCTTGGGTCGTTGTCGATGCGCTTCGTGTAACGAGTTTCATCCATCCCGAGGGGTGAGGCGTAGTGCGGCGGCTTGAGCGCAATCCACGCCCTTTGGTGAACGACGAGCACGTCGTTAAACGGCACGACTGACCAGGTTCGGAGTCGCCCCAGCGTAACCAAGCCGACGAGTCTGAGTGCGATACGACTTCGCCATTCGCGTGCAGCGCCGTTCCAGGCCTACCGCAAACGGTTTTTCTTAAACCGCCTTTCGCTTAGCCTTCGAGGGTGTATTCAAGCAGGTCCTCGACGGCGCCAAGTGGATCGATGGTCGCGCCCCAATCAAATTCGCAGGTATATATGACGGTGCCGTCGTGCTCTGTTCGGTTGCGCACAAGGCACGCGAATGTATAGGGCTTTGCGCGCTTGGGTAGCTGAAGGCTGACGGATATTTCCGGGTAATCCTTGAGCGTACTGTCAGTCTTCGAGTCAATGTCGAGCGTAATAGCGGAATTGGAAAGCTTGCGCACGGCAACCTCGAATTCCAGCAATGCGGCACTGCCAGTTGTATTTGGAGAGACGCTTGCACGCACCTGGATATTCTCCCTGGTTGATACTGTGACTGCGAACCGTCCGAGTACTTGAAGCGGTGAGCGCAGGGGCACGCTGCTATCGGTCGCTGCCGGGCCTCGCGCTTGCCTGCCGATTTATAACTGAGCGTGCATCAACTATAGCGAAGCGTACGCTCTCAAGCTTCTGGCAGCGACGCTCTATGTGTTACAAATTGTTACGTTGACGGGCCCCGCATACATGGCCAGTCCTACCGCCTCAATTACAGAGCAACGGTGTGCTGGCCGAGCAAGTTTTCGCATCTGTGGTCGAGCGGCAAGATCAGGTGCGCTGAATCGGATACGGCAGCGTATCGTCCACGAATCATCAGTGACCGGTCCCGCGCCGTGGTTGGTGAAAGCCTGGCGTATACTTCAGGCAGCGCGTTCGCGCTGAAAATGTTCGACTGAAAGGGGAAGCAGGTGAAAGATTTTACGGTTGAAAATCTGACTGAAGAGGTCGTCAAAGCCTATACCAGCAAGACCGACTCGCCCCGTATGAAGCAAGTATTCTCTTCCCTGATCACACATTTGCACGGCTTCGTGAAAGACGTCGAACTCACTGAAGCGGAATGGTTTGCGGCCATTCAATTTCTGACCGCAACCGGCAAGAAATGCGACGACAAGCGCCAGGAATTTATTTTGCTTTCCGATACGCTCGGGGCATCGATGCTGGTCGACTCGATCAACCACCCGAAAGGAGGCGCCGGAACCGAATCGACCGTGCTCGGCCCGTTCTACGTGCCCGGTGCGCCTGAAATGCCGTTTGGCGGCGACGTCAGGCGTCGCCACCTCGACGCAGCGAATCCCTGTCTGGTGACGGGGAAAGTGTGCGATGCAGAAGGTAAGCCGCTAGCCGGAGCGACACTCGACATCTGGCAGACCGCTGCGAATGCTTTGTACGATGTGCAGGACAGCGATGCGCCGGAATGGAATTTGCGCGGCCAATTTACGACCAACGAGCGTGGCGAATACGCGCTGGTAACAGAACAGCCAGTCTCCTATTCCGTACCAACGGACGGCCCGGTCGGTGACATGCTGGCTGCCGCCGGGCGGCACGCCTTCAGGCCGGCTCATTTGCACTTTTTAGTGAGCGCCGACGGCCATGAAACATTGACCACGCACGTATTTGTTAAAGGCGATGAGTATCTGGATTCCGATGCCGTATTTGCCACCAAGGAAACCCTGGTCGGAGACTTTAAAGTGTGTGATGACGCCGAGCGCGGTAAACAGTTCGGGTTGACGGTACCGTTTGTTACCCTCGCATTTGATTTCGGTTTAATGGCCAGTTAGCACAGGCGACCTATATTTGAATATTCGCCCATTTACCGCGCATCCAGAAGTTCGCAAAGATGCCGGCTTGCATAGCGCGATAGATAACCTGAAGTAACCAGATTTCCGTTAGGCCATATCCCAGAACCGGTCCGGTGAGATATGCCAGCGGTAGAAAAATAAGCCATTGATTCGCGATGGCGACGACCATCACACGTCGCGCTGCGCCGGCGCCAAGTAGCGCGTGCTGGAAAACGACACCGACGCCTTCAAATATCATGCTGATGCCTACCAGCCGCAGCGGCCACAAGGTCAGTTCAAGCGTCTCCGGTTCCAGCGTATAGATTGCCAGCAGCACTTGCTCCGGGGCGAAGATCATCGGTAGCCCGAGAACGCCCATCGTGATGACTGCAACCTTGCACACGTCCCAACCCCAGCGCGCTGCATCGGCCGGATCACCGCGTCCCAACGCCTGACCGACCAGCGTTGCCGCTGCCAGGCCCATGCCCATGCCCGGTAGCAGGGCAATGAGCATGACGTTCATCAGCACGTTCGCGCCGGCTATTTCCGCCGTGCCGACACGCCCGATAATCCAGAAAGTCGCGAGAAACCCGGCAGAAAAAAAGACTTGCTGGATGCTGGTCGGTAGCGACAACCGCATCAGGCTGTAAATCTCTTTACGCGACGGCAGTGCCTGCATGAAGCCAAATTCACGGGCATGACGCAGGCCAAACAGAACATAGACCAGCGTGCCGAATCCGAACGCCGCGACGGAGGCGATCGCAGCCCCGCGCACACCGAGCGCCGGCGCACCAAAATGTCCAAAAATAAGAATGTAATTAAGGATGATGTTGACCGCATGCATTGCGATCAGTGTGGTCATGTACAGACGCGTCAAATCAATCGCGTTCCAGTAACCACGAAAAGCGAAATTCATCGCTACGAAAATGATCCCGAGCGCGCGAATCTGCAGATACGGGACCCCCAGTTCTATGACTGAGGCATCGTTGTTGACATAGGGATAGACGGTCGGCGCGGCCGCGATCAGCAATACCGTTAGTACCGGTGCCGCGATGAGGATGATGAGCATCGCGGCGTTTAGAAAATGGCCAGTTTCCGCGAGGCGCCCCTGACCTTTGCGCCGCGAGGCAGAGGCTTGAACGCCAGTCGACAGGCCAAGGATGATCGACTGGGTAACGAACAACATGAAGCCGCCAAAGCCGACCGCCGCGAGCGCCGCGTTGCTGTTATCCAGGCGGCTGACCATCGCAGTGTCGACCAGATTAAGGACGTTCTGCGACACCATGCCGCCGATGATCGGCAGGGCCAGACTCAGGATGCGATTGAGGCGTTGTTGGTCGAGCACCGTGGCGGGGTTTCAGTTTGCGTGCGCTATGGCGTCACGGGGAGAGCGTTCCCGGGCGAGGAGGCCAAGGCACGGTCATTCTACTCGAAAGCCGAGCTGGCTGCGGCCGTGCACAGATTTTATTTCGCCGCTGCACACGCGCTACGAATGAAGCTAATCACTGGCACAATAGTATTTTCACAGACGCGAACAGGAGCGTAGTTCATGGCCAGCCCAGCGGGGGAGTTCGGCGATTTGGATGCGAGCGCATTAGCGGGGCTGGTACGCGAGCGGCAGGTTAGTGCCACAGAGTTGGTCGACGATGCGATAGCGCGTTGCGAGCAGGTTAATGGCAGTCTCAACGCTGTTATCGCGGACATGTTCGAGGACGCTCGAAACCGCGCGTCGCAGCCATTACCAGACGGGCCTTTTTCGGGCGTGCCGTTTCTAATGAAGGATTTCGCTGCAGAAATCGCCGGTCAACCGTTCCTCGAGGGGAGCCGATTTCTGCACGGCTATGTCCCGCAGCAAAGCAGTGAGATCTATCAGCGCTTTTGTAATGCCGGCCTGGTCACTATCGGCAAGACGAATTTGCCGGAACTCGCGATTGGCGTCACCACTGAACCCGAGTTATTTGGCCCCACCCACAACCCCTGGGATCTGCAGCGGACGCCGGGCGGGTCAAGCGGTGGGTCTGCCGCTGCGGTGGCTGCGCGTGTCGTGCCTATGGCGCATGGCAATGACGTCGGGGGTTCTATTCGTATTCCCGCGTCGGCGTGCGGCTTGGTCGGGCTTAAACCGAGCCGCGGGCGCGGCACGCTCGCCCCGCACTATGGTGACATTCTGGCCGGGTACTTCGTCGAGCACGGACTGACGCGCAGCGTGCGTGATTGTGCTGCCCTGCTCGACGTGACTGCGGGGCCCGGCGTGGGTGAGCCCTACGTTGCGCCGCCGCCTATCCGACCCTACCGCGAAGAAGTCGGGCGCGATCCGGGCGTTTTACGCATCGGTTTTTCAACCGTGACGCCACTCGGCGACCCACTCGATGAGGACTGCGTGACGGCGATCAGGAACACCGTAGCCTGGTGTGAGGCGCTCGGCCACGAAGTGGTTGAGGCGGAACCGCAATTTGACGCGATGGAATTGTGGACCAAATACACCACGCTGCTGGCTTCACTGGTCGCATGGGCGATCGCCGATTGGGGACGCCGCCTCGGTCGCGAGCCGGCAGCGGCGCATTTCGAAGCATTTGTATGGGCCTTCGGCGAGCGCGGCAGAGCGTTGAGTGCGGCGGATTATTTGCTCGCCAAGCAGGATGTTCAGTTGCAGATTCGGGCCTACGCGAGATTTTTCGAAAGTCACGACCTGTGGCTCACGACCACCCTCGGCCAACCGCCCGTCGAACTCGGCACCCTGGTGTATGCCGGCGATCCGTTCGAACTGAGGCGGCGCATGGCGAAATTCTCGCCCTATACCTACCTTGCGAACGCGAGCGGGCAGCCGGCATTGTCGCTGCCGTTGTGCGCGAGCCGGGCAGGGCTTCCGATAGGCATGCATTTCACCGCACGACTCGGCGAGGAAGACACTTTAATCCGTCTCGCCTCGCAGCTTGAGCACGCACATCCGTGGGCTGACCGGCTACCTGCTGTGCACGCAAGCTGAGCGGCGAACGTGATGACATTGGCCATACGAAAAAAAAAATCCCGAAGTGTCGATTTCCAGCGTTCTCGAACGACTTAGTACAAACCCGCACGATTCACGTCCGGGCATGACCCACTGGAGAACACCAATGTTGTATATGGCTTTGATTTATCGCGAAGACCCGCCAGAAGATTTCGATCCGAGTAGCGCTGACGCGCAGGCAATGTGGCAGGCCTACGGCGCTTTCACGCAGAAAATTATCGCAGCCGGGCAATTCAAGGGTGGTGATGCCCTGATGCCTGGCTCCACCGCGACCTGTATCCAGAAGCGCGGCGGGAAAATTGCGACCACAGACGGCCCGTTCGCGGAAACCAAAGAGCAGTTGGGCGGCTACTACTTGCTCGAATGCGCCGATTTAGATGAAGCCGTAGCGGCAGCGGCTGAGATTCCGCATGCAGCGACGGGCACTATCGAGGTTCGCCCGGTCCTCGTGCCCTGAAATGAAATCGGCGCGGAGGGACGAGAATGTCTATTCGCGCCTGTTTCGTGAGCATGCCGGGCGCGTACTAGCGGTCCTGATCGCGCGTTTGGGCGATTTTCAGCTTGCTGAGGATGCTCTACAGGATGCCTGGGTGGAAGCGCTCGACCGCTGGCCCGGCGACGGTGTTCCGGCCACCCCCGAGGCATGGCTGACCACGGTCGCCAGGCGTCGCGCCATCGATCGCATACGGCGTCTGGCTACCCAGCATGCGGGCGCTGCAGAACTGCGCTATGCGCAGGAACTTGAGAACAGCTGGCAGGCGCCTGAGCACGAGATTCCGGACGAACGCCTGCGCTTGATCTTCACCTGCTGCCATCCCGCCTTGCGCGTCGAACATCAAATCGCCCTGACGCTGCACACCCTGTGTGGACTGACGACAGATGAAATAGGGCGCGCGTTTCTGGTTTCCGGTGCAACCATGGCGCAACGCCTGGTGCGCGCGAAACGGAAGATTCGCGACGCCGGAATCCCTTATCGGATCCCGGATGCGGATCAATTGGCCGAGCGCCTGGAATCCGTGCGCGCGGTGATTTATCTCACCTTCAATGAAGGGTATGCCGCGACTGCTGGCGAAAATCTGTTGCGTGAAGAGCTGTGCCTGGAAGCCATCGGCCTCGGACGCTTACTGCAAGAGCAGCTCAATGCGCCCGAGAACAGCGGTCTGTTGGCGCTTATGCTGTTGCACGATTCGCGTCGACCCGCGCGGGTTAATGGCGCCGGCGACTACGTTCCGCTGCTGGAGCAGGACCGCGCGCTGTGGGTCGACAGCTCAGCAGCCGAGGGCAAAAGACTGTTGTTGGCGGCACTGGCCCAGGGCCGCCCGGGGGCGTATCAGATCCAGGCCGCAATCAGTGCTGTGCACAGTGATTCGAAAACATCCGGTCAGACTGACTGGGCACAAATAGCAGGCTTGTATCGCGCATTACTCGACTTCAACAATTCGCCAGTGGTCGAACTCAATAGAGCCATTGCGATTGCGCGTGCGCAGTCAGTCGCGACAGGTTTGGAATTGATTGAGAGGCTGGCGACCAAGCTTCAAAACTATCAGCCATTTCATGCTGCGCGGGCAGAATTTTTGCGCGATCTCGGACGCGTTGAAGAGGCCCAGGCGGCCTACCAGCGTGCCATTGCCATGAGCGCGAACAACGCTGAGGCGAGCTACCTCGAAAAGCAGCGGTGTGCGTTGGGATGGTGTGACTGAAATCCGGCCAGTGCGATTGCGCTGGGCTCAAGCCATAGCTGTAGCTTAATTGTTGCCTACCGTTTTGGTCGCTGCGCGTTCCGCTTTCTGTGCGGCGATAGCTGCGTTCGCGTAAGCAACGAAATCCGGGTTGAACTGGCGTTGATTGGTGCTCCAGAATAATGCGCCGCCGCGCGTTTGCAGCTGCCCGCCGAGTAAAAATTCCCAGCGATCCTGGGACATGTCCGGGGTAAATCCGTACTTGTGTTGGATGAATAAATTCTCTTGTGCTGCCAGAGAATAGGCGAACAGTGAATTGAATTGCCGCCGCTCGTCTTCGGCGAGTTCTTCTGGTCGCATGAGGCCGGTGAAATAGAGCTGGCTTAAGCCTTTGTCCTGGCCGAGCAGCTTTACGAAGGACGACATCATCTCGGTCGTCGACTGGTAAATCGAGGCGCGCGCAAAGCGTGAATTCTCGCGTACCTGAATAGCCAGATACAGCATCGAGACCACTACCGCGAGTGCACCGACACTTTCTGCAATCACCGCGATCGAATCCATCGTGTTGTTCTCCAGTTGAGGGATGTATTGTTTAAGTCTTGGTACCCTGGTGGCAAGTTTCGCTTTTAATGTAGAGCGGGCTCACGTCCCTTCCCTATATCCGGAGGATTTGCGACGAGGTCTGGCAGCCTGGATTGGCCTGGAGAAGTTTGTCGGCAATGCCCTAGGGTCTGTCATGAACCGCTAAACAGGTCATTACCGACTCAATGTAGGTGTCGGTTAATCGCGCGATTTCTTTCCTGAGATAACCTGCAGCCGAGCTCGGGGGGCAGTGATCAAACGTTCTCACCCTCACATCGACACAAGCGTTTAGGATTCGCTCCCGCTGCTACGATTCCTGGGCGCTTCAATGAGTAAGTCCGAGATGGCGTCATCGCCGGCATTCCCGGCACGTCAAACGCCCGGAAATTCCCGCCAGCGGTCGGGCAACGATAACCGGATAAGGTCCTCTACTCTTCCGGCTTCCATTCCTGCACGAGTTTTTGCGCTTCGGTGATCTGGTCGGACGTCATTTCCGTGGCCACCGTGTCGCGGGCATTTGCTGCCGTTTCCCTCACGGTGGGATCGGTTTCGCGCGAAGATGCGACTTCAAGCCATTTGTACGCCTGGACGTAGTCCTGCGTAATGCCCAGTCCCAGAGCGTAATGAATCCCCAGATCTTTCTGGGCGCCGGTTCGCCCCTGCTCAGCCGCTAGTCGATACCAGTGTACGGCCTGTGTATGGTCTTGCGGGACGCCTAAGCCGTTGCGGTGCATGAAGCCCACGTTGTGCTGAGCGTCCGCGAGGCCCTGATCAGCTGCCAACTGATACCACTTCACCGCTTCTGCGTGATCTTGCGGAACTTCCTCGCCCAGGTGGTACATTGCACCGAGGTTGTTCTGGGCTTCGACGTGTCCCTGCTCAGCGGCCAGTCGGTACCATTTCACTGCTTCGGCCGGGCTGCGCGACACACCAAAACCATGGTGGTGCAAATTGCCGAAGGCAAACTGGGCTTCGCTCTGACCCTGTTCAGCCGCCAAGTGATACCACTTTGCCGCTTCGGCATAGTCTTGGGTTACGCCTTGGGCGTGGTCGTACATGATACCGGCGTTGAGTTGGGATCCGGCATGCCCGTCTTCACCTAGCTCTCGAAATAACTCAATGGCTGTCGCGTAGTCGCCGCTCCCGTAGGCAGCTTTAGCATCATCCCACGTGTCAGCCCGAACCATTGAGATAGTCACAAGCAGTAAGACAGGGACAAGCAGGTGTTTCATTCGTCTTCCTCAAGAAATCTAATTGCGGCACGCTTAATCAGTGGCCTCAAGCGTTCAGTTTGCGGTACGCCCGACCAGCAGTGCACCTTTGTTGATACGGGAGCCTGTTTTGCCTTGCGCATAACAACATCACCTACTCGCGATCTGCCTGGCATTTTACCCTGCAGCCCAGTTCGGGCTAAACCGGTCTTGCCGTCCGCGACCGACATGCTGAAAACACACCCATCATGCCGCACCTGGTCTTGTCCGTCCGCCTGCCTGAAGGGCTTTCTTGTTCGCCAAACCTGTCGATAAATTTGGGACGCACTGCTACCAAAATCACGCCATCGATGGCGTTGGGTTACCCTTTTCCATACGACTTGCATTGCTGCTGCAATGGGCGGAAATTCGGGGAGCGCCAGGTGAACACGGATCGCTACGGTCAGGCCATTTTTCAGAAAAGCGCGAAAGCAGTCACTGCCCGGCGAGTTCGGCTGGGCTCGGCACGCGAACACAATCGAGTTGCGGTGACTTCCCAATTCGCCGACCAGATCGAACGCCCCGCAATCTTTTATTGATCCTTGTTTAGTAGCCCGGCAAGGGCAGAGAAAGGTTGGTGAGTTGCGCGATCTGCGCTGGCGTCTGATTGTGCCGAACCGTGCTGTTCAACCTGACGCTGATGTTCGTTGTCATGGCAAAACAAGCACAACAATTCCCAATTGCTGCCGTCTTCAGGGTTGCTATCGTGATTATGGTCACGGTGATGGACCGTTAGTTCGTGCACATTGGCATCGGTAAATTCGCGAGTGCAGCGACCGCAAATCCACGGATACATTTTTAACGCGCGCGCCCGGTAGCCCTGTTCGCGTTGATCACGCTGGCTGCGTGCTTCGGCGACAACGCGATCGAGTTTTGCTTCGTTGATAGTTTTACGGTTCATGTTGATACGACCGTTTCGACGTTTGTCCGTTCAAAGAACGATGTTCATAGGGAGCCAGATTAGTAAGGCTCATCAACCCGGGCCAGATCTTTTTCGAGGTGCTTGCCACCGACGTAGTAGTGGTACGCGACCCAAAAGTTAACTGAGCCGAAAATCATCAGACTCCAGCGCAAAGAATCGGCGCCGTAGTGTGGCGCGAGCGCGTCGCTCAAAGCGCCGACTGCCCAGGGGCCAGCACCGAGACCGATAATATTCGCTACGAAAAGCAATATGGATGAGGCGACACTGCGCATGCGCAAGCGCACCAATGACTGCGTTTGCGCAAAACTGGTCGCCTGCCAGAAGTTGGCTGCAAAAATCGGTGGGGCGAAAAGAATCAGGGCGAGATAGGGGTTGGCTGATAAATAGGCCGCGAAGCCGAACGGGACGGCGATCACCATGGCGACCCCTGCTGACCACAAATACCAGCGTGTATCACGTGCGCCCAATTTATCGGCGGTCACGCCACCGAGATACATACCGGCGCCGCCGGCGATGCCCATAATGAGGCCAAGCCATAAGCCGATATCGGTCGTCCCCATGCCGTGTGTGCGAATTAAAAATGATGGAAACCAACTGATCACGCCGTAGCCGACGAATGCGGCAAGTGCGCCGGCGAAGGTCAGGTGCACAAAAGAAGGTCTGGAGGCGAGAAAGCGGAAAGTTTCCATAATGCCCGGGCGGTCATCGTTAACCGGGCGCGATTCGGAGCTTCCGCGTTCGGGCTCGGTCACGGTAAACCGAACGACGAGCGCGAGCAGCAGGCCCGGTAGTCCGACCACGAAAAACGCCCGTCGCCAGCCAAATGCCTCGTTGATCCAGCCACCAAGAAACAGTCCGAACATGATGCCGAGCGGAATACCGAGCGCGTAAATACCGAGTGCCGTGGCCCGTTCGTTGGGTGGGTAGTAATCAGCAATGATCGAATGCGCGGGCGGACTACATCCTGCCTCGCCGATACCAACGCCGACTCTGGCGACGGCGAGTTGCCAAAAATTTTGTGCCAAGCCGGACAGTGCTGTCATGACACTCCACAAGGCGAGCGCCAAGCTGATCAGGTTGCGGCGGTTGCCGCGATCGGCCCACAACGCGATCGGGATCCCCATCGTGGCGTAGAAAGCCGCAAACGCAAATCCTGCCAGAAAGCCAAGCGCCTGATCGGACAAACCCAGGTCCGCTTTGATTGACTCGAGCAAAATGGCAAGAATCTGGCGATCAATAAAATTGAATGTGTAGACGACGACCAGCACGCCGAGGACATAGCGACGTACGCGGGTATCGGATGCTGCAATGCTGCTCATATACGGGATGCCAATAGGCTGCTGCCAGATGACTTCATGCTATCCCGATTGGTAGCGCAGTGTCATGACGGGCTGGATAGTGAATCAGTTGAGGCGCGGAGGAGGTGCTTCAAATCCTCGGCAGCGAGTTCCAGATCAAGGCCGCGTCTGCCGCCGCTGACGTAGATAGTCGCGAAACTCAGCGCACTCGTATCGATAACGCTTGGCAAACGTTTTTTTTGTCCCAGGGGACTAATGCCGCCCATCACGTATCCGGTGGCACGTTCAGCTGCGCGGCGCTCGGCCATGGCTGCTTTCTTGGCTCCGAGTGCGCGCGCGCACTGCTTCATGTTCAGCATGGCTGAAACAGGAATAACGGCAACCCCCAGTGGGCCACCGTCGAGTTCAACAATCAGGGTTTTGAACACGCGTTGCGGATCAAGCCCCAGCTTTTGTGCCGCTTCGAGGCCAAATGATGAAGCGGCAGGATCGTGCTCGTATTCGTGCACGGAAAACTGAATCTTGGCCGCGCGGGCGGCGGTAATCGCTGGTGTCATACGGGCAGTCGCTGCCTGGGTTCGAAGCTCGGCTGATTGTATCGTTTTCGTCGCGGTGCTCAGCACGGCGACAGCGTCCCGCAGGCCTGCGTTTTGAGTGCGAGGGTATACTGCGCGCCAGCGTACTTGTCCGGCACCGACCAGCAGACGCGGAACATCACCGCTGGCGCGATAGCCCCAGGCAATACCGGACTTGCCGGACTGACGTTACGCCGACCCGACTTGAACATTTCGATACGGAGGACGTCCAGTGACGTCAACAGCATGACGGCCGCGCGTGGATTACGCATTCTCATCATTGGCGGGATTGCCATCGTGAGCAGTTGCGTGCCACTAGGTAGTGCTATCTATCAGTCGCTCGTCAATCGACCCCAGATTGAACTCACGGTTGGCGAAGGTGAGCAACGGATTGAAGTAACGCCAAACAAGGGCGCAAGAATCGTCTACGACCTCCATGTGCGGACCAACTCGGTTCAGGAGGAGTCGGAAAACGGTACGGCCAGCTATCAAGCTCGCTATCGCTTCCCGGTGAGTTACACCGTCAGTAATGCGGGTGGGCGCAAGCTGACCGAGGAGAACAGTTTTATCGATTGGCGCCAGGATGACGACGGAACGCTGCGCAAGCGGCAGAGTTCGCTTAGCGAAAGTGCCGCAGGGCTGGATGCGACGGGAGGAACTTTGAATGTCCGGGCGGCGTTTCGCAAGTTCGAAGTGCCGGATGACGGGGTCATCATTGTGAGCACGGATCTCGGTGAAGACAGCGACTATCAAGCCAGCGCTGAGCGCGCTGCACTGAGCGTCGAGCACGACGTCGTCGACCCGCTGTTCAATATTATGCTCGGGGTATTTATTTTGGTGGGCGGTTGGATTACCGCGGTAATGGGGCTCGTTTTATTCCTTTCAGCGTCGAGCAATGGGGCGCCGCGTGATCTACCGGTCGGCGATATTTCCGCGGACGCGCGCCGCCAGGCGATGTTTTGTCATTTAGCGGGGTTCCTTGGCTTCGTTATTCCGCTTGGCAATGTCATTGGGCCATTGGCCGTGTGGATGGCGAACCGCGAGAACAACGCGTTCGTTGACGACCAGGGCCGCGAAGCGCTCAATTTTCAGCTCACGATTCTGGTATACATGCTGCTCAGTTTCGCGCTTGTTCTGGTGTTGATTGGTTTGCTGATGTTCCCGCTGGTGTGGATTTTTCAGATCTGCCTGATGGTTGTCGCTGCCGTCAAAACGAACGACGGTGAGCTCTACCGATATCCTTTGACGATTCGGTTTTTGAGTTAGTTGGCCGACCCGCCCCCGCGGGGGCGGGTACAACACGCGTCGCGAGCACCACCACCGACGCGAGGCGGACGAAGAGCTATCTACAATTCTTCGTGATGCCGTCTTCGTACGCCTTAATCGAACTTTCGCGTTCCCGATCCGATCGATAAACTCGCTCACCGGCGTCGTTGAGGGTGTACAAGCTGCCTGATTCCTTCATCAGCGCGAGTTGATCTTTCGCCTCGACGCAGCGTCTGGCGAGCTGCGCCTTTTGCTCTTTCTCTTTTTTTGCAGCCTGCTTTCTATCGGCCCGTTCGTTAGCGTAGGCGTTCAGCATGCGTTTCTGGCGATCAAGGCGCGCGGCTGAGCTCGGGGTTGGCGTTGCGGGTACCGGGGTGGTTTTTATCTTCACTTCCCGGGCAGATTTAACATCCGCCGGCGGGCGGTCTCCGTAGTGGAGTTTACCGTTGTCATCAACCCACTTGTAGATCTCAGCTGTTAGCGGTGCCGCCCACAGCGCCGTGACGCACAACGTCAGCCCCGCGATAACTTGTGCTCGACACATCATGAAAGTTCGGCCCGGCGAACTTGTCCGCATACCACCAATAACTGCTGAACTAAGCGTAAATCCGACCTGCCAGGGTCGGTCGTCTCGTTTTCGTCTGCCGTGCAAACAACGTCCATCATTAACTGAGCTCAAAGCCTGCATAACCTTCGGCCGCGCTTTTTTCCAGTGCTTCCATATACATCGGCAGGCCGCCGGGATACATCAGAATTTCGCGCTTCTTGCCGGGAATGTTCGCACCCATATACCAGGAGTCCGCTTGCGGGAAGAGCGTTGGCCTGACCAATTCAAGGCATTCTTCGCGCCACGCTTGCTCCGCTTGCGGGGTGGCCTCGATGCGGCTGAGATTGTGCTCGCGCAGATAGCAAAGCATCTCGACAATGTATTCACCCTGAAATTCCGCACTGGTCGGACCATTGCAAAATGCGGTCGGCGCTTGCGGTCCGTAGCTGACGAGTAGATTGGGGAAGCCAGAGTTGGCCAGACCCTGATAGGTGCGCACACCGTCAGCCCACTTCTGCGCAAGGTTGCTGCCATCGCTGCCGCGAATGTCGATCTCGGTAAGGCCACCAGTTACCGCGTCGAAGCCGGTCGCCAGCACCAGCACATCGACGGGATACTCGCGCCCACCTGCAACGACACCGGCTGGCGTTATCTGGCTAATCGGCGTTTGTTTTATGTCGACCAGATGGACGTGAGGCTCATTAAACATATCGTAGTACCACTGTTCGAGCGACGGACGCTTGGTACCAAATGGATGTGGTGGCACTGCTGGTGCCAACAGCTCAGCTGTAGCCGGCTCGTCGATTCGTTCGTGCACTTTCCCGCGCCAAAAATCGTAAGCAGTCCGGTTGGCGGCCGCGTCGCTGAGCAAGTCCTGGAAATTGGCGAGCCAGAACCAGAAGCCGCCCTTAGCCCACAACTTTTCAAACAGCTCGGTGCGTTCGGCGGGTGACGCCTGCAGCGCAGAGCGCGGGTCGAAGAGATAATCGGTGCCGCCGAAACTTTGTGAGCGAGTGGCGAAATCTGCAGGATAATTTGTGCGCAAACGTTCGTTATCGGTTGCATCAAGCTGTTGCTGCTGCATCGGTAAGCAAAGATTCGGCGTACGTTGAAAAACTGTCAGCTCTCGTGCCGCGCGTGCCGCTTCCTGGGCAACCTGCACGCCGCTCGCTCCGGTGCCAATAACACCGACGCGCTGTCCGGAAAAATCGAGACCTTGTTGCGGCCACAAGCCCGTGTGGTGGCAGGGGCCGCTAAATGAATCCAACCCGTCGAACGCAGGGGTATAAGGCACTGAACCGAAGCCGGTACACACCAACAAGTAGTTCGCGCGCATTTGGCTTGGGCCAGTGTCGCTATCTGATTCCACAATCCAGTTGCGAGCTTGTTCGTCAAAGTGCGTTCGGCGCACGCGCGTATCGAAACTGATGTCACGACTCAAGTCGAGCTGTTGATCAACAAATTCGAAATAGGCACGCATTTCCGCATAGCCGGGAAAGCGCTCGTTCCAATCCCATTTGCGCCACAGAGACTCGCGGGAAAACTGATAAATATTGCACGTCGTATCGACGCGCGCGCCAGGATAGCAATTCCAGTGCCATATCCCACCGACGCCCGATCCCGCTTCTACCAGATGGACGTTAAAACCGTGTTCGCGCAAACGATCGAGTAGATAAAGGCCGGAAAACCCCGCCCCGATAATGAGCACGTCGAGTGTTTCGGTGGCCATAGCACTGGCCGATTCGTGCTTTGCTTGGGCCGTAGTCACTTGCTGATCTCCTGCCTGATAATTTCGCTTAAAACGAATACTGAGGTGTTTGGGCGAAGCCGTCTGCACCTGACTCAGAACAAAGCTAGCCGTGTGTGGCAGAGGCCGTCAAGCCTTGCTTGCGCGCGCGTTCATTACCGTCATCGACATGCAGCGTCAGTTTCTTTCGTCAAGATTTTGTTCTTCTATGCGCCCCATTACACTAGGCTGGTGGATTGTGCATCACAGTGAGGCGGCGGTATGGCGGGAACGTTAGAGTTTGGCTTGTTCGATTGGATCGACAGCGGCCCGGGAGCGCTTGGGGAACTATTCGAATCTCGGCTGCAACTTGTTGAGCGCGCGGACCAGGCGGGATTTTATGGTTACCACCTCGCAGAACACCACGGTACGCCACTCGGTATGGCGCCGTCGCCGGCGCTATTCTTCGCCGCAGCGGCGCAACGAACCACTCGCATCCGTTTTAGCCCGATGGCCTATTTACTGCCGCTCTATCACCCCGTGCGCCTCATCGAAGAGATCTGCATGCTGGACCACCTTTCGCAAGGACGGTTCGAAATCGGTGTTAGCCGCGGTGTTTCACCCTATGAGATTAAATGTTTCAACGTTGACCCGGAACAAACCCGCGAGATCTTCACCGAGACGCTGGAAATATTTCGCGCCGGAATGTGTAACGAGGTACTTAATTACGACGGCAAGCACTATCAATTTAACGATGTACCCATGGCCATAAAGCCGCTGCAGCAACCCTATCCACCGCTCTGGTATCCGTCCTTCAGTCAGTCGGGCGTCGAGTACGCGGCCACCCATGGTTACAATTTCCTCAGCCTCGGGCCGCCCGGGCTGGTGGCCAGCCTGATGAATCAGTACCGCGAAATCTCGGTGGCGCATGCAGGTGACAAAGAGCGTATCAACGGCCATGTCGCGGCGCCGAAAATGGGCGCCATGCGCCAAATCTACATTGCCGATACAGACGCCGAAGCCTTATCAGATGCAGAGCGCGGCTACGCGGATTGGTATCGTTCCATTACGCAGCTCTGGCACCGGCACAATGACAACAGTTATGACGAATTCTTCGACTGGAATGCTTGCCTCGGCGCCGAAACCATACTGATTGGTTCGGTCGACAAGGTTCGCGACCAGATTCGTGAGTTGGTTGAGCTAAGCGGCATCAATTATTTTGTCGGTTCGTTCGCATGGGGGTCGTTGACGCCCGCGCAAAGCCAGCGCTCGCTGGACTTGTTTATCAACGAGATCATGCCGTCCATCGGCTGACGGTGAACACGATGAGGTCGTGGATTCGTCGATTGAAAGTGTCGGCCGGCGCTGGTTCGGAGAATTCATTCCCCCACCAGGTATTGCACAACGCGGCGGTCGGGAAATTCTGCCGGTCCCAACCCCAGAGGAAAACGTTTTATGAACGACCCTATCGACATCACCCCTTTGCTTGATCCCGAAATCGCCACGGCATTAACGCGTTTAAAAATGGGTTTCGACACCCTGACGAGGGAAAGCCTCCCGAAGGTGCGCGAGTTCATGGCGAACATCCCCCCGTTGCCACTAACCGATAAGGTCGAGCGAACGGATCATCAGGTGCCGGATCGTCCGGGGGTTAGTGTGCGGGTTCATCGACCTAAAAATGCCACCGGAAAACTACCATGCATCTATTGGATGCATGGAGGCGGTTTGGTGGTCGGCAGTAATTCGGGCGATGACTTACGTTTTGACCGTTGGTGTGTGGAGCTCAATTGCATGGGCGCTTCGGTGGAATACGGCCTCGCGCCCGAGTCTCCTTATCCCGGCCCACTGGAAGACTGTTACGCCGGATTACGCTGGTTACACGAGAACGCCGATGAGCTGGGTGTCAACGCCGATTGCGTCGGCATCGGTGGATCCAGCGCCGGTGCCGGACTTGCCGCTGGCCTGGGACTGCTGGTGCGTGACCGGGATGAGTTCGCGGTGGCGTTTCAGGCACTCATTTACCCGATGATCGATGATCGGCAAATCACAACGTCGAGCCAGTGGAACGATCCGGTATGGCCGCCGCAAGCCAATCGTTTCGGTTGGGATAGTTATCTGGGCGGCTTGAGTGGCGACGATGTGCCGTACTACGCTGCGGCTGCGCGTGCGACCGACCTACGAGGGCTCGCGCCGACATTTATCTGTGTCGGGGCGCTGGATGGTTTCGCAGATGAGGATATCGAATATGCGACTCGCCTGCGTCATGCCGGCGTGGCCAGTGAGCTGCATGTCTATCCGGGCGCGCCGCACGGCTTCGACGCGTTAATGCCAAACACCGCAGTGGCGAAACGGGCAAAGCAGGAAATGGAAGTGTGGTTGCACAGTCAGCTGGGCCGTTGATCACGTCAGCTGCCGCGCAACTGGCTATGCCGCGGCGCGACGCGCTTATGCTCGCTGTTTAACTGGCCGAGCCAAAGGCCCCGCGCAGCGCAGCCGCAGCATCATCCAACGCTGTTAAGGCGGTATCGACTTTCCCGCCCATGCGTGCGAATCCATGAATCATGCCTTCGTAGTGCCGATGTTCGACGGGTACGCCAGCCTGTCGCAGGGTAGCGGAATAGGCAATTGCCTCGTCACGCAAGGGGTCGAACTCTGCCGTTTGAATGAACGCGGCGGGTAAGCCGCTGTGATCAGCCGCGAGCTGCGGTGAGGCGTGTGGATCGGTGCGGGTGATGCGCTTGGGTAAATACCAGTCGGAAAACTGTTCCATCGCAGCCCGGGTCAACATATAGCCCTTACCGTTATCGCGCAGCGAATCGTTGTCTGCAGTGAAATCGAGCGCCGGATAAATCAGTAATTGCAAACTGAGCGGAACATCGCCTTCGTCGCGTAACGCAAGCGCTACAGCGGCGGCGAGATTGCCGCCCGCGGAGTCGCCTCCGACTGCCACGCGCGACCGGTCGATGCCGAGGTCGCTCGCTTTACCGGTGATCCAGCGCACAGCGGCACACGCATCGTCAAATGCAGCAGGGAACTTGTGTTCGGGGGCGAGTCGATAGTCGACTGCCGCGACCACCACCCCGGCATGCCCGGCCAGGTACCGACACACGTGGTCGTGGGTGTCCAGATCACCGACCACCCAGCCTCCGCCGTGGTAGAAAACCAGTACCGGTAGCATCTGGCCGGACGGGTTGTGTGGCCGGTACATGCGGAGCGGAACATTACCTGCGGGTCCGGCGAAGACCAGATTTGCAACGCTATCCAGCGCCGGTGTCGAATGGCGATAGATAGCCGTCGAACCCGTGTAGAACTTGCGCATCGTAACGAAATCGTCGGCCTCGAAAGGCACGCCAGCAGCTTTTGCCGCATCAACGATAGTCTGACATTGTGGATGTAATGGCATCAGCAGGCTCGATTAATTTGCAAGGTGCCGCGCACGATAAAGTCGCGCGGCCCGGCCGTGGTAACAGCCGGGTCCTGTGACTTGTCGCTTAGTCGCCAGCGACGACGAACAACGCATCCATTCCTTGGTTACGGGTCGGGATAATTGCCTGATATTCGCTTGAGTTATACCAATCCTTAGCTGCCTGCTTGGTGTCGAATTTCAACACCACTAGGACTTTATGTGAGGTTTCGCCGTGCAGTGTTTCGAGCGGGCCGCGACATACGAGTTCACCGCCATACTGAGCTACGAGAGGTCCGGCAACAGCGCTGTATTCGGCCATCTTGTCGGCATCCTTTGGGCTGGCTATTACAGATACATAAGCACTCATGAGATTCTCCTGGTTGGAATAAAATTAGACTTCAACCCCCGCAAGGTGCTCGGTTAAGCGCTCGGCAGTGGTATCCCACAACGCCTCGGCAAGTGCCTCGTCGAGGGCATTGCGAGCCGGTCGTTGTTGTTTACAGTTTACGAAATAGCGGCCGCTGATGCTTGCTCCCTGTTTGCTGGTGGCCAGATAGACTGACGTGCGCGCGCCGTCGCTTACATTTCCCCCGCTCGTGCCGAATCCCTGGCGCAAAAGTTTCGTGCTTATCACGCCGGGATGAAGTGCGTTGACTCGCATGCCGGGTTGACGTTTGGACAAGCTCAGCGTGAACAACAGATTCGCGAGTTTGGAACTCGAATAGGCCGCGTAAGCACTCCACTGCACGGCTCCGTCCAGGCTGGCAGGGTCCAGTTCCGCGCCGGCATGGGTCATTGAGCTCACGTTAACAACGCGGGCCTGTGGGGCGGCTAGCAGCAGCGGCAACAAGCGTAGGGTGAGCAGCCATGGCGCGAAATAATTCACCGCCATGGTGTGTTCCAAACCGTCCGCTGTCATTTCGTAACGGGTCGCAATCATGCCGGCGTTATTCAACATAACATCGAGGTGGGTTGTATGTGCAGAGATTTGCGCCGGTAACGTGGCGACTTCTTGCATTGATGAGAAATCGGCCCACACCGGAATTACTGTCGCGCGCCGGGTGGATAAGCGGTTTGCACATGTCGTCGCACTGTCGCGTGTACGACCGTGTGCAATGACTCGAAAACCCAACTCCAGCAGGCGTGCAGCGGTTGCTAAGCCGATTCCATCAGTTGCACCGGTAACGAGGACCGTGGATTGTGCGGGCACCTTAGTGTCGCGCGCTGGCTAAGCGTTTCTCAGCGTGGATAGTAGGGCGGAATCTGCGCGTCATAATTGATCCAGATGGATTTCGGTTCGGTGTATTCATGCAAGCACTCGCTGCCCAAATCGCGGCCGAAGCCGGATTGCCCGACGCCGCCAAATGGCGAGCCAGGATGTACCCGTTTGTAGCAGTTAACCCACACCATGCCGGCTTCGATGGCATCGGCAACGCGGTGCGCGCGAGCCAGATTGGTCGTCCATAGACCACTACCCAAGCCGTACTCGGTGGCATTGGCGAGCGCGATTGCTTCTGCTTCGTCGCTAAAGCGCGTGACCGATACGAACGGGCCGAAAACTTCCTCGCTGAATACGCGGTCGCCAAGCTTCGCTTCAACGATGGTCGGTTGCAGAAAGTTGCCGGTCTCCAAGCCTGGCGTCTGCGGTGCCTGGCCGCCGGTAAGAATGCGGTTACCTTCATCACGGCATACTTGCAGATAATTGAGCACCCGCTGTTGATGCATCGGCGAGGTCAAGGGACCCATTTCCGTTGCCGGGTCAAGCGGGTCGCCCAATCGAATCGATTCGGCCAGCGTGATGAACTTATCGAGGAAGTCATCCGCAATGCTTTCGTGTAGCAACAAGCGTGAGCCGGCGATGCAGGCTTGTCCCTGATTGTGAAATATTGCGAATGCCGAACCGCCGACGGAGGCTGGAATAACGGCATCTTCGAAGACGATATTCGGTCCTTTACCGCCGAGTTCGAGCGACACTCTTTTCAGGTTGTCCGCCGACGCCGCGATGATTTTGCGCCCGGTCACAGTCGAGCCGGTGAACGAGATTTTATTGACATCGGGGTGCTCGGCCAGGCGTTGTCCTGCGTGCTCGCCGTAGCCCGGCACAATATTGACCACACCGGCCGGGAAACCCACTTCGTGCATCATCTCGGCCAAGCGTAATGTCGATAACGGGGTAATCTCGGACGGCTTCATGACAACGGTGTTCCCCGCCGCGAGCGCCGGCCCTAATTTCCAGCTGCAAAACATCAACGGGAAATTCCACGGCACAATTTGTCCGACGACACCGACCGGCTGACGCTTTACAACGTTCAGAAAGCCGCTTTCAACTGGCACTTGCCGGCCATCGATTTTGTCCGCCATGCCGGCGAAATAGCGAAAGTTGAGCAGGGTTCTCGGGACATCCAGAAACCGGGTGTCCTTGATGGGGTGGCCGGTATCGATGGTTTCCAGTTCCGCGAGCTCGTCGAAGCAGGATTCCATTTTCTCGCACAGTTTGTGCATCAGTCGTGCCCGCTCGGAAGCCGGTACGGCTGCCCAGGCTGGAAACGCGGCGCGAGCAGCGGCTACCGCGCGATCGACGTCTGCGGCGCGGGCCTCTGCAATACGACAGATCTCGCTGTTATCAAACGGATTAGTGACACTTATGGTGGCGCCGTCGATGCCATCGACCCATTCGCCACCAATGAACAATTGGCGCGGCAGTTTGTTGATATCCACGGCTTTCAGGCTGCTGGGCATGCTAATTAACGTCCACTAATCTGATCAGAATTCGGCTGCTGTCGGTGGCAATTCACCGCTGCCGTAGCGCAACTCAAGTCCCGGCGTCATGTTTTCCCATACCAGCAGCATCGAACGTTTGGGTGAAAAGCCGCGATGCTGAATATCAGCCGGCATGGAGGAGATGTCGCCCGCTTTCATGGTCACAATCGCTTTCGGCGCGGCCGTGTTTTTGTCCGCGATTTGCCACGTAATTTCGTCAGTGAGCTGCAGGAACCATTCGACGCGATCGTTGCCGTGCTGGATAGGCAGGATATGTTCTTCAGACGTCGGACAGTACGCGCTCTCGCCGACTAGCGAGACGATCGACGGATTCCAGGTTACCGGTGAACGTGACAAGTAACGAAATAAGCTGAAGGCCGACAACTGGCCTTCGAAACCGGGTGCCGCATGCACTTCAGGTTCGCTTTGATCAACGTCCGAGAAATGCCGATTAACCGCAAAACCTCGTTCGTCAGTGCGTAGCTCGGTATCACCTTCAAGCCCGACGAAGCGCTCGGCCAACTCGCGCTGAAAATTGACCGCCGTGTCGTTGTTACCGTTCTTTGATCCATACGGCGTGCCGGTTTCAAGTGGCGCCGCGAACGGATCGAAACCGGCATTGGTCCAATCGGACAACAGCGCTTTGAAGCAGGCGAGGAGCTTGTTGGCATCGAATCGTTCGACAAAATCTGTGCCGGCCGATTTGTAGCCAGCGTTATAACTGCCGACGAATACGTCCACTGAACTGTAGTGATTGACCGTGCCAAACACGTCGTCAAAATTAACCCAGCCGTAGAAAAACCCCCAGGCAACATCGCGCATCATCGCGCGCAGAAAATTTCCGGCGTCGACCACGTAGGTGCCCTTTGGATAGGTCACACGCACGAAATATTCGTCGCGCCGAAAGGTGTAGCTGCCTATTTGAAAAACCTCGTAGCCGTAATCTGGATCCGGCGACTGGATGTGGCTTGCGTTATTGATTGTCGGTTCAGTGATCGCTTGTTCGGTGCTCTTGGCCATCCTCGCCCCTCCGTAAAGATAGTGTGCTGGTGCTCAATCAGTGTTGGCAGATCCCGGCCCAACGCTCGATGGATTCGTCGCCGAGGATCGATTGCAGCAACAGCACGCCCAGATTCGTAGCTCTGAACTGGTAGGCGGCGCCGCGTGGCAGCAAGGCCATGTGTCCGTGTCCGAGTTTTACCCACCCCATCGCCTGGCCGGTCGGTTCACCCGTCAATTTGACCGGGCCTGGATGATCCTTCGTTGGTAGCACCGTACTGTCGGCTGGCTTGATGAAATGCACTTCGATGTCGCCTTGCATCGACAAGGCCGTTTCATCGTGGTCACACACATACCAGGGCGACTCGCCCTCTGCGCGTACACATTCGATGGTGAATTCCAGATTCCTGGCGACCACTACCCGTTCCCAGACGGTTGACTGGTCGGCCACTTCAAACATGTTGGAGAACAAATAGCGTCTGGGCTGTTCGTCGCCGATGATCTCGACGCCGCCTTTCGCGTAGTTGTCGGTGCTGGCGAAACGTGTGGCTGTTGTCATCGGCGTGTCCTCATCTTGGTTGCGGAACCTTCGCAAACATGGCCGTGTCCCCCGATAGCAGTGTTGAGCGGCGTTCTGCGGTGGTCATTTATGATCTGCAAATAAAAGCGTCTGGTTATCTGACAGGCTCACTCACTCTTGCGCAAACTCCCTAGTTTTCCACAGGTGCGTGAGTTGCTGTTGCGGCCCGCCGTTCGTGATATCGGTCGTTCGCATAAATCGCCAGAAAACTGCTGACTGCAGAGTTCACGAGCGTGTCAATTTCATCGTTATCGGGTGGCGTTTGTGCACCGACTATTTGAGCCAGTACGCGCTCGTAAAATAGCAGACTCTGAAATTCCCGGGCGGCGTTATCGACGTCTTCGATATCGACCAGGTCCGTACCGCTGTGCTGGCTAAAATAGTCGGCCAGCGCGCTGCGCGCAGCGAGTGCGCCAATGGTGTAATAATTTTTCCCGATGGCAGGGTAGCGCCAGGCGGCCGCAATAGTCGCGCGCACGATGGCGGTATGTCGTTCGGAGAGGATGCGCTCGAGGGCCAGATGTCCGTACCGCGACAGGGTCTCCTCGACGCTCAGGTTTTCGTGATGAAAAGACTGCAACGCCAGCCGCAATTCGAGCGCCACATCTTCCGTGAGTGCGTTGAGCAGTCCTTCCTTGTTGCCGAATAATTCATAAATCGCCGATTTGGAACACGCTGCTCGTTCGACCACGGCATCGAGGCTGGTTGCCTCGTAACCGTTATCCACAATCAGTTCAGCTGCAGCAGCTAATATCGCCTCGCGTTTTACTTTTTGCCTTTCGTCACTTGTACTCATTGCCTTGCCTTTATCGGCGCGGTCTGGGAAGGACCCGGTCGCATGCCCGCTGTGGATCGCAGTGTGGCGGCGTTGACCTGGAGGTGATTCCATTCATCAAGGGGCGTTGAGTTTGGCACAGACGGTCGCGAGGTCTAAATGATCATCTGAAATGCCCTCGACTCGGCAGTGCCGAAAGCACGCTGCGCGAGTCCAGCGCGCAGGGCGCTTACCTCTTCGACATCGGTTCGGCGTCGCTGCCTGAGTCGTCGGTCATCCCATCGCATCAGGTCGTTAAACTAAGCGTTCCATCGATCCGGATACAGCGAGCGAGATGGCGTTGAATAGGGGATTCAAGCGGGCGACTGAAAACGCCGCCCAGCCCCGGCGGGTGCGACGATTATCGCCATCGTGGATGCTCATTTTGGCCCGCTCTCGTATGCCTCTATGCGATCCCACCCGACACCTGAGAGTCGGATTATGCAGTGCCCGGCTGTGCATTAAAAACACCGTGGCTGGTCGGAAGATCACGGTTCTGGCGGTGCGATAGTGGACGGTACGCGCGCGAGGATTGTGTGTGAATCCAGCTATTTCCCGGCCTTCCTGGCATTGGGGGTCGAGCAAGTCGAGTGTTAATTATATGCCCGGCCAGTGAAGGCCTTAAGGGTCGCCATCCCAGGGGCTCAAAGGTGCAACAACGACATCACTCAATGGGCTCACAGAGCACAACAGGATGCAGCCGTCTGCACGCCGCAGCGGGTCGCCAACTGCATTTCTTGACGGGCGCCGGGCCGGCCCCACTTTGCCGCTGATCAGTTGGGCACGACAAATCGCGCAACGCCCTTGCAGGCAGCCCGTCGTGAGGCGGTATCCGGCGTTAGCGGCTGAGCGGGCAATTGAGCGCCCGCCGGTTGCGGTGAAAGTGACCTCGGACTTGTCGTGCGACTGCAGCGTCACGCGAAAACACGCCTCGCTATCCATGCCTGGCCAGTTACCCGGTCGGGTTCGGGATGGCAGCTGGACTGGGTACAACGAAGCCACGCTGTACGGCCGGACGGGCCGCGATTTCGCGGTACCAACGCAGCGCGTTCGGGTACTGAGAGAAATCGACACCCTGCCATTCAAAGCGTGCAATCCACGGCCATGTTGCGATATCGGCAATGCTGTAGTCGGCGCCGGCGAGATAGGCGTTGTCGGCGAGCTGTTTATCGAGCACGCGATACAACCGAGCTGCCTCATTGGCATAACGCTCGGTGGCATAGTCAGATTTGGTCGGATTGAAATGCACGAAGTGGTGGGCCTGGCCGAGCATTGGACCGGCACCACCCATCTGCCACATCAGCCACTCCATTGTTCGCCAGTGCGTCGCTTCGTCTGCCGCAAGTAACTGACCGCATTTGCGCGCGAGGTAGAGCAGGATGGCACCTGACTCCATGAGACTGGTCTGTGTGTCGTGGTCCACGATCGCAGGAATTTTATTGTTCGGACTGATGCGCAGAAAGTCGCCGTCGAATTGCTCGTCCTTGGTGATGTTGATCGAATGTACACGATACGGCAGCGCCAACTCTTCCAGCATGATGGAGACTTTACGGCCGTTAGGTGTCGACCAGGTATACAGGTCAATCATTTCGCGATCCTGGGCAGAGAGAATTCAATTTAACCGTTAGCTGCCGACGACTACGGTCGTTTACCGGCAAGCGCCTGCTCCAGCAGGCCCACTACGCCCGCGCGGCTGACGGGCTGCGGGTTAGGGACGTCAGTCTCGGTCGCGATATCGGCGATTCGTTCGAGATCATCGGCGGTAATACCGATGTCTGCGAGCGAGGTCTTGAGTCCTGCGCTGGTGGCTAAATCGTAAATGCCCCCTGCGGCCTCTGCGCTACCGAGAGCTGCAGCAATGTTCTTCATTAAATGCGGCACAGCGGGCGCGGCGTAAGCGACGGAGTAGGGCAGCAGGATAGTGTGCGTTTCAGCGTGCGGTGTGGCAAAGCTACCGCCGAGAGTGTGGCACAACCGGTGATGCAGGCTGGTGACTCCGGCACCGAGCGCGGCGCCTGCCAGGGAGGCACCATAAAGCACTTGTTCGCGCGCCTCGATATCGTCCGGATTGCACATGATGCGTGGCAGACCATCGGCGATGGCGCCGATCGCTTCCAGTGCAAGATTCATCAGCACGGGATTAGTGCGGGTGTCTTTGGCGTTAATAGTGGCTTGCGCGAGGGCGTTCATGGCGCTCGGCCCGGCCACAGACAGTGGCAGGCCGAGCGTGAGCTCGGCGTCGTAGAGCGTGAGCACCGGCAGCACTTTCGAGTCGCGTCCGGTACGCTTGCGACCGTCTTCGGTCATGCCCCAGATATTCGTCATTTCCGAGCCAGCGTAAGTGGTCGGTATCGCGATCAGAGGAATGCCGGGGTCCAGCGCCAGGGCTTTGCCAAGGCCCGTGGTTGACCCACCGCCGATAGACACTGAGCAATCGCTGCCGAGCTCTCGGGCGCGTGCGCTCGCCGCCGCCGCTGTTGTCGCTGGTACATGCATACGTGCTGCGGTGAAGGTGCCACAGGCGCGCGGGCCAAGGAGTTCGGCAACGCGTTCGGCGCTGTCGCTCTGCTGCGGCGTGGATAGCACCAACGCTCGCGAGAAACCCAATGCATCCATGCGCGCCGGCAGCGAGGAGAGCGAGCCGGCGCCAAATACGACGTTCCACGGCAGTAGGGATAATTCGAACTGGCGCATGCCCGGCCTCCGCACGGACGATCCGTGCTCGCGTCATCATATGCGGCCTGAATAAATCCCCCAAGGCTTTGCCATCGTGTTGCTGGGGCATACGTCGCATGCTAGCGTCCCTTATGCCCCTACGAAATTGAGGAAGGCCTATGTCAGCCAGCGATCCCGGAAAATTCATCACCCGTCATCACCACATCACCATTGCCACCGGTGGCGCGCAGGAAGATTACGATTTTCATACCAAAATTCTGGGTATGAAGAGCGTCAAGAAGACGGCTTTCTATGACGGCCCGGCGCCGATTTACCATCTCTACTACGGCAACGATAACGGCGACGAAAGCTCTCTGGTGACGACTTTCCCGGTTGCGCATATCGGTGTGAAAGGCCGCAAGGGTTCAGGCCAGGTGGGTTCAGTGAGCCTGTCCATTCCCAATGCGGCCATAGACTTTTGGCGCGAGCGTCTGACCTCACACGGGTTTGCCGTCACTGACGATGAACGTTTCGGTGAGCGTTACCTCAATTTTCAACATCCGTGCGGCGTGGACTATTCGCTGGTAGGTGTTGACGACGACCCACGTACACCACACACCCAGGGACCGGTGCCCGCCGAGCTCATGATTCGCGGTACCCACGCCATCACGGTCTCCACTCGCGACATGGAAATGATGGATGAATTTTTGCAATTGGGATGGGGCGGTACGCGCGTTGCCGACGATACGAATCGCGTGCGTTACAAACTCGGCGACGGCAGCAGCGGTTCGCTGATCGATTTCGAAATTGAGGCCGACCGCAAGCCGGGCAGTTGGATTGTCGGCGAAGGCACCATCCACCACATGGCTTTCCAAATCGCGACGCACGAGCAACAGAATCAGCTTAAATTTCACCTTGAGGGTATGGGCTACACCGATGTCTCTGACGTAAAAGATCGCGGCTACTTTGATTCTATTTACGTACGCACACCGTCCGGTGCGATGTTTGAAGCGACGGTGACGCACGATGATGGCTTCACCGGTGATGAATCTGCGGACAAGCTCGGTACCCAGGTGATGCTTGCGCCGCAGCTTAAGGTGAGTAAGGAAGAGATGATGGACCAGCTCGGTTATTTGCAAGACTGACTCTCGTCAGTAAGCTAAGCCGCAGCGACGCCGGTTTTCATAACTGGCGTTTTTTTTTGCTCCCGGCACGCACAATCGCGCGCGCGCACGACGCGATATTATTGCCCCGGCGCGCCTGATGGCCGGGCGTGGTATTTCGAAAACGCCGAGCACAAACTAACGCGTCCAGAACTGATGTTGCTGCGTTGCTCTCAGATCTTGCGCAGGCCAAGCTCGGCCACATGCTCGAGCAGAAAATCCAGGCGATCGTTACCCCAGAATATTTGCTCGCCGACAACGAAAGTAGGCACGCCGATCACGCCCAGATCCCCTGCTTCAGCCCAATTTGCCGCCAGTTTGTTCTGATTGTCGATTGAAGTCAGTGCCGCGACTGCCTGAGAAGCGTCCAATCCAACCTGTTCTGCGACCTCACGCAGCACAGCTGTTTCACCAATGTCGCGACCCTCGGCCCACTCGGCCCACATCACTTTTTTGACGTAATCGGGCAGTACGCCCGCCTGTTCGGCAGCAAAGGCCAGCATGGCGGCGGGCGTTGGATCAGTCGTGATAGGAGGTGGATTGAACGGTAGCGCGAGGCGCGTACACCAGCGTGCGACGTCCTGACGGGTGAGCGGAACTTTGACTTTGGCGCGTTCCGGTGGTGAACGACCGTCCCAGCCGCCAACCGAGCGCCAGGCGATATCGACATCGAACTCGTCGAGTTGCTCGAACATCGTGTGCGAGGCGAGATAACAATACGGGCTGCGAAAATTAAAAAAAATCTTGACCACGGTTCGGCTCATCGCGAGATTACCCACTCGATTTCAACGTTGCGAAAGCTTAATGCATAAGTGCGCGATGCGGTGCGACGGTTATACTCAGTCGGCAACTTGAGCGGAGCATCGTGAGCGTGGCGCGTGCAATCGGAGACAACGAATCTGGCGGTCCTGGGCAACTTCGACTCGGCGTCTGTGATGTCGGCGAGCGGGGCGCTGATGTGCCAATCGAGCGCGTCCATCGCGTTATGGTCGTGATGCTGATATTCACGCTGCGAGCAGATCTTCTATGAGTGCAAATAATTCCAGCATTAGCGGCGGCGAAGCGGTGGTTGAGGCACTTCTCGCGCATGCGGTGGCACACGTGTTTTGCGTGCCGGGTGAAAGCTATCTGGCGGTACTCGACGCCCTTCACGATGCCCGTGACGCCATTGAGGTGATTGCGTGCCGTCACGAATCCGGTGCCACGATCATGGCCTGCTCCAACGCCCGTCTGCGTGGTCGTGCTGGCGTGTGTATGGTGACGCGCGGACCCGGGGCGACGAATGCGTCGATTGGTCTGCATATCGCTCGTCAGGCGTCGATTCCCCTGGTCGTGATCGTCGGCCAGGTTGCCCGCGAGCAGTTGGGGCGGGAGGCCTTCCAGGAAGTCGACTACGAAGCTTTTTTCGCGCCGCTGGTCAAACACGTCGAACAGGTCGATGACGCAAAAGACGTGGCCGACGCTATGCGCCGGGCGTTTGCCTGCGCGGAAGGTGGAAGGCCGGGGCCAGTGGTTCTGGCGCTACCTGAAGATGTTCTGGTTGAGCGTAGCAAGCGCGTGCCGGCACGCGTGCAGGCAGCAATCCCCAAAACCATCGGACGGGACGAGTTAGGTGCACTCCAGCGGCGACTTGTGCGGTCCGAGCGACCACTCATCATTGCCGGCGGAGGGATCTGGAGCGACGCTGCTGCCGCTGCGCTGGTGGCCTTCGCTGCGACCAACGACATGCCGGTATGTACGGCTTTTCGGCGTCACGACTTGTTTGATAACGAGCATCGCTGCTTTGCCGGCTACCTCGGTTATGGCGCTCACGATGAGGTTTGGGATCTCGCTGCTGAGTCCGATTGCGTACTCGTTATCGGTGCTCGTCTTGATGAGCCGACGACTCGTGGTTACACCTTGTTCCGCGATGACCACGAACGCCAGTTCGTACATATTTATCCCAGCGCTGACGAGATTGGTCTGAACTACGCGGTCGATGTTCCAATCGTCGCTGACATTTCCGCCGCCGCTGAACAATTGCGCGATGGTGGTCGTATCGTCGCGAACAACGTTAAACCTTGGTGTGCACGTCTTCGCGACGCCTGGTGTGCGGCGGCAACTCCGCCGCCGAGTGATGCCCCACTCGATCCGGGTACGGTGATGGCGTTGTTGAACGCACGTTTGCCCGATGATGCCATCGTGACTGTCGATGCCGGTAATTTCAGCCGTTGGCCGCAACGCTATCGGCGATACCGGCGCCCCGGGCGCTTACTCGCGCCAATTAACGGCGCGATGGGATTTGGGGTGCCGGCGGCCGTCGGCGCTGCGCTGACTTATCCGCAGCGACAGGTCGTTGGCTGTGTCGGTGACGGCGGCATGCTGATGACCGGACAGGAACTTGCGACCGCCGCGCAGTATGGCGCTCGTCCGCTGATTCTGGTTTTTAACAATTGTCGCTACGGTACGATTGAGATGCACCAGGATCAGCGCTACCCGGGGCGCCGCATAGCGACAGCGCTGCAGAACCCCGACTTTGCGGCCTTCGCGCAATCGTTCGGATTATTCGGCGCGCAAGTGAATTGTACGAGCCAGTTTGCAGCGACGCTCGACCTTGCGCTGGCCGCGCCCACCGCGGCGGTGATCGAGTTGCAGATTGACGGATACTAGTGGTCGTGCGCCCGGGGACAAGCCCACTCGAGTTCGGCGAAACTGCCCGTGTATCGATGGTGTATCCGTTAACGCTGAATACAACGCTCGACGTGCAGCCTTGCACGCCGAAAAACTATCGTCTGCCAGCCTGAACAGTGAGTCGTCGTCATGATTGAAGCATTAAGCTCGGAGAATTTGCCGGCCCCGCGATTTCGTTACAGCCCGTTGGTCAAAGCCGGACCGTTCTACAAGACTGCCGGCATGATTGCCCTTAACGCTGCCAGCGGTGAGCTGGAGGTGGGCGGTGCCGGGCCGGAGACTGCGCGTATTCTTGCCAACTTGCACGGCGCACTGGCGGACTTCGCACTTAGCCTCAATGATCTGGTATCGGTGAACGTGTACACCACGACTTTCGAGCAATTCGCCGATATCAACCAGGCTTGGGAGGCCGTATTTCACGCTGACCAGCGTCCTCCCGCGCGCACTGCAATGGGCGTGGTGAGCTTGCCATTGGGAGCCAGCGTGGAAATGGACTTTTTGTTTTACAAAGAAACATGAATAGCTGGGTAGATGCGTACAGATGCCGCGAAGCGCCGTGTGATGCGTAAATTAATCGGCAACGGGCGTCCAGACTTATTCGAAAATCATCTTGCGCAGGCGGATTCGAAAGTTGCCCACGAGTTCGACATGGATTCGCTGGTGATCTATGGCACGTCTGTACATGTCACAGAGAAAATTGTGGCATTACGTGAACAAGTCGGTACCTTCGGTATGCATGGCCGCGATTGGGCCGACGCGGGCCTGTCCAGAACCTCGATGGATTTGATGGCGCGCGAGGTGATGCCTGCACTTAACCAAGCCATCGGTGAGGAAGCTTAGATAATGAAGACGATTAAGACGGCTACGATAGAGATTAACTACGAAGACGAGGGGCCCGCCGACGCGCCGGTCATCGTGTTCTCGAACTCGCTGGGCTCCAATCTTGGCATGTGGCAACAGCAGGCAGAGCAGTTCAGGAAAGACTATAGGGTGGTGCGTTACGACCATCGCGGCCATGGCCAGTCGGAAGTGCCGGAGGGTCCTTATATCTTCGCTGAGTTGAGCAATGACGTTGTTGCGTTGATGGATGCGCTGGAGATCGCGCAGGCGCATTTCGTCGGTTTGTCGATGGGTGGTATGACCGCCATGGGGCTTGCACTTGCCCACCCGCAGCGATTGCTCAGTATCACTGCCTGTAATTGCGTGGCCGCTTTCGGTCCGGAGGCCCTGGCGGTGTGGGATGAGCGCATTGCGGCGATCACCGCAAATGGCCTGGCCCCGCTTGTCGAAGGCACTTTGCAACGTTGGTTCACGCAACCCACTATCGATGCTCGCCCGGACGAGATGGCAGCGGTTCGCGAGATGATTCTGGCAACCCCGGTCGCGGGCTACCTCGCATGTTGCGAGGCCATCAAACATCTCAATTACATCGATCGGATTTACACCATCGGCGTGCCAACATTGTTTATTGCCGGGACACACGACCTCGGAACACCCGCGAGCGCAATGCGGGACATGCATGCCCGTGTGAGCGGTTCTCGTTATGTGGAACTCGATGCAGCGCACTTGTCGAATATCGAACGTCCGGCGGAGTTCGAACGGGCGTTGAAAGATTTTCTCAGTTCGATTTGAACGGTCGCTCCGGGTCCTGATCGGCCCTGCGTTGTTGAGAATGCCCAGGTAAGAAGGACTGCAGATGATTTTGCATCACTACGATTTCTCGAATTTTTCCGAGAAAGTTCGCCTGGTTCTCGGCTATAAAAATCTCTCGTGGCAATCGGTCATTATCCCGGCCTACGCACCTAAACCCGACTACATACCGCTCACTGCAGGATACCGACGTACGCCGGCGCTACAAATTGGTGCCGACATCTATTGCGACACGCGCCTGATCGTCGATGTGATCGACCGGCTGCAACCGCAGCCGTCGCTCTATCCAGGCGCGGATGAGGCGCGGACCCGTGCGCTTTGCGATGCATTAATCAGTTGGGCCGAAACCGGGCTGATGCGCCCACTCGCGCTCTATATTAGTGGCCTTCATGCGCACACCTTCGAGGCAGCGTTTCATGCCGACCGTGCGATGTTGCACGGAAAAGCGCAGCCCAGCGTTGAGCAGGTAAAAGCCTCGGCGGTAAAGTTCCAGGCACAAGTCGAGATTCAATTGCAGTGGTTGGAGGATATGCTTCAGCATGGGTACGACTACATGTTGAGCGAAGGCATCAGCGCCGTTGATTTCGCTTTCTATGAAGCACCGTGGTTCTTACGCATGCTCGGTGGCAACGACGCATTGCCTGCGTCATTGCCGAAACTCCTGGCCTGGGAAGAACGCATACGTGCTATCGGGCATGGCAGCTACGAAGAAATCTCAGCCGCGGACGCGCTCGACGTTGCCGCGCACGCCACGCCGCTGCCGGTGCAGCCGTGCACGGCGCAGATACCCGAAGGCATAGCACTCGGTGAAACCGTCACCGTATCGCCTTTTGATCAGTATTCACCGGCGACTGGTGTGCTGACGAACATCGATACGCAGCGCATTACGATCGCTACCGACGAATCTCCGCTGGGAGCTGTTCACGTCCATTTCCCGCGCCTGGGATATCGTCTCGGTCGTCCTCGTCAGGCACGTTGACCGCACCGGAATGAAACGCTGCTGTTGGGAGATCAGGCTGGCGGCCTTGATCATTGCCCTCAGTATCGGCGCCACGGCCGTGGCGCAATCCGACCCAAGCTTGATTGAACTCGCAGCAATCGGAGGTGCGGGCTGGTCTGCTAACGGGGTGACGCTGACCGTGGATCTGGCTGCCACCTCGGGCCCGGCTGTAGACCTGCGCGCCAGGGAGATTCGCTTGCTGGACGGCACCATCGTGGTGACGGATTTACGAATTCAATGTGCCGGTTTTAGCGTGAACCTGCGCCACGTGCGCTGCCCTAACAGCCGCTATAGCTTCACATATGGGGGTGCACAGCGAGGCGGCCAGATCGAACTGGAATATCGAGCTCGGGAAGGCACCTTCAGCGGCGTTTTTCCCCAACAGGGTGCGGGCAGTGGGACGCTTACTCTGTCATTGCGTGACATCGGCGGCGAGACGCAACTGTCAGCAGTGGGTAGCGAATTGCTGGTGTCGAGGTTCGCACCCTACCTGCAGCCATTGCTGGCGACTATGAAACCGTCGGAGACAAATTTTGAGCTTGCTGATGGCACGCTCAGTTTTACTGTTCGAAGCGAGGGCCGTCGGGCACCTCATCTCAACGTACAAATGACGTTGCAAGATCTCGCTTTCAGCAACACCAGCGGCGAGCTGGCAGGTGAGGCGCTTGACGTCACCCTCGAAGCGGATGCACATCGCGACTTCGATGGTCAGCGCTGGACCGGCAACGTTGCGTTCGCACTTGAGCAGGGTGGTCTGTATGCCGAGCCGGTGTATCTCGACATCGACGCGCAGCCACTCTCCGGGAGCAGCCAGTTTCGTTACGAAAGCGTGGTTGGCGCACTTGAACTCATGGCGCTCAAGGTTGAGCAACGAGACGTGCTTCGTTTGCATGGCCGCGCGCGCGGAACCTTTGCGGATGGCCTCGAACAGATGCTCGTCGAGATTGATGAACTGAAGTTTCCGGCAGCTTATGAAACCTGGCTGGCCGGCTTGTTGGTCGGTACGCCCTTGGCGGCCCTCGATGTTGACGGCGCGCTAAGTGCGAGCTTCGCCATGGACGCAGGACAGGCCAGCACGTTTACGGTGCAGCTCGGTAATCTGAATGTGGAAGACCGTGACGGTCGTTTCGCCATTTACGATTTGGGCGGTGAAATCAACTGGGCGCGCGACGGTGCCAACCTGAGTGCCAGCGAAATTAATGCACAAGGCGGATTTGTCTACGGCGCTGGATTTGACGCCATCGCGCTTGAGCTCGGCATCGCCGGCGAAGCCATCGATTTGCTGGCCCCGGCCCATATTCCGCTTCTGGGCGGGGCCCTGAAGATGGATTCGTTTTCGTTGCGTGATTATGGCAGTGATGATTTGTCGCTCGGGTTTGAGGCCCAGCTTGAGCCGATTGATTTGGGCCAACTGACCGTTGCCCTGAATTGGCCCGCCTTCGCTGGCACCCTGGCCGGGCGTTTGCCGCATCTGCGTTATAGCCACGGCGTGGTGACACTGGGTGGCAATCTTGAGGCCCGCGCTTTTGACGGCGATATCAGTATCGAAGGCTTACGGGTCGAGCAGCCGTTTGGCATCGTACCGGCGGTCAGTGCGAGTATTCGCATGCGTAATCTCGATCTCGAACAGGTAACCGAAGTGGTGCCATTCGGTCGCGTCAGTGGCCGCCTCGATGGTGATATCGAGAACCTTCGCTTACTCAAAGGCGAACCGATTGCATTCAATGCGCGCTTCGCGACTCCTGTGGATGACGACTCCCGTCACCGCCTCAGTCAGCGTGCAGTTGAAACGATTTCGCGAGTTGCCGGCGGCGGCGCGGTGCTCTCCACTACTTTCTTACGCATCTTCAAAAATTTCGCGTACGACAAGCTGGGTATTTCCTGCCGTTTGGAAAATGATGTGTGTCATATGGGTGGCGTTGAGCCGAGTGACGACGGTTACTATATAGTCAAGGGCGCGCTGGCACCGCGGGTCGATCTCATTGGTCGGGTGCGTAAAGTGCAGTGGTCGCGTTTGATGAGTCAACTTGAACGCGCGCTGAACGACGGCGAATTTAAAATCGACTGACGAACCGATCGAGCGCGCCAGTGTCTATCACTTAGGCGCCGCGCATCTTCGCAGTCACGGGAGCCACCGATATCATGTTTGCAAATAGAATTTTTTTCGCCGTCTTGGCTTTTCTGCTCGTGAGCTGCGTCACCATCAATATCTATTTTCCCGAGGCGGCCGCGGAAGAGGCGGCGGATCGGATAATCGATACCGTGCGTGGCGATGTTGAATCCGACACGGAAACCATCGACAGCAGTTTCCTTAACGTGCGCGACTTAAGCCGCGCTTTTGTCAGCGGTGCAACCTATATTGCCGACCTGATCATTCCGCGTGCATCCGCTCAGGCTAATTTCGACGCCGCCTCGCCCGCCTCGCGGGCGCTCGAACAATCGCTCAAGAAGCGCTTTCCCAGAATCAAACCGTTTCTTGCATCCGGTGCGGTCGGCTTAACCGCGGGCGGATTGCTGGATATTCGAGACCGTAACGCGGTTCCTCTCAAACACCGCAATGCCATGCGCCAACTTGTCACCGCGCAAAACACTGACTGGGAAGCCCTTTATAAAGAGATTGCGCGCATCAACGGGCACCCGGAGTGGATCGACCAGATTCGTCAGGTGTTTGCTAAACGGTGGCTCGCCAAGGCCCGCTCAGGTTGGTACTACCGTGCCGCCAGCGGGACCTGGCAGCAGAAATAACCCGCCTGCCAGACTCCCTTCAAGTCCTGGCCAGAGTTGCACCATCAGTCCTGAATTGGCCCTCACGCTGTTGGTACTCGGCGTGGCAGGCGCAGTTCATGCGGGCTTCGGATTCGGCACCGCCATGGTCGCAATGCCGCTACTGGTGCCACTCCTTGGCCTGAAACTCGCCACGCCAGTCGTTGGACTGGCCGCCTTGACCAGCGTGTGCACGATTTTGCTGTTCGAGTGGCGTGGTTTGAACTTTGCGGCCGCGCGAAAATTGCTGCTCGCCTCAGTGCCGGGCGTCCTGTGTGGTTTGCTGTTGCTCCACGTCGCTCCATCCGAAGTGCTGCTCGCCGGTCTCGGCGTGATAGTTTTTGCCTACAGTAGTTTCAATTTGCTACGCCCCCAGGTACCCCATTTGCATTCCCCGCGGTGGGCCTATTTGTTTGGATTCGTGTCCGGAATTTGTGGCGCGGTGGGCAATGTGAATGGACCTGCGGTCGCAATTTATGGCGCCCTGGCCGGCTGGTCGCCGCAACAGTTTCGCGCCACTTTGCAGGCTTATTTCCTGCCCTCCGCATTGATCATTTGTGCCGCGCACGCCGGCTCCGGCCTGTGGCGACGCGAAGTGCTGGTGACCTATGGCTGGTCCGTTCCGGTTCTTGTCGCTGGCGTCGTGCTGGGTCGAACCTTGGCGCGCCGAATTCCTCTGCAGCGCTTCGAACGGTGGCTGTATGGGGTGCTCGCAGTGCTTGGGATTTTGCTGCTCGTGCAAGCGATTTGAGTCGTTCTCCGTCACTGAAAGTCGTTCGATTATGCTTGGTTTAATCCGCTTTCAGGATAAAAAAATTATTAATAATCAATAGTTTATATAGTCCATGTTACGCATCAACTGGCCCCTGGAGCGAGCCCGTAAGGATTTTCGCTGCACGGCACAAAAGTTATACAATTACTCCCGCTTGGAACGAACTACGCTGCGAGAAGAGGCGCACTGCGCCTCTTTTACAGGCTACGGCGCAAGGTGTAGCTTGAGGGGTTCGCAGCGCAGTACGGCTATCCTCCAAGCGCTGATTTAGTGTAGATTCAGCCCGCGGCGAGCAGCGCTCACCGCGAATTTTCCGGCCGAAATATCAGTGAAACGGGCAGCGCTCAGCGATGTTCGGGGTAGAACAATGTCGGCCAACAAATAAAATGAATACGGGGCGTTCTTTCGATGAGTAATCAAAAAGACACCGCAGCGGCTGAGGTCGCGCGACTGGATAGTGCCGGTGCGGCGCATGAATTCACCGTCAAAGACGGCACGGTTGGACCTAGCGTGATCGATATTTCGTCGCTCTACGCCAAGACTGGACAATTTACCTACGACCCGGGTTTCACCTCCACCGCGAGCTGCGAATCGAAAATCACCTATATCGACGGCGACGAGGGGATCTTGCTCTACCGTGGATATCCAATCGGCCAGCTGGCTGAAAAGAGCAGCTTTCTCGAAACTGCATTCTTACTCCTCAATGGTGAGTTGCCGAGCAAACCGGAGTTCGAAGAATTCGAACACGCCATCACCCACCACACGATGGTGCATGAGCAACTGCATGACTTTTTCTCAGGCTTCCGGCGCGATGCCCACCCGATGGCGATTATGTGCGGTGTCGTGGGCGCGTTGTCCGCGTTCTACCACGACTCGACCGACGTCAATGACCCGCATCAGCGCCTTGTTGCTGGCCGCCGTCTGATCGCAAAAATGCCAACCATTGCGGCAATGGCCTTCAAATATTCGTTGGGTCAGCCATTCATATACCCAAACAATGACCTCGATTACACCGCCAATTTCCTCAACATGTGTTTTAGCGTGCCGGCTTCAAACGATGCTGTCAGCCCTACTCTGGCGCGCGCCATGGACAAGATTTTTATTCTGCACGCTGATCACGAACAGAACGCCTCGACTTCGACGGTGCGTCTGGCGAGTTCTTCCGGTGCAAATCCGTTCGCATGTATCGCGGCGGGTATCGCCTGCCTGTGGGGCCCGGCACATGGCGGTGCGAATGAAGCCGCACTGAACATGTTGTCCGAAATCGGTGATGTCTCGCGTATTCCCGAATACGTCAAAAAGGCTAAGGACAAAAACGACCCGTTCCGTCTGATGGGGTTCGGGCATCGTGTCTATAAGAATTATGACCCGCGTGCGCGGGTGATGCAGGAGACCTGCCATGAAGTGCTGGCGGAACTTGGCATCAAGGGCGATCCGCTGCTCGACGTTGCGATGGAGTTGGAACGTATCGCACTATCTGATGAGTATTTCATTGAGAAGAAACTGTATCCGAACATTGATTTCTACTCTGGCATTACGCTGAAAGCAATGGGATTCCCGACCACCATGTTCACCGCATTGTTTGCATTGGCGCGTACGGTCGGCTGGGTTGCACAATGGCACGAGATGATTGAAGACCCGAGCCAGCGCATCGGACGTCCGCGTCAGCTGTACACCGGTTATGACCACCGCGACTACGTCGGTCTGGATAAGCGCTAATCACTAGCGCGCCAGCAGTGAGCGCTACGTCGGCGGGGTTGAAGTCGCGTTACTTTGAGGACTATATCGTCGGCGACGAGATAGAATTCGGCGAGACCACCGTCGACGAGCAGGAACTGCTCGAGTTCGCGCAGAAGTTCGATCCGCAGCCGTTCCACCTCGACCATGAGGCGGCTGCACAAACTCATTTTGGCGGACTTGTGACCAGCGGATGGCATACCTGTTCCATGCTCATGCGGATGATGGTCGATCACTACATTTCCGAAGTCGCGAGCATGGGCTCGCCGGGCGTGGACGAGATTCGCTGGCTGGTGCCGGTGCGCCCGGGCGACGTGCTCAGGGCGCGGGTCCGGATTACGGAAGCTCGCCGCTCGAATTCCAAACCCGATCGGGGTCTGGTGCGCTCGTCCATCGAGCTCATAAACCAAAACGAGAAAATTTGCATGACGATGAACTCGGTTGGTTTTTTTAAATGCCGGAACGTAGTCCCTGGCTAAGCACGCGAGCTAATCCAGTATGACTGAGCGTGCCGATCTCGAAATATTGCTGGCTTCGCCAGTACCTTTGGTCACCATCCAGACCTTCGAAGAAGAACGCACCGTCGAGCTCGTCAAGAGCATCGCAAAGAAACTCGACCACCCCGTCGCCAAGTGGACCATCACAGATGGTCTGAAATCCCTGACTAAACACGCGCAATTCAGCGCCAACGATCTGCGCCTTGCCGGCGAGGATGCGGCCGTTAGCGCCACGCAGGAAGCCAGTTCAAGTCGCGACCCGGAAACTGCGTTGCGCGCGATTCGTAATGGCTCGCGGCCCGGTTTCTACCTGCTCGTTGATCTGCATCCGTTTCTCGACGAACCCGTGCATATCCGTTTGCTGAAAGAGATTGCTCACGCCTGTGAGAAAAATCATCAGAAGCTGATATTCATAAGTCACGAATTGAGTCTGCCGAGCGAGTTATCGCGCTTTTGCGCGAACTTCTCCCTCAGCGTGCCAACGCCAATGGAAATCGGGCGCATCATCGCCGAGGAAGCGGCGATCTGGAACGTTAAGCCCGGGGCTGCGCGCATCCGGGCCGACAAGCAGGCCGTCACCGCGTTGATCAATAACCTGTCAGGCTTAACGCGCAGCGATGTGCGCCGATTGGTGCGTAACGCGATTCACCAGGACGGAGCTATAACTGCCGACGATGTCGCGGGAGTGACTAGTGCCAAGCGCGAATTGATTGGCCAGGACGGTTTGCTGTCTTATGAATTCGATACGGCATCGATGTCTGAGGTCGGTGGTTTTGCAAACCTTAAGCAATGGCTATCGCGGCGTCAGAAAAGTTTCTCTGCGGCTGCACAAGGTCGGGCTGACCGGCCGAAAGGCATTATGCTGCTCGGTGTGCAGGGCGGAGGCAAAAGTCTTGCAGCGAAGGCGGTCGCCGGAATCTGGAACGTACCTTTGCTGCGTCTGGATTTCGGCGTGTTGTACAACAAGTTTTTCGGCGAGACCGAGCGTAATATCCGTTCGGCTTTGAGTACCGCGGAGGCGCTGGCCCCGTGCGTGCTGTGGTGTGACGAGATCGAGAAGGGTATTTCAACTGGCGACTACGATAGTGGTACGTCTAAACGCGTGCTCGGGACGCTGTTGACCTGGATGGCTGAAAATCAACGTCCGGTGTTCATTGTTGCGACCGCGAACGACATCTCCGCACTGCCTCCCGAGCTCATGCGCAAAGGGCGGCTTGATGAAATTTTCTTTGTCGACCTGCCTGGAGCCAGCATTCGTGAGGAAATTTTTACCATCCATTTGAACAAACGCACACTCGATGTGGCGCAATTCGATGTTGCTGCGCTGGCGACTGCCAGTGACGGATTTACCGGAGCGGAGATTGAGCAAGCGGTGGTGTCGAGCTGTTATTCGGCGCAAGCTGAGGATGCCACGATCGGCACACAACATGTGCTGGCAGAAATTAATGCCACCCGACCGTTATCGGTGGTGATGGCCGAAGATATCCAGCGCTTGCGCGACTGGGCACGCGAGAGAACGGTTTCAGCAAGTTGAATCCGCGCACCAGCACCAGCACCTGGCCGCAGCAGATCGACGCCCCGTCAAACCGAGAATTCAACCACCGCACCGCCCGCGCCATACAAGGGCCCATACCCATGCACGGTCGCGCTACTGAACTGGCCGCCCAGGGCACCGAACACGAACGCGCAATGCTTGAAGCCCATGTCGACCTTCGCCTCGGCAGCGTATTGGGGGGCTAGCTGTACGACTTCATCAGCGGCACCCGCTTCCATCAGGGCCAGTATCCTCTTGTTCCAATCGTCGTCGATGTCGTTCGCGATATGGTCGTCAGCTATCTCGATGGTGTGGCGGAACGCTGATCCGGATAATCCACCGACGCCGACAACCGCGATACGGCGGCCGAGCTTGTCCGCCTGAGCGCTCGCCAAACGGCCGAGCTGATAGGTCATATCCCAGTTGTGATAGACGTTGTTGGAGGTCACGGCCATCGCGCAATCGCCTTGCGAGTCGAGAAAATTCGCTGCCACTATCGTCCCGGTATCAACCGGGAATGCATCGTAGTCGACGCCTTTCGAACGGATATCAACTTCGTGTGTTACTGCGACAATTGCGTTGGTCAGCTCGGTGTCGATGCGCAGATTGAATGGCAGGTCGCCGTATTCATGCCAGTTCTCGTCAACGTGTACGCCGCTCACTTGCGGGCGATTCAGCCATAGTTGATCGAGCACAGCTATCCATTGCGTTGAATACACGACAATCGTGTCGGGCTTCACACTTGCCAGCGCGCTGCCGGCTTTTTGCATGGCGCTCGCCAGCGCACCCCAGGGCGGGTTATCGCGTTGCACGTAAGGCAGCGGTGAACCGGGCAGTAAAAATGCGCAAACAACACTCATTCGATGGCGCTCCCTACGCGGCCTGGGCCAATCCGGCTTTAACCAGATTCCATTCCATGACGGCGTTACCGGTCCCGATCACCGTGCCATAACCGTGTAGCTCACCGGCTAGCTCGGGGTAGTTCATGGCGGCAAACATCCAGGTAAAAGCACCCGACTTCACTTCGGCAAAGGCTTCCTCGATGAACTGCGGTAGTAAATCGAATGATTCTTTGATTTTGCCGGCCCGCCACAATTCAATCATGCGCATATCCCACAAATAGCCGGCCATGTTCTGCGGATGCTCTTGCGACATATCTTCCGGTGGCTCGGGTTCTCTGCTGAAGTGGTAGTGGCACAAAGTGTTCGACGCCAGCACCACCGCCCGCCGACCGCTGGCTTCCACGGCCGCGCGAGTGGCTTTCCCGAGTAAGTCCATCTCGCCGAGGCCTTCTTCGGTTGACAGGTAATAAGGTGAGTTATTCGCGGAGATACCGACCACCGGGATATCCCATTGCGGTCGAATCATATGGAGTGTAGTGATCGTGCCGTAATCAACGCGGAAATTCGGATTGCGCATCATTTTGGTCGTGAGTCCCACTTTGGCGCCCTCGGCGGCACACGCTTCGGCCAGCTCAACGTCGACCTCAAGGTCGAACTGATAACGAAAAATATTCGGAAAAATCGGATCGACGGATTTGCCGCCGAGATCTTTCACGCCGAGAAAATGATGGCCCTGCTGGGTTATCCAATGCGGCGAGTGGACCATCAATACGTCAGGTTTTAGTTCATCAATGGATTGACGTGCCCGTTCGTAGGCCCAGCGCAATTGCTCCCAGCCACCCTGAGAGCGGGGTTCGTTCTGCGGCGGATTTTCACCGAATACCAGATGTGGCGGGTGCGGGGCGAGGAAGCCGGCAACGATTTCACCTTTAGACATGGTGCTTCTCCAAGCTGTTCAGGCGCGCGCCTTGTAGGCAACGGCCTTGATCTCGATGAGCAGATGCGGATGCGGCAGTTGATGAACGGCGACTGTCGTACGCGCAGGCCCATCATAGTCAAAATACTCGCCGTAGGCTTCGTTATAGCCGGCGAAATCGTTCATGTTGACGAGGAAGATCGAGATTTCTACCAGGTCACCGAGTTCGGCATCAAATTCCTTGAGGATACTGGCGATGTTGTCGATCACCGCGCGCGTCTGCACTGCGATGTCGAGCCGCGTTGTGCCCATTTCATCGACGCTTGCGCCGGCTATGGTGTTGTCGGCGCGTCTGGAGCTGGTGCCAGAGACAAAAATATAGTCGCCGGCGCGCCGCGCGTGAGGGTATTTGCCGCGTGGCTTGGCTTTGCCGGTGAGGACCTTGCTATCTGCGGTCATTGCTCATTTCCTGGGTTGTAGATCGGTACGGAGTGACATAGTTGGCAGGGGACAATTGCCCTAAAGTGCAGCCGTGTATCGCTCGCGCTCCAAGCCAGCGTTATCGTCACTGCAATAAGGTTTTAACAAATTGCCCGGCAGACCGATATGCTGGCACCAGGCGACTCGTTCATCAGCCGCTTTGCTCGGCGTCGCAATGGTGAGTGCTGGGCCGCGCGGGACAGGCTTCTATCAATGGGCGCAGGCACTGGTTTCTCGCTCGGAGCGGAGGCCAGCAGGGCGGACGCACACGTTAGATTGGCCCGCGGCGGAGGGGACTAGTTATGCCAGGTAAACTTTTTTCTACGACGGTGGTCGGCAGCTATCCGCAACCGGCGTGGCTGGTTGATAGCGAAGCGCTGAAAGCTTTGGTCGTGCCACGTGTGCGAGCACCGCAAGTTTGGCGGGTAGCACCTGAGTATCTTCTCGAAGCGCAAAACGATGCCACGATTCTTGCCATCCGGGATCAGGAACAGGCAGGCATCGATACTATTACCGATGGTGAGATGCGGCGCGAAAGTTATTCCAATCGATTTGGCACATCGCTCGACGGCATCGATATGGAGCAACCCTTCATTCGCGAACTAGGTGAGTTCAGGATCCCGATGCCGCGGGTCGTTGGGCCGCTGGTACGCCCGGGGCCAGTCGAAGTCGAAGATTTGCAGTTCCTCCGCGCGCATACCAGCCGGCGCAGCAAGATTACTCTGCCGGGCCCATTCACGCTTAGCAAACAGGCGAAGGATGATTATTACCACGATGCCGAAGCGGTCGCGATGGCCTACGCCGCTGTGGTGAACGCTGAGGCTCTTGATTTACAGGCGGCTGGGGCCGATGTCATTCAACTCGACGAGCCGTGGCTGCGCGATGACCCGGATGGGGCCAACAGCTACGGCGTAAAGGCGATTAATCGAGCGCTCGAAGGTGTGACCTGCACGACCTGCATTCATCTTTGTTTTGGCTACGGCTTTGTGGTCTCGAAAGACAAGCCCAAGGCTTATGCGTTCCTGGAGCAGTTGGCCGATTGCGTGGTCGATCAAATTTCGGTGGAAGCCGCCCAACCACATCTCGACCTCGGTGTGTTTAGGGGACTCACTAATAAGGCCATCGTGCTTGGCGTCGTTGACCTGTCGAACAACGACATTGAAAGTGCTGAAGTACTAAGCCACCGCATCCGGCGCGCACTGCCTTTCGTGGCCGCCGAGCGGCTGATTCCGGCGCCCGATTGCGGCATGAAATACCTGAGTCGCGCCGCAGCGATAGGTAAGCTTACGGCACTCACTGCAGCTGCAGCGCAGTTACGCCAGGAGTTCGGCTGAAGGCCTTGCCGACCTCGCCGACTCCAGCTCCGACCCAAGGTACGCTAATCATTCGCGCTCGATTTTGAATCGAAGCGCGTCTAGCCCGTCACAGCCGGCGCGATCGCAATCACCGAGCCTGCCCCGTCACAACCCACCAGCAGGCGGCCGTCGCTGGTGGCGCTCAAATCCGCGAACGGCAGCAGCGGCCCAGGTAGCAAATCATCGATGCCCGGTAACACCTTCGGCGTGATGCCGGCATTTGCACCCAATGCGAGTCCGCTTGCGATGATGTCCGACTGCACACTTGTGTGATTAAAACGAGTCAGCGTGCGCGCGCCGCGATCAAGCACAAACGTATCGTCACCAAGCACCGCAACGCCGTGCGGATCCTGGAGTCCGCTCATCATGACACTCACAACACCGTCCTTAATATGAACGAGCTGCCCCGCGCCGCTCGCTGAAACCACGCACGAGCCGTCCGCGCGTGCGGCAATGCCCGTGGGTGCCTGCAAACCGCGCGCGAGGGTTGTAGTTTGTCCTGTTGTCGAGATCTGTAACACGCGGCCGGTGTCCGTTTCGCAAGCGAGCAACTGGCCATCGCGGGTGCAGGCTATACCGCTCAGATTACCCAGTCCTTCGGTCACAACTTCAATGCCCTGGCCTGGTCGGTAACGCGCGATCGTGCCGGCCGTAGTCGTCAGGTAGCAGCCATCATCGAGTGCGCACACGCTACGCACAAAGCCGGGGAAATCTGCGTTGATCATCAGCGCTGGGCGCGATGCGACGTGACCATCCGGCGCGACCACCACCAGACTCATACCGTCTGATATATACAGCGTGTGGTCCGGTGCACTGGCAAGGCCAAACGGTCCGAGTAAGCCGCCATTGACGATGACTCGTTCCTTGCCCGCACTGTCTATCTCGGCCACGCCGCCATCGGTGAAGTGAGACACAAACAAGCGCCCGTCCGGTGTGAAAGCGAAATTATCGATTCCTGGTCTCACTGTACCCACCACAGTGCGCGCGATGGTGTGCAAATCGATGCGGGTGATATCGCCACTGCCAGCTTCGGTAGTGAACAGTTCGCCACTCGGACTGAACTTCACTGCAGTAGGGATCGCGAGCCCGGCCATAACGCGCTCCGGACGACCACCGTCGATCGCCACTCGCCAGATCTCGCCGGCCATCACTTGTGGAAAATACAGCGCCCCGTCGGGGCCCATCGCCAGCGCGTTAGGCGTTACCAAATCCTCGGCAATCACGCGCGGCGCGCGGCCGTCGGCATACAACTCCAGAACGCGCCCCCCCAACCGGAATTCATCCATGAAAATGCGGTCATCGTGAATCGTAATGCCGTTCGCCACCGGGACGTTGTCTGCTATTACACGGACGTCGCCGTTTGGCATTCGCGCGCTGACCCGTTCGCTCATAACTTCAGTCATGTACAGCACGCCGTGCGAGTCAAACGCCAGATCGTCCGGCGCAACGACCTCACCACCGACCGGAACGACCGCCGTCGCGGCCCCCGTTTCGGGATCGAGCGCGCTCACCTGACTTCCAAAAGCCTGGGCGACGTACAGTGCACCGTCCGGACCAACGCGCATGCCGTTGGCGCCGAACAGGCTACTGGGTTCGCGTACGGTGTTGGACGTCCAGCCAGCAGCTAAAGTGGGTGGGGTTGCAGGGTAACGGTGTTCAGCCATGGTCAATCTCCCGGAACAAAATAAGCAGGCTTGCGTATCACATCGGCCTGTCTGCCCAGCATGATGGCATAGGCCAAGTTTCTGTTTGAGCGCAAAGCGCCCGCTCGTGTTGGAGCGAGATCTGGTCTGTGGTGTTGACGCGCCGCCGAAGACTTGGCTTAACTACCGCCACCAGACGGCGGTGCGTCCAAGTTGAGGTGTTCACGCGGTCCGGATTGAGCCAGACGTGCCTACGCATCGAGACGCATCGTTTCGGCATTGCCACGACGAGGATTTTTCATGATTCCAACATTAACCAAGCGCGCCGTACTCGCCAAACGCATACGCGAACGTGATCTGGTCATCGCACCCGGTGTATTCGACATGATCTCGACCCTGGTGGCGAGCCAGCAATCCCATCCGGCCTTGTATATGACCGGGTACGGCACGGTCGCTTCTTATCTGGGCCTGCCAGATGCCGGGCTCGCGAGTTTCAGTGACATGGTGTTGCGCGCTGGCCAGATGGCGAATGCCAGCGATACCCCACTCATTGCAGACGCTGATACTGGCTTTGGTGGCTTGCTCAACGTGCAGCACACGATTCGTGGCTTCGAGACGGCCGGCGTTGCCGCGATTCAAATTGAAGATCAGCAGTTTCCGAAAAAATGTGGGCATACAGTTGGGCGGCTCGTGATCCCCAAGGACGAGATGGTGCAGAAAGTGAAAGTGGCATGCGCGGCGCGCAGCGATCCGAATTTTCTGATCGTAGCCCGGACCGACGCGCGCACAGGGAACGGTTTGGAAGACGCGATTGAACGCGCATTGGCCTATCGCGATGCCGGTGCGGATGTGCTGTTCGTTGAATCACCTGAATCCGAGGAGGAGTTCTCGGCGGTCGCTGCAGCGATCGATGCGCCGCTGCTGGCCAACATGGTCGAAGGCGGGCGCTCGCCGTTGATCACGCGCGCGCGCCTGGCGGAACTGGGCTATGCACTCGCAATATATCCAGCCACTGGTATGTTAGCCACCGCTACCGCGCTCGACAGCGCCTATCGACACATCGCCGAACAGGGTACGAGCATGGGTAGCGAAGTGCCGCTTTACCCGATCGTGGACATGCACAAGCTAATGGGCTTCGAACAAGTGTGGGATTTCGAAGCTCGTTGGGGCGAGTGACGCGGTATGGCGAGGCTACCTGGACCAATTTTGATACGACTAACCCGGCAATAGAACCATGACTGTTACTGACACTATCGAGCGCCCGGCACATGTTCCGGAAGAACACTTCATCGACTACGACATCTACTCACCCCTCGTCGAGGGACAGGATTTCCACACCTCGTGGAAAACCTTGCAGGATTCCGGGCTCCCCGACGTCGTCTGGACCCCGCGCAACGGTGGGCACTGGATGGTCTTGCGCGGTCATCTGGTGCAGCGTGTATTGTCCGACTACGAACATTTTTCTAATCACACCGTGTTGGTTCCCAAGGATACCGCTGGCGAAGCCTATCGCTTGCTGCCGTTGTCGCTGGATCCACCTGCGCATGCGCCATTTCGTATTTTATTGAGCGGCGGTCTGTCTCCTCGCGCGGTAAGTAAAGTTGAGGCAACGATTCGGGAATTAACCGTCAGCCTGATAGAACAATTGAAACCGCGCGGGCAGTGCGATTTCACAGCTGATTTTGCTGCCTTGTTGCCGATCAAAATTTTCATGCAGATTGTTGATCTTCCGGACTCGGACACGCCGACTCTGAAACACCTGGCGGACCAGTTCACCCGGCCAGACGGCAGCTTGACCTACCCGGAGGTCGTGCAGCGCTTTCGTGGCTACCTGGCACCACTGATCGAGATGCGTCGCGGGGGTGACGGCGAAGACATGCTCAGCCGCATGATCAACGGGCAGGTCGATGGTCGCCCGCTAACAGACGAAGAAGCGACCAATCTGTGTATTCAGGTACTTGTGGGCGGACTCGATACGGTCGTCAATTTTCTCGCGTTTGTCATGCTGTTCATGGCCGAGAACGAAACTGCCCGGGCCGATTTACGTGCGCATCCCGACAAACTGCCGCTCGCGATTAATGAGTTGGCGCGGCGCTTTCCGTTGGTCACAGTCGGGCGAGAATTGCGCCACGATTTGTTGTTCGAAGGTGTGACGCTTAAAAAAGGCGAAATGATCATGGCACCAACTATCTTGCACGGTCTCGATGAGCAGCATAATCCTGTGCCATTGAACGTCGATTTCGAACGCGAGAACGTTCAGCATTCCACTTTCGGGGCCGGTTCCCATAGCTGTCCCGGCGCCCATCTTGCGCGCACCGAGACACGCATTCTGCTCGAGGAATGGTTGCTCAGGATCCCGGATTTTCGTGTTGCTCCGGGTCAGGAAGTGTCGTTTACAGGAGGTATTGTGGGCAGCGTTAATAATCTCCCGTTGGTGTGGGAATCGGACTGAGTTAAAGGGCGGCGCCGACCTTAAGGCGCTCAGTCACCGGCGCGTCGGTTCACCAATTCCTGGTGAGGTTCTGCCGGCGCCGCAAGGCAAGCGCGATTGCCCGGACGCGCCGCGACGGCTCAACCACCCGCTGATTCGTTGTGCCCAGCGCGAAAAAAGTGTGATGCCCGTCACGGCCCCCTGACAGAAACATGACCGCCTTCGCAAATCGCCAGCCTACGAAGCCCGTAGCGGCGAAAAATGCCAACTTGCGCAAGCGAAGACTGGCGCAGCTCTCTAAATTCGTTTCCAACAGATTGACACGCGGGCTCGCCCGCAGACGAATTGGAGAACGACAATGCGACCGCAGGCACTGATTGGATTAATCGCCTGGACTTGTTTGACGATGGCCGACGCGAGTGCGGAGGCTGTGACGTTCGAAGTTTCCTTTACCAATACCAATTATCAGGTTTCCGCTGCCCCGGGCGATCCCAATTCCGATACCTTCGCTGACCTGCTTGTTCAGCACCATCTTGGCACGCCGATTTCGTCGACGTCAGTTACCGGCATAGAGAACATCGCGACCAGCGTCTACGCCGGCGGGATCAGCGGTGACTATAGTGTGTTAATGACGACCACGCTGGACGTTGACGTTGCTGGCGACTACACCTTCCAGGTTGGTGCTGATTGGGGGCGCGGTGGTGGTGCGGCGCTGATCGACACCGTGAGCAATACGATTCTGCAAGAAACGGTCACCGAAGACGATATCTGGTGGGGTTACAACTGGAATCACACGGATGTCATCTCGACGACATATACGTTGACCGAGGGGCTTTACACCATGGCCTGGGTTGGTTTTGAAGGCTGCTGTGCAGGTTCAAGCACAGTTCGATTCTCGTTCAACGGTGCTCCGTTTGGCGCGCTGAATATGACTAACCTCACACCGTATGTCGTGCCGATACCGGCGCCGGTGTTCCTGTTTGCTTCAAGCGTGGTTGCCCTGTTTGGTATCAACAAATGTAACCGCGCGCGAACCCAGGAAGGTTTAGCGGCCGCCTAACCTACTGCGTTCTCCCCCCTTTGAGCGTCCCGACGATTAAACTAGGGGCTGCTCATCTTCGGCCCCTGCGCGCATGACTCTGAGTGCCAATAAATTCCAACTGGCCGTGTTCGGCTGTAATGTCAGTCACGGCTGTACGATTTCTACGGCTGCCCACGGTATCGAAGTCAGTTGGGATGAGTCACTCAGGCTGGCGCGCAAAGCGGACCAACTTGGCCTGGAAGCTTTCATCCCGGTTTGTCGCTGGAAAGGTTTCGGTGGCCCCAGTGAGTTCAATCATCGGGCGTTTGAAACCTTCACTTGGGCTGCCGGTCTGGCACAGGCGACGCGTAAGCTGTTCGTATTCTCGACTACAGCGGTGCCGTCTATCCACCCACTGCTTGCGGCCAAGCAGGCTGCCACCGTCGACCATATTTCAGCCGGGCGTTTCGGCCTGAACGTGGTGGCAGGCTGGAATCGTGACGAAGTAGCGATGTTTGGCAAGACTCAGCTCCCGCATGACGAGCGTTACGAGTACGCCGACGAATGGATGCAGCTGATTAACGATCTGTGGACACGTGAAGGCGCCTTCGATTTCTCGGGCAAGTATTTCGACGCGCCAGCGTGCTATGCAGAACCCAAACCTGTACAAACCCCGCGTCCGGTCGTGATGAGCGCCGGCGTGAGTCCAGCGGGGCGGCGTTTCGCTGCGCAACACGCGGATATGAACTTTATCCTCGCGCCAAATCTCGATGTTGCGCGCGATACGGTTGCCGACCTGAAGCACATTGCGGCGAGCGAATTCAATCGCCAGGTCGACGTCTGGGGCAACGCTGCGATTTTCTGTCGACCGACGCAGGCTGAAGCCGATGACTACTATCACTACGTGATTGATGAGGTTGGTGATCGCGTTGCCGCTGGGAATCTGCTTGATACATTTACCGCAGAGTCTGCGAGTCAGTCCGATGACCCGGAATTGCGCGAAGCCTACCTGCGCAACATGATGGCGGGCTACTCGGGTTTCCCCGTCGTCGGCACGCCAGAAACAGTGGCCGATTTTTTGCAGAACATGTCGGCGTGCGGCATGGCTGGGACGACTTTATCGTGGCCAGACTACGACGCCGGTCTCGAACAATTAGGTTCAGAGATCCTGCCAATTCTCGAGGCACGCGGTATGCGTTCGCCGGCCGAGACCATTCAATCGGCAGGGGAGCGCTGAGCAATATCAGCCACGAAGTGATGCACTGACGTTTGCAGAGCATGCGGTCATTCGCCGCACGTGCCGCACCCGTGAGCTTCAGCAACATCCAAAGTTTGTGTGAAGAGGGCCGACGCGACTGCCGCAACAACCCTGGCCGGCAACGTGATCGTAATCGATACGCGATTCATTCGCGGGCCGGAGCCGAATTCGATGGTTTGTTGTGGGGTGTCGCTATCCTCTGACGAGAAACAAATAATCACCGCGCCTGGTGCTGGGTCCTGCCGAGCGGACGCCCTGACTAGCGCCCAAGCACAGCAGCTCGATAGTATCTCTGTCTTCAGTTAAGCCAACCAAGAGGGCAAGGCGATGGAGATGGGGGTTTTTAGTTTCAACACCGAGTACAGCATTCGCGCTGATGAGCTGGCCGTTGCGGCTGAGGAGCGCGGATTCGATTCCGTGTGGTTTCCCGAACACACGCATATACCCGCCAGTCGAAAAACACCGTATCCGGCCGGCGGCGACTTGCCGAAAGAATACATTCACATGTCCGATCCATTTATCAGTTGCGGCGTCGCCGCAGCGGTGACGACAAAATTGATTGTCGGCACTGGGGTTAGTTTGATCCCGCAGCATGAACCCTTAGCACTCGCGAAAACCGTGGCGACTCTCGATCGTTTGAGCAATGGCCGTTTCCAGCTTGGTATCGGCTCGGGCTGGAACCAGGACGAGATGGAAAATCATGGCGTGGTCTATGAGGAGCGCTGGAAAGTGGTACTCGAACATCTCGGGGCGATGAAAGCGCTATGGACCGAGGAGGACGCTTCCTATCACGGCAACTACGTGAACTTCGATAAAGTCTGGTCGTATCCGAAGCCCGCTACCCAGCCGCATCCGCCGGTCATCATGGGCGCTTTTGCTTCCAAATTCGGCATCAATCGCGCAGCGAAACATGCCGATGGCTGGATTCCCATCAACGCGCTACACCAGAATATGCCCGCCGATATCGCTATGTTGCAGGACAAGCTGCGCGAGTATGGTCGCGATCCCGATACGTTCACGATTTCTATTTTCGATATTGAATCGACATCCGAACAGGACATCAGGAAATTCGCCGATATTGGTGGTATCACGCGGGTCATCCCACGGTGCCCGACCGAGGACAAAGATACGGTCTTGCGCTGGTTGGACAAGTACGCAGAGATCAATCGGCGCGTTAATCAATAGCTGTCGTATCAGTTCTAAGTAATCCGCGAACTAGCCTTGAGAATTTGGCCTCGCTGGCGCCCGTCTCTCGACCGGCGCCAGCAGCGACTGCTAACCGTCGAATTTGTCGTAGTAACTGATAGTCGGCGGTGCGGTCAGAAATGGGCCAAGCCGGTCCATCAAGCCTGTCTCTGTGCGCCACGCCAGATAGCGCTCCTGGTGCGGGCGGGAATCCCACAACTCGTAGAACAGCACGCGCCCGGGAACTCCGGTATCGGTCCAGATATCAAATAGTTGGCAGCCATCATAGGCGCGCGTGTCCGGCGCGATTTCGCGTACAAAAGCCAGAAATTCGGTCATTTGATCAGGATTGACAGACAGATCGATAGTTACGCCCGTGGTCATGGTGGTTTCTCCATTTAAGCTCGTTGGTGAGCAAGTGAATCAGTCGATGCCATTGTAAGCATGGTTGACCGTGCGTGGCACAGCTTGACCGAATACACCGGATGCCCGAGCTTGTGCGCGCCAGCCGACGTCAGCGAGCGGCACCTACGGTCTTGACCTGACCGGGGGCTCGAGCAGGGTTCGCGGCGAACCGCAGAGCGATAAACTGCGCAATAATGATCGTTGCGAAGCGACCAGCCAAGTCATCCAAGATCCGCACAGAATAGATTTTTCGAGGAATCTTATGAGCAGTTCACCACTACCAGCCGACCGGCAGCATCTCGTTTATGCACGCTATACGACCAAACTTAAAGCGCAATTACGATCGCTGATTACCGAAGACTTGATTGATGAGCATCGCCGCCAGCCGCTGGGCCAGCATAGTGACGGGCTCGAACGTGTGCTGAATTTTTTTCGCCGCCCGCCAAGCTACGGTTTGTACTCGCGGGTGCCGCTCAAAGAGTACGTGGTTATTCGCTTACCGATTGCGGCCGGGGCTGACCCGGAACCCATCGATGACATCGTCTACAGCGACGAGAACGCCGCGATGCACGCGGTGTTTCGCTGCCATGTGGAAGATTTGATGCGCGATAGCGGAGCATAGAACCATGAGCAAACCTTATATCACTGGCTACTGCGATCCGATCAACGCCAAAGCAGGCCGCGACGTGAACTTCATGCTGAGTGCCGAGGGTGCCACGCAGGCCGACGTCCAGCTGGTACGCGTTATCCATGGTGATGAACATCCTGAGGGGCCTGGATTCGTAGAACAGGAAATCGATTCGGACCTTCCCAAGACCGTTGATCTGGCTTTTCAGCCCGTGCAGGCAGGTAGCTTCGTCGAGGTGCGGGACGACGCGGCCCGGTTGCTTGCTGATGGTGCGTTCACTGTTCACGCGTTCGTTTGGCCGAGCGCGCCAAGCAAAGGTCGCCAGGGATTAGTTAGTCAATTTGACCAGGGCAGCGGGTGCGGTTTCGATGTGGGTATTAATGCTGAGGGATGTGTCTCGTTCCGCCTCGGCGACGGTAAGCAGGTCGAGGAAATCGTACTCTCGACGCCGCTGCAAGCGAAGCTGTGGTACTTCGTGGCAGCCTCGTTCGATCCGGACAGTGGGCGCATGCACGTGCGCCAGCGTGCGGTGATCAATCGTTACAACAGTCTGCTCGCGCCATTTCTGAATGACGATTATGACGATGACGCGGATGCGCCATGCGGCGTTCGACCAAAGCATTCCGGAACCAGCCTGCTTATTGCGGCGACCCATGATTCGACGGCCGCACCGGGCGCGCGCATCGGTTCGGTATACAACGGCAAGATTGACCGCCCCGGCATTTTGGCGGGCGTCATCGACGAGACCGCAGTGGCGCGACTGGCCAACGGTGAGCGTCTACAAACGCACGCCACGATCGCCTATTGGGACACCACCGCGGGCTACTCCGATAGCGGCATCGGCGACGAGTTTATCGACCTCGGTCCGCACAAGCTGCACGGGCAGGGATACAACCGTCCCATTCGCGCGATGACGGGTTACAACTGGGACGGTCGAGATGATTGCTTCCGGCTCGATCCAAGCCAGTTCGGCGGCGTTTGCTTTCACGAGGATGCGATTGTGGATTGCGCCTGGGATGTCACGCTTAATTGGCAAATCCCGAGCGATTTGAAAAGCGGCGTTTACGCGATTCGATTACGCGCCGGCGATGTTGAGGATCACGTGGTGTTTTTCGTTCGTCCGGCTAAGCCAACGAGCAAAGTCGCGATGCTGATGCCGACTGCGAGTTATCTCGCCTACGCCAACGAGCGCTTTGTGCTGGCTGGTCCGGCGGTCGAGCTGGTCACCGGGCACACGTTGATGCTGGCCGATGTCGATTATTTTCTTAACCAGCATCCGGAATTCGGCAGTTCGACTTACGACCATTTCAACGACGGCGCGGGAATTTGTTATACGTCGTGGCGGCGCCCGGTAGTGAATATGCGTCCGCGCCATCGCATGGCGAGCACTGGTGTGCCATGGCAGTTCGCCGCAGACTTGTCGATCGTCTGGTGGCTGGAACAATGCGGGCATGACTACGACGTCATCACCGATGCTGATTTGGAACTGGAAGGTGCGGCCCTGCTGGAACCCTACAAAGTGGTTCTGAATGGTACGCACTCCGAGTACTACTCGGAAAAAATGATGGACGCGACAGACGCCTATATTGCCGGTGGTGGGCGAGTGATGTATCTGGGCGGTAACGGCTACTACTGGGTCGTTGCGTTCAGGCCCGAAGAACCGTGGTGCATGGAAGTGCGCAAACTCAACGCGGGTTCACGTGCGTGGCAAGCCGATCCAGGCGAGCACTATATGGCGACTAACGGTGATCGCAGCGGCCTGTGGCGCGACCGTGGCCGCGCGCCGCAAAAATCAATGGGCGTCGGTTTCACCAGTGAAGGGATGGACGAATGTAAACCCTACCGGCGCTTACCGGACAGTCACGATCCGAAAGTGGCGTGGGCACTCGAAGGCGTCGGCGAAGTCTTCGGAGAGAATGGCCTGGCTCTCGGTGGCGCAGCCGGGCTCGAACTCGATCGCTACGAGCGCAATTGGGGGACGCCGCCGAATACCTATTTACTGGCGGCGTCGGAAGGCCACTCGGACAATTATCCGCACGTGAGCGAAGAGGTGATGTTCAGTTTCCCCGGACTCGGCGGCACCCAGGATTTTCAGATTCGCGGCGATGTCACGCTGTTCAGCGCGCAGCAGGGTGGGGCGGTGTTCGCCACCGGCTCGATCGCATGGGGCCAGGCTTTGCCCTGGAACATGGGTGACAACGATATCGCGCAGATCACCCAGAACGTGCTCGATGCATTCGTGCGTGACGAGGATCCCTTGGCGTAGCACGGCTGTAAATTCTTGTTGCGTCGGTGCTAGTTGCGAACTAACGTCCTGCACCTCGTTTTTTGTTACGGGAGAGATTGATGCCGTTACTACCGGACGCTATTCGGCGCGTGCTTGAACGGGTGCTTGGGGCTGACGGCCACGCCGATCAGTCTTTGCGTACCGCTGTAGCGGATACCGCAGCAGCCGCGGCAGGTATCGTTCGGACACCTGGCGTTGTGCCGGCTGAACTCGAACTCTTCGTCAACAAAGTTATCCACTCGCCGTACAAAGTAGTCGATAGAAGAGGTCGCGTTCGTATTCAGAGTGATGGATGGTCTTGCGGATGCTTTCGACTTCACCTTGCCGGATGATTCTCAAGTTCGCGCAACCGGAAAGTTCCTCAACAAACATGGCTACAAGCTCATCAAACTGCTGCGCTGAGTCGCCATTACCGGAGGCAAAAGGAGACGAATCGATTATTTTTTGGCCACGGGTCAATTTTTAATCTCTCCGGACCCTGTCGCTGACTGACACCCTACTAACGCTAGCATCCTGAGAATTCTGTGCATCACAAACGCTTTTACGGCTGGCCGCTCGTCGGGCTGGGATTTATTTTTTACGGGCTCGGTATTGCACCGGCGTACTACAGCTGGGGATTTTTCGCACCCGAAATTATCGACGAACTGGGCATTAGCCGACAGGATATTGGGGAGGTTTTTGGCACCCTCACATTGATGTTGTCGCTGACCAGCGTGTTAGCGGCGATAACGATTGAACGTTGGGGGTTGCGCGCCACCGTGACGGTGGGCGCCTCAATTGCAGCGCTTGGTTGGTACCTGGTCGGGAAAGCGGACTCCCTGTTTGACCTGTACATCAGCTACGCGCTTATCGGCGGGATCGGGATTGGATTATCGACTCTGATGCCCGCACAGACTCTGGCGGTGTTCTGGTTTAGAAGGTTTCGGGCCCGCGCAATCGCAATAATATTTTTTGGTGCCGCGATCTTCGGTGCGATAGTGAACCCTATCGACGCGATCGTGCTGGAAAACGGCGGATGGCGAACCGCCTGGGTCTATATTTCGGCGATTTCTATTTTCGTCGCGGTCGTTGCGGCTGTATTTCTGCGCAACCGCCCTGAAGACATCGGTCAACAGGTCGACGGGGAGTCAGCGACCGAACCGGACGCCGACAGTCCAGCAGCGGCAGTTAAAACCAGTGTCGCTAACTCGCCAGGCGATAACTTCACGTTGCGGCAAGCCATCACGACGCCACATTTCTTTATCGCGACCTTTGCCGACATTGCTAACGCAATACCCTGGCGCATCATCACTGCGCACGGCCGACTTCACCTAGAGACCCTCGGCTTCGCGCCAACCGTCGCCGCGGCAATCCTCGGCGTCCGCGTCGGCATGAGCGGGGTTGGCCGATTGTCCGGCTCGCTCAGCGACTTTGTGCGTCCGACCCACGTGATGACATGCGCATTGCTAATGAGCGCTATAGGTGTTGGCGGTCTAAGCTTCGTCACCTCGGCGAATATGGCTTACGCCTGCGTTGCTTTAATGGGGATTGGCTACGGCGCCGCTTTCACGACCATACCGGTGGTGTTCGGTGACTTTTTTGGTCGCGGCGCATTCGTTGGCACTGCAGGCATGCGTGTCGCGGTAACCGGCATCGCCGGATTCTTTGCGGTGAGCTGGGCAGGGGCGGTGGCAGACAAGACCGGCACGTATAGCGTCGTGTTGACCGCCCTGGCGTTCACGTGTGTCGCTGCTGCAGTGCTGATTTATTCTTGTCGCACGCCACGGCTAAAGAATGGCCAGCGATAATGGAGACTGCTGATCAGGGGGACTTTCCTCGGCTTTTAAAAGGATCGTGTGAGCATTTCAATGCTGCGCGCACTGGGCGCGCGGCTGTTAAGCGGAGTATCAACCAGCAGTAGCAGGGCAACAGGCTAAATCGGCGCGTCTCAATTGGCGTGCTCGGTGACCCGACTACTGCGGTTCTGGGCCCATTGACTAGCTCTGGGTACGCAACCTGGCAAGCTCGGTCACGCTGGGTGGGACGGTCGTGACCGCCAGCGCCGGGTCCAGGGGAAAGCCGGTTGCAGCCTGTATTTCATCGAAGCTCACGCCTGGATGCACGCTCATCAGTTTCACAGTCCTCTCCCCGGCAGCAGCGCCGAGTACGCCGAGGGGTGTGACAATCAGCAGCTCGCTGTCGGCGCCGAGCACATCGCCACTGATGAAATCGACTGTTTCAACAAACACTCGCGGGTCATGTTTCTCGAAGAATAAAAATGCGCGCGGAATAGTCGCAACCAGCGACAGGCCGATGCTGCCAGGGCCGCGCATACGGGGCTGCTCGTAGTCCCCGATTACGGCGAGATTGATGCGGCCCTGGGCATCAACTTGCAAGCCACCGAGGAAAATAACATCGGCGAAGCCGCGTAATTGATCATGCACGCCGCGGGCTAGCCCGAGCACGGCAGTGCCAGGTAAGAACGCCTGGTCGCCACCCGAAGCGGGCACGCTTTCATGGGTGGGATCGAGCGTGCCGGTCGCGCCGATCAAAGCGCGCACGTGCGGCTTGCCAGAGTCGCGCGCTAGTCGCCAGGCAGCCGACGGAATGTGGGCATTGGTGCCCATCACCATGGTGTCGCCATCGCGCAATGCGCGCGCGAACACGCAGGCCATGAGTTCGGACGGCGAATAGTTCATGACGCGGTTCTGGCCAACATGGCAAGGCGTTCATCGATATTGACCGCCACCCGGTAGGCGTCCTCGCTGTCCCCAATGATATTGGTCTGGTAATGCGCAAAATCGTCCGCGCTGGCGGCGGCCGCAATATAGTCCGCGATGTGTTGGTCGTCGTAGCTATAGCGTCCATGTGATGAAGCCGGATGCGCGCCGCCGGGCAGCACGCAATAAGCGTCGACAACGTAACCGGGAAGGACGCTGCGACACGCTGCCGGCAGCACCTCGACCGCTTGCTCGGCCTGCACTAGGCAAACTTTAGCTGCCCGCGCGATGTCGGCGTCGAGGAAAGGCGCGCCGAGGTAGCCGCAATTCCCTAAGGTATCGACGAACTGACAATGCACCAGTGCGACGTCCGGCGTGATGGCGCGCACGACGAAGGTTTGCTCACCAGTGAAAGGATCGTTCAACGCACGATAGTCCTGAGAGTTGACGCTACCGACAGTAGGGAGCTGCTGGTCGCTGGGGAGGAAATCGGTCGGCAGGGCCGCGAAGGGCAAACCGCTCGCGCCGGCTTGGAGCGCGAGGGTGTAACCGGCTTCTTCAAAGTCGCGCACGGTCAGGCTGCCACCTTCCACAGCGGCACGAAAACGCGGCGCGAGACCATAGATTTCAGCACCCAGATAGGCCACCAGCACTTGCTTAACCAGGCCCGTGCCAATCAGTTGGTCGGCATTAATTGAGCCGTCCAGCGGCGGGACCAGGCAGGCAATCGCCACTTGTTGGCGAATTAATTCGCGTACCAAAGCCATCGGCGTGTTGTGGAAATGCAGACCGCCCAGCGCGACCGTTTTGTGCGGCGGCACGAATTCGTTAACCAGGGCCTCGAGACTGAGGCGACGCGCGATCTTTCCCATAGTCGTTCAGTCGATTGCGATATCGTGAAACAGGGGGTCACCAGCCAGCGCGATTTCGGTTTCCAATGTCACTGCGCATCCGGGGCAATGGTAATGACGCAGGACCAGCGGTGCATCGACGAGCCGGGCCGGGGGTGCGATGTGGGGGTTGGCTGCGGTGATTTCACTTTCCTCCACGATCGCGCCGGCTTTGTAGTTATCCTTCGCCATGCCGAGCAGTGTTTGGCAGCGTGCGCATCGCCAGCGTCGGTCCGCACCGTCTCCGGCGAGTTCGAGAACGTCGCTGACGCCTAGTGTTGTTTGCCCCGTCCCGTCTCGCACTACGATCACCGGCGCTGGCCCCAAGCGCGCCGCGCGTCGCGCCGCGCGCGAAGCCATTGTCGCGTCTTCGTCTATCGCCACAGCGTTGTTGTCTGTCAACAGGCAAACACCATACGCAGCGCGTGCCCAGTCTGCAGTGACGCGCCCCTCGCGTACGTCGTCAAGCACGGCGGCCGGCGTGCGCTCGTGTGGGTCACCGTAACCACCACCGGCAGTCCAGCGCACTTCCCAC
>Ga0209630_10000096_pt1 | contig 99947 bp, 91 predicted proteins | sample COG_01_FD_184745 | JGI IMG/M metagenome (GOLD analysis project Ga0209630, IMG submission 184745) | Pelagic Microbial community sample from North Sea - COGITO 998_met_01 (SPAdes) (version 2) | ecosystem: Environmental > Aquatic > Marine > Neritic zone/Coastal water | place: Helgoland, sampling...
ATGTCGGCGAAGACGTGGAGAGTGTATTGACTCGGTTGCTCCAGGCGGCAGATTACAATGTTGAACAGGCTGAACGAGGCATCGTTTTTGTCGACGAAATTGACAAGATTGCCCGAAAAAGTGACAATCCGTCGATCACCCGTGACGTCAGTGGTGAAGGGGTGCAACAAGCACTTTTGAAATTGTTAGAAGGGGCCGAAATCAATGTCCCCCCTCAGGGTGGGCGGAAGCATCCAGAACAAAAGCTCATCACCATCAATACCAAAAACATCCTTTTCATTTGCGGTGGAGCGTTTGCGGGCATTGAAAAAATCATTGAGCGACGAATCAACCGGTCACCGATAGGATACCAACAGGCCTCAGAGCAAATTGATGAGGATTCCTTTTTGCAATATGCCGCACCTGCAGACTTGCGGATGTTTGGACTTATTCCAGAATTAATTGGGCGATTCCCCGTTTTGACCTACCTCAAACCCCTCGACGCTCAGGCCCTCCGCCAAATTTTGACTGAACCGAAGAATGCGTTGTGCAAACAATACATTGAGTTGTTCAAAATGGACGGAATTGAATTGAAGTTCGACGCGTCGGGATTGGATTACATGGTTGAGAAAGCAGTGGAGTTCAAGCTCGGAGCAAGGGGACTCCGCAGCATTATGGAAGCCGTCTTAAACGACGCCATGTTCGAATTGCCTGGCAGCGAAGAGAGTAAATTAAAAGTCACCCGCACCTTTGCCGAACGTCATTTTGACGAAGATCAACAAACTGGCTTGCGCGTGGCCTGATATCCATGGCCAAAAAAGAGACACCGCTGATGCAACAGTACAATCGGGTTAAAACCGATTATCCTGATGCCTTATTGCTCTTTCGCGTTGGAGACTTTTATGAAACATTCGGAGAGGATGCCATCAAGGCGGCGGAAGTCTTGGATATCGTATTGACCAAACGTGGAAATGGGAGTGCAAGTGAGATTGAACTTGCGGGATTCCCGCACCATGCACTCGACAATTACTTGCCCAAATTAGTGCGCTCAGGTCATCGCGTGGCTGTTTGTGACCAGCTCGAGGACCCCAAGAAGGCTGTGGGCATTGTGAAACGTGGAGTGACCGAATTGGTCACGCCCGGGTTGGCTTTTCACGATCAAGTGCTGAATGCTCGGACGGACAATTACTTGGCTGCCATCCATTGGAAAAAAGACATCTATGGATTGGCTTTATTGGACATTTCAACGGGAGATTTCGCCACTGCCGAGGGTCCCAAAACACTCATTGACCGACTCATTCGCGCGCATCATCCGAAGGAGGTGCTGTGTCTAAAGAACGATTCAACGCAGTTCGAGGAGGTTTTTGGAGCCGATTGGCATGTGAGTCGAATGGATGATTGGATTTTCAAACAGCACTATGCTGAAGAAAGGCTCAAAAAGCAATTTGAAAACGCTTCCCTGAAAGGATTTCAGCTCGATGAACGGCCTATGGCTTTAATTGCAGCTGGAGCAATATTGCATTACCTCGAGCACGCCAAGCACGAGAAGCCCCAGCATGTTCGGACCATCCGAACGTTGAGAGAAGATGGTATTTTATGGATGGACCGATTCACCATCCGAAATTTGGAGCTCATTCAATCAAACCATGCCGACGGCACTTCTTTGGCGCAAACCATTGATCGCACGGGCAGCCCAATGGGCGCTCGAGCCTTGCGCCGCTGGCTCATCATGCCTCTGACGGAAATCGAGGCCATTGAACGACGGTTGGACGCAGTTGAATTATTGAACCGCGCCGAAGAAATGCGCTCTGACTTTCAATCGCTTTTCAAAACCACTGGCGATTTGGAACGCTTGGCCTCAAAGGCCAGCACTGGACGCATCAATCCGAGGGAATTGAGTCAGTTAAGAATGGGCCTGCAATGCGTCATTAAAATCGCTGAACTCGCCGCTGGGGAAGAGGCACTCATTCCCTATCTCGAACGGCTTTCTCCTTGTGATGAACTATTGGAGCGGCTCGAAAAGGAATTGGTATCAGAACCCCCTGTCAATCCTGCCAAAGGCCAAGTTATCGCCGACGGGGTGAACGCAGAACTGGACGAATTAAGGTCGCTGAAGTCCAACGCAAAGGCCGCGTTGGATGCCATTTGTGACCGAGAGATGAAGCAAACGGGGATCTCCTCCTTGAAAATAGCTTACAATCACGTCTTTGGCTACTTTTTGGAAGTTCGCAACACCCACAAGGATAAGGTTCCAGAGACATGGATCCGGAAGCAAACCTTGACACAAGCCGAACGTTACATCACCGAGGAACTCAAAGAACTGGAAGTTAAGATCCTCGATGCTCAAGAACGCGCTTCTTCATTGGAACTCAGTTGCTTTCACTCCTTGGTCCAGGCGAGCGGAATGGAAATCGGCAGCCTGCAAGAGAACGCGCAGGTAGTAGGTGCATTGGATGCTGTAACCGGATTGGCTCAAGTTGCCGTGGACAATGGCTATGTGCGACCAAGATTGAATTCAAATCATGGTATTCAAATCAAAAGTGGACGGCATCCGGTCATTGAACGTACCCTCAGACGCGGTGAAAACTATGTCGCAAATGACATCTCACTTCATCCGGAAACAGGTCAAATCCTCATGATAACGGGTCCCAATATGGCGGGAAAATCTGCCTTATTGAGGCAGACGGCTCTCATCTGCCTGATGGCTCAAATGGGCGGGTTTGTTCCCGCTGCTTCAGCTGATTTAGGGGTATTAGACCGAATTTTTACACGCGTTGGCGCCTCGGATAACATTTCTTCTGGCGAATCAACGTTCATGGTAGAGATGAATGAGACCGCCGCGATCCTCAACAATTTGACTTCGAGAAGCTTGGTACTGCTCGATGAAATTGGACGTGGAACCAGCACCTATGATGGTGTGAGCATTGCGTGGTCCATCGCTGAGTATGTGCACGAGGCTCCCCATCGCGCTTTGACTCTTTTTGCAACGCATTACCACGAATTGAATGCGATGCAAGAACGGTTTCATCGCATTGTCAACCTGAACGTGACCGTACGAGAGGTTGATGGCCGCATCGTTTTTCTGCGCAAATTAGCTCCGGGTGGCAGCAACCACTCTTTCGGCATACATGTCGCTCAATTGGCAGGCATGCCCAATCGCATCATTCGCCGAGCCCAAGAAGTCTTAAAGCAATTGGAGTCGAGCCGTCAACAATTGGATGATGAAGCGACTCCCGTGCACACCGCCAATGCACCCACGCAGGCTCTATCCGACGTTCAATTGAGCTTTTTTCAATTGGACGACCCGGTACTTGAGCAGGTTCGAGAACAAATATTGGATTTGGACATCAACAACTTGACACCTGTAGAAGCGCTCATGAAGCTTAGTGAAATACAGAAGGTCGTATCGGGAGTTCAGTCCAAAACCTAATCAATACGCGGTTAACAGCAAGTCCAAGTCTTTGTGCGGTAAGCCTGCCTCTTGAGCTAAGCCAACGTGCGTCATATTGCCATTGAACATATAAACTCCGGAACGAGCAATGTGATTTTTGCGCATGGAAGTTTCAACTCCACCATCGGAAGCAAAATCCAACAACAAGGGAGCCATGATATTGCTCAATGCCTTAGAAGCCGTTCGACTCACGCGAGATGGCATGTTCGGCACACAGTAGTGTATCACTTCCATCTCAGTATACGTGGGTCGTTCGTGCGATGTGATGCGACTCGTTTCAAAACAACCGCCTCGGTCAATCGTCACATCCACAATCACGGTACCACGTCGCATTCCGGCGACCATCGGTTCAGAGACAACCAAGGGAGCTCGCTGAGCGGCGCCGCGTATTGCACCAATGGCAACATCGGCAGTCTTCAGCGCCTCTTGCAACACAGATGGCTGCAAGGTCGATGTCCACAGGCGCTGGCCCAATGCATTTTGCAACCGAATAAGTCGGTGCGGACTGTTATCAAACACTTTGACCGATGCTCCCAATCCAATCGAAGCACGGGCCGCAAACTCACCCACAGTTCCTGCTCCAATGATAACGACTTCCGTCGGTCTCACCCCAGATACTCCTCCAAACAAAGTGCCTCGTCCTTCCGGACCTGCGAGCAATTCACCTGCTATTAAAACCGCTGAATTTCCCGCTATCTCCCCCATCGCCCGAACGAGTGGAAATATCCCGTTGTCATTCTGCAGGAAATCCCATGCGATGGCTGTTGTTTTCTTCTTTGACAATGCCTCTAGCAGACCTTCTGGCTGAACAGTCCACTGAAGTGCACTGATCAGGGTTTGCCTCAAGCCCATCAATTCGACCTCCTCCAACGTAGGCGGCTCCACCTTGATCACCATGCCGGTTTGAAAAACTTGCCTCCTGTCGTATACAATGTGCGCACCCGACTCACTGTAATCCGTATCGGTGTAATGCGATGGGGTTCCCGCACCTGACTCTATTAGCACTTGATGGCCACGGGCAACAAGCAACGCGACGGCTTCAGGAACCAAGGCCACGCGGTTTTCTTGCAGGCTCTCTTCCTTGGGAATACCAATCACCAAGGCATCGTTTCGTTCAGAAATTTGGAGCAATTCCTCCTGAGGAAGCAACGCTGCTTCGCGGGCAAGGGACCGAATCCGTTTACTTAAGTCGCTCATCGAAGCCCAAAATACTACATCCGACTTTCCCTTCAGTCAGGAACGCTTAGAATTAGCTGCCGAAGCCCAACATGCTGGGGGCCATGGACCAAAACTTGCAATAAAACAGAGCCTTTTGGCAACAATCCCGGAGCTTTTTCGGGCCATTCCACAAAATTCAATGCTCGAGCATCCATATATTCCGTCAAGCCCAAATCCCATGCTTCCGCTTCAGAATTCAAACGATACAAATCCATGTGGTAAATCGTCTGGTCCTGCATTTGATAGTGCTGAACCAAACCAAACGTAGGGCTCACGGCTTGCTGTTCAAACCCCCAAGCTTGGCAAAGTGCCTGAACCAACGTTGTTTTTCCAGCGCCCATTTCGCCTTGCAATGCCACAACACCGGAAGGGATCTTTCCCGACGAAGTGTCCAATAAATTGTTGAACTCGAGCAATAACTCTGCAGCTACTTCTGGCAGCTGTTCCAAATTAAATCGTTTCGACTTCCAGTGCAGGGCCATGCGATCCGTGAATTAGGAATTGGGTTCAAGTTCCACCCACGGGATGATCACCTCTTCGAGTGAAATGCCCCCGTGTTGGAAGGTTTCACTAAAATTCTGAACGAAATGATTGTAGTTATTGGGGTAAACCAAAAAATCATCCTCTCGCGCAAAGATGTACGCACTGCTGACCTGAGGACGGGGAAGCCCCAATGATTCAGGATCTCGAACTTCAAATACATCTCCTTTTGAATAGCCCAAGTTGCGGCCCACTTTGTAACGTAAATTGCTGTTCGTACTTCTCTCGCCTTTGACACGAATCGGATTGTTGACGCGAACAGTTCCGTGGTCCGTGGTGATGATCACACGCGCACCTTGATCAGCCATCCGACCCAGCATATCCCGCAACGCACTGTGTTCAAACCAAGACAACGTGAGCGATCGATATGCAGCCTCATCTTCTGCCAACTCTTTTAAGACATCCATCTCTGTTCTTGCATGCGACAGCATGTCTACAAAGTTGTATACCACCGCGGTCAAATCATTTTCATGGGTCTGGTGAAATTGGTCCACCAACTTCTTTCCAGCTGCGAGGTTTGTGATTTTGTGGTATCCTGATTTCCCCTGAAAATTCAAGCGTTTGAGCATGGAATCTAAGAGTTGACCCTCGAACTTATTCTTGCTCCCCTCCTCGTCTTCACCGACCCAGTGCTGTGGGTAAACGCGAGCGATTTCGGCGGGTGACAACCCAGCAAAAAGAGCATTTCGGGCATACTGGGTAGCCGTTGGAAGCATGGAGAAATATGTCTCATTGTGCACCACTCGGAATCGGTTCAAGAGCAAGGGCTCGATCATTTTCCATTGATCCAATCGTAAATTATCGATGACGACCAGGTAGACCGGTTGGCCTTGCCGCAATTCTGACCAAACACGGGGCAAACGCGTAGGAAGTAAACGATGAGAAAGCAGGGGGTCTTCGTCGCGAGGACCAGCCATCCACTCCGGGTATCGCTCTTCATAAAACTTCGCAAACTGACGATTGGCATCTTTGAATTGCATTTTCAAAATATCCCGCATTCCATCGTCCTCTGATTGTTCCAATTCCAGTTTCCAATGCACGAGACGCTGGTAAATCCCCTTCCAATCCGCCGCGTCCAATCGGCCCATTAACTGCATTGAAATTTCTCGGAACTCTCGCTGGTAATCACTCATCGCTTTTTCACTCACCAGCCGACGTTCATCCAAATTCTTTTTGATGGCAAGCAGGATCTGATTGGGGTTCACCGGTTTGATGAGGTAATCACTGATTTTCGAGCCAATCGCCTCCTCCATGATGTGCTCTTCCTCACTTTTGGTGATCATAATGACCGGTAAATGGGGCCGTTGATCCTTGATTCGCTGGAGTGTTTCCAAGCCATTCAAACCGGGCATTTGCTCGTCCAGAAAGACCAGGTCGAATACTTCAGACCCAAGAATTTCCAGCGCTTCTACACCGCTATTTACTCCCGTAACGTGGTAGCCCTTGCCTTCCAAAAACATAACATGCGGTTTGAGCAAATCGATTTCGTCGTCGGCCCATAAAATTCGTGGTGTTCTCTGCATAAATAAATTCGTCTTCTCAAAAATAAGGCACGACCGCTCACGACAAGTTAACTTGCGCATGCATTCAACGGCGCAAACTGCCGAAACTTATGGCTGCGCTCATGTCAAATCACAACAAACACAAAATTCTAAATGATCCGGTGTACGGATTCATCACGATTCAGCACGCGCTGAGCTTCGACTTAATGGATCACCCTCATGTGCAACGGCTTCGAAGAATTTCACAATTGGGACTATCCCATCTTGTCTACCCCGGGGCTGTTCATAATCGGTTTCATCACGCCATTGGCGCACTGCACTTGATGCAAGAAGCGATCACTGTTCTCCGCGCGAAAGGAACTGAAATAAGTGATTCAGAAGCTGAAGGGGCTTGTGCAGCGATCTTATTGCATGACGTAGGTCATGGGCCTTTCAGCCATGCTTTGGAACACAGCATTGTGCAGGGAGTTCATCATGAGGACATCAGCACGCTGATCATGGCGAGACTCAACGATGAGTTCAATGGAGCGCTCGACACAGCGATCGCTATTTTCAATGATCATCATCCCAAAAAGTTTTTGCATCAGCTCGTGTCCTCTCAACTTGACATGGACAGGATGGACTACCTCGCACGAGACAGTTTTTATTCGGGTGTCGCAGAGGGAAGAATTGGGAGCGAACGCATCATTAAAATGCTCGCCGTCAATCAGAATGAGCTGGTCGTGGAGGAAAAAGGAATTTACTCCATCGAGAAATTTCTGATGGCACGGCGGCTCATGTATTGGCAGGTATACCTTCATCGCACAGTACTCTGCGCCGAATTCATGCTGATGTCCGCGCTGAAACGAGCCAAGGAACTAGCACAACAAGGCAAAGAAATTTTTACCACCCCAGCCCTCGGAGTGTTCATTCATGAATCATTGGATCGAGCCCAGTTTTTTGCCGACGACGCGATATTGGATCAATTTTGTCAACTGGATGACAGCGATCTGCTTTGTTCTTTGAAAGTGTGGCAACATCATGACGATTTTGTTTTAAGAGAGTTCAGCCGACGCATTATTCACCGGGATTTATTCCGAATTGAACTGCGCCCTGAGGCATTCAATTCCAATGAAATGGAACGATTGACGGCGGCCTGTGCAGAAAAGTTTGGGATCTCAATGGAGGAGGCGAAATACTTCGTGATCAACGACCGAATCGATAACAAGCTATACGAATCCGGCGGCATCACCATTCAGTTTAAGAATGGTACTACCGCCGATTTCGCTGATGCTTCAGATCAGTTAAGCCGAGAAATTTTGATGCGAACGGTTGCTAAATCTTTCGTTTGTTATCCGAAAGAAGTCGCGCAGCACGCCCTCTAGTCCAACTCTTCTCCGTCCTCGTTGTACAGATGGAATTCCAAAATCTCCATCGAAGAATTGGATTCAACATGAATTTTGATTCCATGCGATCGTTGCCACTGTTTGAGCACACTGTTCCACCAACCTTGTTTGATGTAAGCCTCAATGATGGGATGAAGCATAATGGTCAATCGTTTGTACGAACCTTTTTCCAAGGCCTGATGGATGCCCGATTCGATCGTGTCTGTGATCAAAATTGAAGCCTGTACATTTCCTGTTCCATCGCATGTAGGACACTTCTCCGACGTCTTAACGTCTGCCACGGGTCGCACGCGCTGACGGGTCATCTCGACCACACCAAATCGGCTAGGAGCCAGTATGTTGTGCTTCGCCTTGTCAGGTTGCATCGCTTCTTTAATTGCTGAAGTGAGCTCCTTGTTGTGCTCTCGCTTCGCCATGTCAATGAAGTCGATGCAGATGATGCCTCCCATGTCACGTAAACGCAGGATTCGCGCGATTTCTTTGCAGCACTCAATGTTGGTCTGAAACGCGTTCTCTTCTTGGTCTTTCGCCCCAGACTTTCGGCCTCCGCTGTTCACATCAATGACGTGCATCGCTTCGGTTTGCTCTACAATCAGGTAAGCCCCGCTTCTCAGGTTGACTTGCTTTCCAAACGCCGCTTTGATTTGGCGGTGAATGGACAAGGTGTTGAACAGATCGCGGTCCCGTGAAACTTTCACAATGTCACTCTTGTCAGAACCAATTCCCTGCAAGTACGTCTTCACCTCATCCGCCAGGCGATCATCATTGACCCGAATGCTGGTGAAATCAGACGTCAGGACATCTCGCAGGACCGCATTGGTCTTGTTCAATTCTCCCAGCACCCGCTTTCCGGGCTTTGCATTGCGCAATTTTTTGTGCATCTCGCCCCACCTCGAAACCAGGTCCTCCAAGTCTGAATGCAAATCTGCCGCTCCTTTGTTTTCGGCCACCGTGCGCACGATGATTCCGAAACCAGGCGGACGAATGCTTTGCATCAGTCTTTTTAACCGTTTCCGCTCTTCTTCTGATTTGATCCTTCCCGACAAGCTAACCTTGTCACTGAATGGAACCAAAACAATGTATCGACCAGGCAAAGTCACCTCAGCCGTTAGGCGAGGGCCCTTAGAACTTATCGGTTCCTTGGCCACCTGCACCAAAACCAATTGCGAAGAAGAAACTTCGTCCTTGATTTTTCCTTTCTTGTCGATTTCGGGATCTTTCTTGAAATTTCCCAAATCGGGCACAGGCTGCTTGCCTTGCATAACCCGCTTGGCATACCGCTGTTGAGTTCGGTAATGCGGGCCTAAATCCAAATAATGCAGAAAGGCATCACGCTCATGTCCAACATCGACAAAAGCCGCGTTCAGACTTGGCAATACCTTCCTAACTCGGCCTAAGAATATATCTCCAACCGCATATCCCTTGTTGCCTTGATCACGGTGTAATTCAACCAGTTGACCATTTTCCAACAAGGCAATTTCCACCTCTCCTGAGACGGAATTTATGACCAATTCTTTGCTCACGCAGGAATCGGATTATCACAAAGAAGTGACGGAGCAAGGGTTAAACCCTGGCAACCGATCACTTCTTCTTGTGACGATTTTTGCGCAATCTCTTCTTCCGCTTGTGTGTCGCCATCTTGTGACGCTTGCGTTTTTTACCGCTTGGCATGATTCTATGATTTATTCGTTTGTTCCGACTGATCCGCCGGATTCTAATCGGTTAATAAAGTCCTGAACTCGATTTGCTACAACCGTGTCAGGAGCAAAAGGCAAGTACTCGTTGTACCGAATAATTGCCGCTTCTATTTTGCCCATTGCTTCATAGCAACGAGCCGTAAAGAACAATCCGTTCGCATAGGATGAATCTGCTTCCATTACGGCCTCAAATCCAACGACTGCCCTATCAAACGCTCCCTCTTCCATGTCCAGCAATGCCAGTTGCCACGTGGCTTCAGAATGGCCCGGCTCCAGAAGAAGCGCATCGGAAAAACGCTCCCGCGCCTTGTCCAGCTGACCGCTTTGGACACCAAAAATTCCCAGCCACACAACGGCATCTACATTGGGTGTTTCGGCTTCTGCCAAAGCGCGTAGCTCCAGAATCCCTTCCATTGGATTTTCGCCTGAAACCTTTTGAACAGCTGTTTCAACGGGGTCTACTCCAGCGGAAATGGCTTCTGTGACTTCCGGCAATACCGCCGCGTCAGAGGCTTTTCGCGGCATCCAAAGGATTATGGCTACCAAGACTGCACCCAGCCCAATCGTCAATGCTATTCCCGTGGTGCGGCTCATCAGCTTAGTCTACTTTGACCTGCGTCTTGACATTCTCTACAAATTCCTTTGCAGGCTTGAATGCTGGAATGTTGTGAGCGGGGATTTGAATCGACTTCTTGGCCAAAATATTTCGACCAGTTTTCGCCGCCCGGGTCTTCACCACGAAACTTCCGAATCCTCGCAGATAAACATTCTCTCCCCCCTCGAGGCTATCTCGCACCGAACGCATGAACGCCTCGACTGTAGATTGCACATCGTGTTTTTCCATACCGGTTTCCTCGGTAATCCTGTTGACGATATCCGCTTTGGTCATCTTGATTAGTAGGTTTGTCTGATTAAAAGTGTCCAACCCCTTGAAACGGGGGTGCAAAAATAGGGCTATTCCGTTGAAAACGAAAAAGGTGATGCAAGAGAAATCGGTAATGATTCAGAAAAAAGATTGGATCGTTGGACGCAGGCTTCTTTTAGAGTGGTTTGAAGTCCACCAACGGGCGCTTCCATGGCGCGAAAATCCTACACCGTATGCGACTTGGTTGTGCGAAATCATCATGCAGCAAACACGCATTGATCAGGGCCTGCGCTATTGGAATGAGTTTCTGACCATTTGGCCGGATGTGCAGCGTTTGGCTGCAGCTCCCCTGGACGATATTTTGAAAGCTTGGCAAGGATTGGGGTATTACAGCAGAGCACGCAACTTGCACCGGGCCGCTCGAATCATCGCATCCGATCGGAAGGGGAAATTCCCCACCAATGCAGCCGAATGGAGAACCATGCCCGGTGTGGGTCCATACACTGCGGCGGCCATTTCCTCCATCTGTTTAGGCGAGCGCGTCGCCGCAATCGACGGGAATGTTCTGCGCGTAATAAGCCGGCTGCTGGGAATCGAAGAGCCCATCGATCGCCCGGCGGGAAGAAAACAGATCGAGGCGTTTTCCGATGAATGGCTGGACGATATAGACCCCGGCAAACACAATGAGGCTGTGATGGAGTTAGGCGCGACCGTGTGCACACCTCGCGCACCTCAATGTTCAGAATGCCCACTTGCAAACATCTGCAAAAGTGACCAAGCCAACGTCGGGTCCACGCCTTCAATTCCTCGAAAGGCAGGCAAAACCAAAGTCCAAAACATGAACCTTACCTTCCATGTTGTAACCGACGGCCAGCATATTTGGATGCGCCAGCGACCAGAAAACGGCGTCTGGGGAGGACTTTGGGAGTTCCCATCCCATGTTGAATCGGATGGCGACGAATACACCTCTCCACCGCTTCCACCCCGCGAAATGGGGGCCGCAACCGTTTCAAGTCAAGGCATGTGGGGCCAATCGTTCGAGCACATCCTAAGCCATCGTCGCATCACGTGCCGGTTTTGGCTTTGGAAACCGAGCGCAGGATTCCACCCGGATGAAGGGCGTTGGCTACCTTGGAGAGAGGCCCATAAACTCGCCATACCGAGGGCTCTTGACAGATTTTGGCTCGATCTTGAAAAATCGCAATCTACAAATTCGCCACACTAACCTGGGTTCAATTACTTTTGATGTATGGCAGGAGTAAATAAAGCAGTTTTGATTGGAAATCTGGGCAAAGACCCGGAAATGCGTTACACACCCAATGGAGTACCTGTGTGTTCGTTTCCTATGGCAACATCTGACACGTACAAGGATCGGAATACCGGCGAGCGAATTACCCAAACCGAATGGCACAACATTGTCATTTGGCGAGGCATGGCTGAAACCGCCGAAAAGTATCTGAGCAAAGGCTCACAAGTCTACATTGAGGGGAAGATCAAAACCCGTTCATGGGAAGATCAGCAGGGCCAAAAAAGATACACAACTGAAATTGTAGCCGATGTCATGCAGCTCCTTGACCGGCCGGGGAATTCCCCCTCACGTCAAGCCGAGGCAACGCAAGAAACCGCGACCACTCAGCCCGTGGCAGCCAATCCAGCCCCAGCCTCTTCTCCCGTGGCCCCTGCATCCAAACCTGGAGACGCTAGCGACCTCCCCTTTTAAACCGGATTAATTCAGTGCCTTTCCTTTCAGCGGCGTTTCTGCTTGTGCAACACTCGGATGGTCTGACTTCTGTCACTCCTTTCATCATCATTGCTTTGTTGCTCGTTTTCAGCGCCTTAATATCGGGATCTGAAGTCGCGTATTTCGGTCTCACTCCTGCAGACTTACTGGACTTGGAAACACGCGTAGAATCTGAACAGTCCCAAGCTGCTCAGCGCGTAATCGAACTCATAAAGCGGCCCGATTCCGACCGAGCTCCCCGCCATTTATTGGCGACTATTTTGGTCCTGAACAACTTGGTCAACATTGTCATCATCTTGATTTCCACGGTGGTAATGGAGCGTCTTTTCCCAGCTGTCGAGCTGGAACCTTGGGTCTATTGGACCTTGCACGTGGGGGCCGTCACTTTTTTAATCGTGCTTTTCGGTGAAGTTGTTCCAAAGGTGTACGCTACAAACCATCGTGTGCAGTTTGCACAAACCATGTCCGGGCCACTTTTATTGGGAAGAAAGGTTTTGACCCCTGTATGGAAACCACTTGTTCGCCTGGGGAATTGGGTGGAAAAAACTGTTGCCGTTCCCAATGCTGATGTTTCAGCTGCCGACCTCGAGCAGGCATTGCACTTAACCGCCGATCATGAGCGCACGGATGATGAACAGCGCATACTGGAAAGCATCGCGGCTTTGGGAACGAAGGATGCCAAGCAAGTCATGACCGCCCGAACGGATATGGAATCCATTAGTTCTGACGAATCATGGGAACAACTTCGAGCTCAGATCATTGAGTCAGGATTTTCTAGGATCCCCGTTCACAGTGGTTCCCAAGACGAAATTCAAGGCGTACTGCACATCAAAGATCTACTCCCCCAAATTGGAGAACCGGAAGTTGACTGGATGACACTTATTCGCCCGGTTTATTACGTCCCGGAAAACAAAAAAATCGATGACCTGATGCGCGAGTTTCAGGAACGTAAAACCCACATCGCCATTGTGGTGGATGAATACGGAGGAACCAGCGGCATCATTTCTCTGGAGGACATCATGGAGGAAATTGTTGGTGAAATCTCCGACGAGTTTGATGCCGAAGAAGTCGCTTATTCTCGGCTTGATGATCGCACGTTCATCATTGAAGCCAAAACGGCGTTGATTGACGTCTACCGAATTCTTGATATTTCCGACGAGGAGTGGGAGGCCGTCAAGGGCGAAAGCGATACGTTGGGAGGGTTCATCACTGAGCAGTCAGGTCGGATTTTACGAAACGGAGAAAGCCTCGAATTCAAGGGGATTCAATTGAAAATTGATGCTGCAACTCCCCGCAAGTTGCTCCGCATCAAATTGACGCTTCCTGAAAAACCTCCTTTGAATGAAGGCTAGATTCAACGGCGCGGCCTTCACTGCTGTTTGCATGGTCGCATGCCTTCTGGGATGCTCTGAACCGGTGGTTCCAAAACCGCAAGGATACCCCCGTTTGGAATTCCCTGCATTCAACTACACCCCTTACTCTCACCCATGCGGAATAGCGTTTGAAGTACCTGTTTATGGGAAAATAGAGCGAATTGAGCGAGCAGGTGATTCATCCGAAGCATGCTGGTTCAACTGTTCCCTGCCACGGTTTTCAGCCAAAATCCATTGTACGTATATGCCCCTGAGCAGTCCCGCAGATTTGACTGAATATGCCAACGACGCACATCAGATGGTATTCTCCCACGAATTAAAGGCTTCCGGCATTGAAACACGAGCTTTCAGTTTCCCAGACCACGCTGTAAGCGGATTGCTGTTCAGATTGAGCGGCCCAGTGGCCAGCCCGGTTCAGTTTTTTGCAACGGATAGCATCAGGCACTTTCTGAGAGGCAGCCTCTACTTTGACCACTCACCGAACCCCGACAGCCTTCAACCCTCGCTCGAACATGTAAAGCATGACATCGTGCACTTGATTGAAACGCTTGAGTGGACTAACACCAACTCCATCCCATGAAAACAACGTGGATTTTGGACGTTGGAAACACACGCACCAAGTTAGCTGTGTTCAACGAAGGCGAATTAACATCGCTCGCATCCGATCATGAAGCCTGGGAGCAAGCTCAATCGGTGTCACTGGATCACCTCCCGCCATCCGTTCTCGTCGCGGCAACTGGAAACATCACAGAACAGTGGTCGAATTGGATTCAGCGCTGGTCGGACTCGAAGTTTGCGGAGCGATTGATTCACCTCAAGTCAGCCGCGGATGTTCCCATGACCATGGCCTATGAGTCTCCCGAAACCTTGGGATTGGATCGACTCGCAAATGCTTTTGCCGTAGCAGCCGTTGACGCCAGCACCCCCTGGCTCGTCTTGGATATTGGAACGTGCATTACAGCGGATTTGATACAGGACGGACAGTTCTGTGGAGGCTCCATCGCTCCAGGCATTGACTTGCGCTTGAAATCAATGTATGCTGGAACTGCTCATCTCCCTTATCCAGAAAACTGGCGAGCACAGGCAGAGCAGGGCGTTGCATTGCACCTCGGAAATGATACAGAAAGTTCTCTACTCGCCGGAGCACTCGGGGGCGTTCATGCCGAAATCGAACATCGAATGAAGGCTTTTCAATCAGAATTTTCAGAATTGCGCGTTGCATTAACCGGAGGCGACGCAAAATACTTGGAACTCCAGGATGACTTGTCGATTTTTGCCGACTCAAACTTGACTTGGAAGGGATATTACCATTTGCACAATAGCATCATAAACCATGACCCAACCTCTTAACATATCGGTCCTACCTACCAAATGGGCAACCGCACTGATTGGGTTCGTTGGTATGATTTGCATAGCTAATCTTTCCACAGCGCAACAATCTGAGCTCTCGCCTTATTCCAGGTATGGGTTCGGTTTAGTGAACCAACTGCATTCCCCGGTATTTGCAGGCTTAGGAGGCATGGAAACCACCCTATTCAACGGATACCAATTCCAACCAAACAATCCTGCCTCTGCGACTTTTCTGAGTCAAACGACCTTCCAAGCGTCCGGCATCGGAAATCGTCTTTCACTGGAGCAAGGTGACGCACCCCGTGCAATGACTTCTTTTGGTTCTCCGGGTCCAATTGGCATGGTGGTAAAACGCCAGTCTGGGGACAATGCGCTTATCTTAAACTTGTCGCCATACAGCACCACAGGGTACGTCATAACCAGGAATTCAGAGGTTTCGGAAATCGGCTCAGTTCAAGAACGGTACGAAGGAAATGGCGGCTTGAATAACTTCAACATAGGTTGGGCGCATGTCTCGAAAGGAACTCGGTTTGTAATGGCCGGTCCAAATGACAGCATACTCGTCCAAAACGGTGCACTTCACATGGGCATCCAGACCCAATACCTTTTTGGCCAGTTGAGTAGGTCATCGACATTGGACATTCTTGATCCTACTTTTTTAGATCACCAAAATCGTTTCACTGCTCAACACAGAAGCATATCAACCACTGTAGGACTTGTCTATGACCAGCTGATCTCGGCGCGTTATTCCGCGCTCAAAGACTTTGAGCAAAGTTATTCCATGCGATTGGGCGGCACGTATACACCTGAAACCAATCTGCACAGCACCATCCAAAATCTGGATGAAACGACTCAAACTCTGGGTGGGATTTCCATTGGTTTGGATACCGCTTTTTATAGTGAACGCGTGAATTTCCGGGGTCGCATGCCCCAATCTTACGCTGTGGGTTCCAGCCTTCACTTTGACCGTTCGGATGGACTCCGGTGGGCCTTGGGTTTCGAATACAAATCCACTCGCTGGGACCAAGTTTCTAATCGTTTTGCCCCCGAAATGCAATCTCAGGGAGTCGAATGGGCCCAATCCAAGGCCTACCGATTTGGGTTTCAATTCAACCGAGGAAACCCTGAGCAACTGCACCCAACTTGGGGCAAAGCCACCTATCGATTGGGTGTGAGCCAGCAATTCCAACCCTACTTGATTGACGGAAGCCAAGTCATGATCCAGGCCTTCAGCGGAGGGCTCACCATTCCTTTGGTTGGGAGTCGTTCCCTGTCTCGCATTCATTTCGGCACGGAACTTGGAGAACGCATGACAGCAGAGGGGGCACTCGAAGAGCGGTACCTTCGAATTCACCTCGGTGTTTCATTGATGCCCTTTTTTAAGAACAATTGGCTGATACCGCGATTATATGATTGATTACAACATGATGATTATGAAATTGATACCCCGCATCGTTCTCGCTCTCTTGGTTGCAAGTCCCCTCCACGTGATGGGTCAGGAGCGATATGGAGAGACCGAGGAGCAGCAGATTTTGTGCAAAGAAGCGATCAGTGTTTACGTTAGCTACAAGAAGCAAAAAAACTACGACGAAGCCTTCATCCAATGGAAAAAGGCATGCGACGTGTGTCCAGCGACTGCGCGTGAAGGCATTTACTCCGATGGGGTTCGTTTCCTGAAGAATGAGTTGAAAAAAACCGACGACGAAGCGAGAATCAAGTCCATTCAGGACAGCATATTTCTTCTTTACGATCAGCGAATGGAGTTGTACCCTGCAACAAAGAAAAAACCCAACAACCGCTGTACAGTGCTCGCTTACAAGGCCACAGACTACTATCGTTTCTTCAAAAAAGAGGGCTCGGCTGAAGCCAATGTCATGTTCAAAGAGAGCGTAGATTGTTTGCGGGCTGAATCATCTCCAGCTACGTTAAGCACGTACTATGTCACCTCCTTTTATGCGATGAAACGCATAGAAGACGATGCAGAAGCAAAGGCGAAGCTTGGAGAAATGCTCACAGAATACCTCACCCTCACGGATTACATTGAAGTTGGAATTGCCGCCGCCACAGCCAACGGAGATGAGGACAAGAAGGAAGATTATGCCAAAGCAAAAGGCAACCTGGACGAAGTCTTCATTGCCATTGCCCAATGTGAAGATATGGTGCCCGTCTTGAGTGAAAAAATCGCTGCGGACTCAACGAACATTGAATTGAAAGAAAAAGTATTGCGACTTCTCAATCAAAAAGATTGCACCGAAAACGACTTATATCTCCCAGTCGCTGAATCCGTTCACCAATCGAACCCGAGCCACCCTTCTGCTTATGCCATTGGCAACGAGCAGGCCAAAAACGATGAATTTTCCAAAGCATTGTCCTACATGGAACAAGCCGTTGAGTTATGCGGAGATTGCAGTGAAATGGAGCAGTATCTATTGAAAGCAGGAAAGATCGCATCATTCTTGGGCAAAGGGAGCTCTGCGAGATCCTACGCGCAGAAGGTTTTGGCACAAAACAGCGAAAGTGCTGAAGCCTACATGTTGATCGGAGACGCCATCGCAAGTGGAGCCAAAAAGTGTGATGACGGAGCTCTTGGCCAACGTCTTGCTTTCTTGAGAGCCTGCGATTACTATGGCATGGCGATAAGCCGTGGAGACGAGCAGGTCAAGGCCACGGCTCAGAAAAAACTCAATGCCAATTCCAAGCAATTCCCAAGTGTAGATGAAATCTTCGCGGTCGGGAAATCAAATGGTGATGCCATCACCATTCCTGCGATTGCTGGATGCCCCTGTTCGGGAGAGTCCACAACCGTGCGAGTGAGGTAAATCATCTGAGCTCCTTTGGATACCATCCGCAACACATTGAACCACCCCTCACTTAGGATATTTCCAATCCTTGTGGCTGGGGTGGTTTTCTTATTCAGCGGTTGTTCCAACAGTGACGCCGACATATCGGATGTGCAAGCAACCGAATTAACTCCCGCTCAAATTATCATCAACGGAACATTCCAATACTCCGAACGCGGCAGAATCATGCATGTTCTCCATGCTGGTGAACTGAGACGTGAAGAGGGCGGAAGTGCCGAGTCCCCTGAAGATCTGGTCGAGGTTCGCGAAGGATTCGAATTGTTCATTGATGGGAACGTCGCCCAACACGCTGCTCACCTGCAGGCCGAATGGGCATCCATGGATGAGAAGAACCTCCGCCTCATTGCACGCCACGGTGTTGTCTTGGAGAACACCGAAGGGGATGTTTTGGAAACAGAGTACCTGGTCTGGTCAGAAGATTCGGATCGCGTTTGGACCCATCAACCCGTAACAATTCGCACAGAACAAGGCGTGATCTATGGGGAGGGACTGGAATCGGATGCGCGGTTTGAAACCTATCGTATTTTGAAGCCACGGGGCGAATTGGTACTCGAAGGCACAGAAAACCTCTAGAATCACGACCAATCCAGCTGCACATGGACCCTCAACAAATCATCCGAATCAATAAAATAGCTGAACGATTTTGGCTCCTCGTCATCGCCTGCTGCGTTGGGGCGACTGCATACTTTATTTGGAAGGACGGCTGGGAACAACAAAAACAGACCCTCGTCTTGCCCGCTCTCGCGATCGCTTGGTATGGCTTTCGGTTATTTTTTCGAAAGAAACTCGAGCGCGGAAGCGGTCGCTAAAATGCTTAAATTTGTTTAAGCCCTAACCCATGGACCCTGACCCCTCCAGTTCGTTAATCATCATTGGTTTAGCCTTGGTGGCATCGGCATTCTTCTCAGGAATGGAAATTGCCTTTGTCTCTGCTAACCGCCTGCAGCTGGAATTGGATGCCAAGAGCAATTGGCAGGGTAAAATTCTTCTCCATCTTGCTTCACGCAGTAAGGTATTCATTGCTACGATGCTGGTTGGCAATAACCTCGCATTGGTTTTTTGCGGCATGGAAGCAGGAGGCCTGATCAGTGAATCTCTCTTTCACGTGCGCGACTGGACCGAAGCAACCCAGCCCATCTTGGTGCTTGGAACCCAGACGCTGGTTACGACGCTGGTCGTTTTGATCCTCGCAGAGTTCATTCCCAAGGCCCTGTTTCACAGCAATCCAAATTTCTGGCTGCGCATTTTTGCTGCACCGCTTGCGCTGGTTCACTACTTGCTCGTTATCCCAGGAATTATTGTGGTCTTTCTGAGCAAGGTGTCCATTCAAATGATCGGAAGAAGCTCCGAAAACGATGAAGACGAGAACGAGCTGGGAGCAACGGATTTGGATCATTTCGTCCGCGAGTTGAGCGGTCGTATGGAGCCCGAACAGGAGCTGGAACATGAACTTCAAATCATGCAAAATGCGTTGGAATTCAACAAAGTACTGGCTCGCGATTGCCTGGTTCCCCGCAATGAAGTGATAGCCGTTGATTTAGATACCCCTCTAGAAGATGTGAAAACCTTGTTCATCTCCACCGGGTTAAGTAAAATCGTGGTCTATCGAGAGGATATCGATCAAACCATTGGATACGTTCATTCGAAGGACTTATTCAAAAACCCCGATTCAATCAAATCCATTTTGCATCCTACATTCGTCGTTCCCGAGCCGATGCAAGCCGATGAAGTTCTCAAACGCTTCATCCAACGCAAGCGACATCTCGCCATCGTCGTCGATGAATTTGGCGGCACTTCGGGAATCCTGACAATGGAAGATATTATGGAACAACTTGTGGGCGATATCGAAGACGAACACGACAGTGAGGACCTGATAGAAGAGGTATTGGATAGCAACAAGTGGCGTTTTTCTGCACGATTGGATGTGGAAGATCTGAATGAACGTTATGATTTAGAGCTCCCTCTGAATCAAGGCTACGAAACGTTGGGAGGACTTTTGCTTCACCATACACAAGACATTCCTGATTCTGGATTTTCGATCGCATTGGAAGACTTTCGTTTTATTGTGGAGTCTGTAAGCAGCAGTAAGATCAAAACGGTCATCCTTGAAAAGCTCGAAGACGATTGAATTTGAAACTTCCTGTCGGTTTTTGCCGTATGCGATTGACAACCTTTTTACTCGCCCGGAGATTCGAGATTTCCCTTATCTTCGCACACCTTAAATAAGACACGTATATCATGTCAATGATTCAACAAATTCGAAACCGACAAGGCCTGCTAATCGTCATGATTGGCATCGGCATGTTGGGCTTTTTGGTTCCTTATGACGCGGTTATCGCACTGATGGGACAAGGCGGCAGTCAAGATGTCGGAGAAGTAGATGGCACCGCCATCTCAGCAGCGGAATACCAAATGGAGGTGCAAGAGCGTCGCCGATTAGGCTTCAGCGGTGACCAATTAGCCGAAGAGGTTTGGTCTGATTTGACCTCCAATGTTGTGCTCCAGGATGATTTTGATGCCTTGGGATTAACCGTCAGCGACGAAGAATATGAGGAGATGCTCTTCGGAAATGCATTCTCTCCTTACATGAACCGCGCTTTTTATTCCAATGCGGAAAACAAAAATTTCTGGCAAACCAACTTCGATGCCATGCTCAGCTCGGAGCAGGGAGTCCGGGACTTCTTGTCTTACAAGCGATTGATCATAAGTAAGCGGAAGCGTGAAAAATATGACAACCTGGTTACTTCAGGCATCTACTCGAATTCTCTTGAAGGCAAATTCGATTACCTCGGCGCCAACCAAAAAGTGAGCTTCAATTACGTTTTGAAATCTTTCAACCAGATCGATGACAGCGAGATAGAAATCACTGATGCAGATGTCCGCGCCTATTATAAGGCGCACAAGAACGACGCTGATTTAAATCAAAAAGCAGGTCGAAACATCACATTTGTGCGCATCCCCCTTCAAGCATCTCCTGAAGACGCGCAGGCAATAGAGGATGAATTGAATTCCTTCCGCAGCGTATGGGAAAACACCGAAGACAGTGACAGCTTATTTGTCTCAACAGTCAATGAGCAAGCTTTCGCTTCCACTATACTGCAAGAAAGTGATGTTGAAACCGATGTCAATGAAGCAGCTTTTTTTGAATCGGAAGCAGGTGATATTGTTGGGCCCTACCAAAAAGGCTCCGCTTACCGGTTGGCCCGCATCATGGATTTCTTCAGTGAGTCAGACAGCGCTTCATGCCGTCACATCCTACTCAAGGCGACCAATGCTCAGGACGAAGCTGAAATGGCGGGATTGATGGAACGTGCAGATAGCCTGAAACGTGCCCTGCGCCGAGGCGCCTCATTCGACGATTTGGCTGAGCGATTTAGTGATGATCCCGGTTCCAAGTCCACAGGAGGAGTGTATGAACTATTCCCAAGGGGACGCATGGTCAAACCATTTGAGAATTTCTGCTTTGAGAATAAGCCAGGCAGCATTGGGGCAGTCGAAACATCTTTCGGTGTGCACTTAATCGAGGTACTGGACCAAACAGAGCCGAGAGCACGCGTCGAAGTGGCTATGATTGAGCGAGCCATCGAACCATCTTCAACAACAGCACGTGATTCGTACAGCGCGGCTAGTGAATTTGCAATTTCAGCAACCACACGTGAGGAATTCATGAAATCTGCTGGAGAGGCCGGCTACTCAACCAATGTTGCCACAGATGTGGTACGCGGAGCGAATTCATTGTCTGGCCTTCGAAATGCAGCCGAACTCGTTGGTTGGGCGTACGGTGCGGAAACGGGAGAGGTCTCGAATCCAATTTTAGTTGACAAGAATTATGTTGTGGGATTTTTAGATCGCATCACGGCAAAAGGAGCTCCTGAGTTTGAATACGTCGAAGATCAAATGCGAACAGGCGCCATCAAAGAGGCCAAGGGCGAGCTGTATGCAAGCAAAATGATGTCGGGCTCATTGGAGGAAATTGCGACGGGTGTAGGGGCAACAAAAGCCGCTGCAAGCAATGTGAGTTTAAAGTTTCCGACCATCAGTACGGCTGGATCGCAAGCTGAACCTGAGGTAGTGGGCATGGCGTTTGCAATCCCCGTTGGAAACGTATCAAACCCCATCATCGGAAACAATGGTATTTGGGTCATTGCCCCAACTTCTGTATCCGAAGCAACAAATAAAAATGACTACTTGTCGGAGCAAACCACATTGTTATCCAGAGCACGAGGAGCGGCGACTATCCGCCTATCGAATGCCATGATGGATGCTGGGGATTTGCAGGATAACCGAAATTAATTCAGGTTACCCGATCACTTCGGGTTTCCAAAAAAAGCTCGCCCAAACGGCGGGCTTTTTTTATTTCTGTGCCTCCCATTCGAGGTAACTGCCATCGCCAAAACTTAAAAATCGGTAACCCGCTGAAAGTGCCGATGAATAAAGATTTTTCCAGTCTTCTCCTATTGCTGCAGCTACCAGGCACAACAGCGTACTATTGGGCAAATGAAAGTTCGTAATTAAAGCCTGAACTGATCGAATCCGGTAGGGCGGGGCAATCATAATAGAGGTCTGAAAGGTCCAATCAGCCCCGTCCAATTGCACGCTGCACCACTGCATGGCTGTTGCCATATCCCAATTGAGTTCCTCATCGATGGAAGCCAACTCATTGCACCAGGCCCATTGCTCTAAATGCGTGGGTTGATTTCCTTCCTGTTTCCACTTCAATACCAGCCAATATAGGCTCTCGAGGGTGCGCAAGCTCGTTGTGCCAGTGGCCACTCGATGAACTTCACCCTCACATAGCGCTTCGATTGCAGCAAATGAAACCGTGCATTTCTCCCCATGCATGACGTGGTCTGCAATCCGTCCTCCGTCCAGCGGCTTAAACGTTCCAGCACCCACATGCAGCGTGACATTGTGCACCTCTGCAGCGGTGCTCAACTCCGCCATTAAATTCGCATCAAAGTGAAGCCCTGCAGTCGGAGCAGCGACTGAGCCAAGGACTTCGGCATACACAGTTTGATAATTCTCCGCATCCTTGGCCTCCTCGGGTCTGCGCATGTACGGCGGCAATGGCATTTTCCCCATTGCCTCCAACAATTCCGCAAAACTGGCACGCCGAAATTCACCGTTATCAGAACCCTCCAAGGTCCAACTCAATTCGACAAACCTCACTCCTTCATCCATTCCCACCCGTTTCGCTTCTACCTCCCATTTTCCTTTGGAATCCTCTACCTGCAAGGTTGCCAATCCTGCCGACCACCGCTTTGCTCCCTTGACCATGCATTTCCATTTTACAGAATCCGTTGAAGCCAAGACCTGTTCCATGGATAGGTCCATCGGCTCCAATAAAAACACCTCCAGTCGTCCACCTGTTGGCTTTTGAAGCAAAAGACGCGCACGAATGACTCGTGTATTATTCACCCAGAGCTGGGAATCTCGCGGCAAAACTGATGGCAGGTCAGTAAAGCGAGCATTCAGATTTTGTTGACCATTTCTCCACACCAGCATATTCGCCGAGGAACGTGGTTCTGCAGGATGCAGCGCGATCGCTTCTTCTGGGAGCTCATAATCAAATAAATCGGCATCCAAATCGGGAGTATGCTGCGTGGCCATCGCTACAAAAATACACGGTTAATTGGTGAACAAGGCAATCGAATTGACCTCAAATGCCTTAACTTCGTTATCATGTCACGCACATTGGTTATCGGCGCCGCAGGGCAGCTCGGCATTGAATTGGTGCTCGCGCTTCAAGCTCAGGAAGGCATCGCAAACGTTGATATTTCTGACATTCGCGTTCCCGCTCATAACGAGGTGATGAAAAGCCGTTTTCTCCATCTCGACGCCACAGACGAAGGTGCTGTATTCAAAATCCTGGAGGAAGGGAGGTATGATGCTGTTTATCACTTGGCAGCCATGCTGAGTGCAATCGGTGAAAAGAAGCCCATCGCCGCTTGGGATCTCAATATGCAATCCCTCTTACATGTTCTTGAGGCCGCAAAAGAAGGATGGGTCAAGCGGATTTTTTGGCCGAGTTCCATCGCTGTTTTTGGTCCACAAACAACCCGGAAACATGTGCCTCAGAATGCATTACTTGATCCGACAACTGTATATGGAATCAGCAAACAAGCCGGAGAATATTGGTGCCGCTACTACCACGAGAAGTACGGAGTTGATGTTCGAAGCGTTCGCTATCCCGGGTTGATTGGTCACCGGTCGTTGCCCGGTGGAGGGACCACGGATTACGCTGTGGACATATACCATGCAGCACATGCACGAGAGCGTTACGGGTGTTTTTTGCAAGCGGATACGGCCCTGCCCATGATGTACATGGACGATGCTGTGCGCGGTACGTTGGAATTGATGGCTGCACCTGCCGATTCCATTCAGGTGCGCACCTCATATAACCTCTCTGCCATGAGCTTTGCACCCAATGAAATTGCCGAAAGCATTCGACAGCACATACCCAGCTTTGAAATTGACTATGTTCCAGACGAACGACAAACCATTGCGTTGAGCTGGCCGGAAAGCATAGCGGATGATGCTGCTCGGGCGGACTGGGGTTGGAAGCCCCGGATTTTACTTCCCGAAATGACGCAACTCATGTTGGATGCCATCGCGAATCAATCGTTGGAAGTTCAGGATTGATCTCACTGCATTCGTGGGGATGCCTTTTCTTTGCACCCTTAAAGGACCATGCCGATAACGGCATCATACAGATACAGGACATGGCTGAATTTTCCCCGTTGTATATCCAAAATAGCCTCACCCGCGAGAAAGAATTGTTCACCCCTTTGAACGGACCATATGTGGGCATGTATGTTTGTGGGCCCACGGTTTACAGCAATGTGCACTTGGGCAACGTGCGCACATTTCTGACATTTGATATTGTTTACCGCTACCTGTCTTTTCTAGGATACAAGGTGCGATATGTGCGGAACATAACGGATGTCGGACATTTGACCGGTGATTCAGATGATGGGGAAGATAAAATCGGCAAAAAGGCGCGATTGGAAAACCTTGAGCCCATGGAAATAGTTCAGAAATACACGAATGACTTCCATGACGTGATGCGCATCTTCAACATGCAACCTCCGTCCATTGAGCCGAGCGCTACAGGGCATATTGTAGAACAAATTGAAGCCATCAAAGCCATTTTGAATCGAGGATATGCCTATGAGTCGAATGGAAGCGTCTATTTCAGTGTCCGAAAATTCAATGAGGACCACCCGTATGGTGAACTCTCCGGTCGGAAAATCGATGACTTGCTGAACAATACGCGGTCGTTAGATGGTCAGGATGAGAAGCAAGACCCTCTGGATTTTGCCTTGTGGAAAAAGGCCGATGCCAGTCACCTCATGAAATGGCCATCTCCCTGGAGCGAGGGTTTTCCAGGCTGGCATTTGGAATGTTCTGTGATGAGCACCAAATACCTCGGTACGCAATTTGATATTCACGGCGGTGGAATGGACTTAAAGTTCCCTCATCACGAATGTGAAATCGCACAGAACACAGGTGCAACGGGAGAACCTCGTTCCGTTCGCTATTGGATGCACGGCAACATGCTCACCGTCAATGGCCGTAAAATGGCGAAGTCAGAGGGCAACGGATTCACGCCCGAAGAATTAATTACTGGCAATCATCCACTTTTGGAACGAGGGTATTCCCCCATGACGGTGAGGTTTTTCATGCTGCAAGGCCATTACGCAAGCACACTTGACTTCTCCAATGACGCCCTCCAAGCTGCTGAGAAAGGCCTCGATCGGCTCATGAAGGCACTGTCGCAACTCGATGAACTCCCCTGTGCTGCAGAGAAAGACAACCCCGACGTTGATCTGAGTCAACTGGCTCAACGCTGCAGCGACGCTATGGGAGATGACTTCAATACGCCCATTCTTATAAGTGTGCTGTTCGATGCAGTCAAAGTGATCAACAACATGGCGGATGGTCGATTGGCCATGAGTGCAGAACAGAAGGCTTCATTGACCGCCTTGGTCCACGGATATGTTTTTGAGGTGCTCGGATTGGTACCGGAATCCAAACCAGCCAATGGCGGTGGCGAATCGGATGGTTTATTGGATCTGCTCGTGGAATTACGTGGATCAGCAAAATCCAACCAGGACTGGACCACAGCAGATGCAATTCGGGATGCGTTGGGCGCTTTGGGAATAGCCATCAAGGACAACAAAGAAGGAAGTTCATGGGAACGAAATTGACCTCAAAAGTCGCTGCCATGGCGGCCCTGATAGCAACGATGACAGTTGTCGGGTGTGGCGAAAAAGAATCCCAGCCTTACCGACAAGCCAGCGAAACAGACGTAACGGAAATGGCCGAGAACGATCACTTGGATGCCCCTACATTCAATGCCGATTCGGCCTACGCGTTTGTTGCAAAACAAGTTGCCTTCGGTCCCCGAGTTCCCAATACGCCCTCTCATGTCGCTTGCGGTGATTGGCTTGCATCCGAGCTCAAACGGCACGGTGCTGAAGTGATTGAACAACCTGGACGTGTGCGGGCATACGATGGCAACATCCTGAACATCCGCAACATCATCGGCCAGTTTCGACCTGAAAATTCCGAACGAATTATGCTCTTTGCTCATTGGGATACGCGGCCTTTTGCGGACAAGGACACCCTGAGAATGCGCGAACCCATCGACGGTGCGAACGATGGAGGATCTGGCGTTGGCGTATTGCTGGAAATTGCACGCATCCTTGGAGCCGATAGCACCCTCGATGTCGGTGTGGACATTTTGTTCTTTGACGCGGAAGATTACGGGACTCCTGAATGGGCAGAGCGCAATCAAAACTCAGCACTGACGTGGTGCCTCGGGAGTCAATTTTGGGCTCGCCAACCTCACCGCATAGGGTACAATGCCAAGTTCGGAATCCTACTCGATATGGTGGGTGCTGAAGGTGCTGTTTTCAACCGGGAAGGTACCTCCATGAATTATGCTCCTTCGGTGGTTGAGAAGCTTTGGACGGCTGCAGAAAAATTAGGGTACGGCAACTACTTCCAGACAGCCGTAACACCAGAAACCATTGATGACAACTTGTTTGTTTCTGAATTTGGAGGAATCCCTTCAGCCAATATCGTTCATTACCAAGTGCAAGTGTTGCCCATGGGGTATGGACCGTTTCATCACACCCACGCAGACAATCTCGATATCATTAGCACCGAAACACTGGAAGCCGTGGGAAGCACGGTACTGGATGTGGTGTGGAACGATTGATTTCGACGCGGGGACGATCAGGCATCCGTTTATGCGCTTGCTCATGTGAACAATTTCGACAACCCGCCTGCGGCTCGCACCTGTCAAGGTCTAGCTTGGCTGAATGGACCGGAGATTTCCATTGCATCATATCAAACCATTGAAGATCCTGCCCATCCTGGTGGGCATCGGGATGGCATTGACTTCTCCACTGAAGTGCCAAGATCAATTGATCGAACAAACACTCTTGGAAGAGGCCGAGTTGATGCTTAAACGTGGTGATTCGTTGCTATTGATTAACAAACCTGTCGCTGCATTGGCCATGTACCGTGGAGCAGAAGAACGTTCTTTTGATCCGTGTCAAATGGCCCGGGCGCATGTTGGCATTGCACGGATTTATGTTGACAGCCAAAACGCTGACTTCGCCTCAAACGCCCTGGAGAAAGGGGAAACTGGATTCCTGGCATGCGACGGAGAAACGAGACGGTTGCACGTGATGAAAGCTGCGGATTTATGGCTAGAACTTCACCAAGAAAGCCGTGCCATCTCACTCGTCAAGCGAGAGCTCACGCTGCATGAGGACAACCTCGAATTGTCTTCAAAGTTGGCGAATTTGTGGTTCACAGGTGGGCATTGGACCAAAGCATCCTCACAGTATGCACACTGTTTAAGCCTGGGCGGGAATCCTTTGCAACGCGCAGATTGGCTCAGTGCAACAATTCAAATTATGTGCGTTCAGCAGCAAACTCCCACGGACTCATTGATCGCAGCCTTTGAGACCGAGGCAGCGGCGTTAAGTGGGGCTGAGGCGCAAGGACATCGCGAACAAATTCACCTTGTTTTATCGATGCAAGACATGCACGTTTCAGCCTTAACATGGGCAGAAGATTTGTTAGAACATACGGACATCGAAAACCCCTCATTGCTAGCCGTCGCGCATCTGCGCATTGCCAATAGTGCGCAGCAAGCGCACCGTCCCCTCAAAGCACTGATTGGTTTTCATGAAGCCATTAAATCCGCACGCCAATCCGGTGATCTCGAGCTCTTGGCCGAAGGACTGAGGCAAAAGGGACTGTTCGAACGAGAACGCGGCAATACAGATGACGCATTGCAAGCCTTTGTGGAAGTCGACGCCATCAATTCCGAATTGTTGCTGATACAACGACCAAAAAACCAGCGAGAAGCGCGACAGTTCAACCAAGAGGTAATGCCTGCATTGGATTCTTTTGATCGTGCAGTGGTTGAGGTTCAGCGCAATCAGCAGGCACCTTATCGATCCAGTGGTTGGCCATGGGTTGCTGGACTTCTGGCGATTGGATTGATCGCTTACCGCCGATCTATACAGGCGCTGAAGTCGAGTTTGCGCAAAGAACGAAGACGCATCATCCGTCTTCGTTCATTGGTTCCTGCAGATCGGTTGCCCCAACCTGCTGTCCAACGCGTTAAAAACCCTTTGGAGCAAACGGAAGAGGTGAAAGCGGGGGAAATGGGCAGCAGCAGCCTCATGCCCAACGGCGAATTCATATTTACCCACGACACGGATCCACGTTCTCAATCGATTCAAACGTTTCTCGATGAACTTGATGAGGATTTGCGTGCGAGGATACAATGGGAAATCAACTCCGAGGATCAGTTGACAATTGGACCTGAGGTCCGTGTTGTGATCCGCAATTTGCTCAAAGGGATCGCCGAGATTACCTCAATTGAGTCACCGATTCAGCTCGGCATCGAAGCGACGGAAAGATCGCATTGGAAACTTCGATTGAACAGCCAACACACGGGAACTTCCAAAGCCCTCGAAGGCCTTTTTTATGGCAAAGATGCATTGGCCTCTTCTCGGTGGAATGAGCTGCATGCCCAATTGCGCAAACTAGCTGGAACCATCAACATTGAGCGACTCTCTCCATTGGAAGAGCGCATGACGGTGACCTTGCCCTACTTGTAGAATCGTGAACCTCACGCGGTCAATACTGACCTTGAAACTGGTTTAAGAAGCGCAGGTCGCTTTCAAAAAAGGCTCGTAAATCACCAATCTGGTATTTCAACATGGTGATTCGCTCCACACCCATTCCAAAGGCAAAACCGGAGTACTCTCGCGAATCAATGCCCGCTGCTTCAAGGACTGCGGGATCAACCATACCGCACCCTAGGATTTCAAGCCAACCCGTTCCTTTGGTTATCCGCTTATCCACTTCCGTTTCCAATCCCCAGTAGACGTCCACTTCTGCAGACGGCTCAGTGAAGGGGAAATAGGATGGTCGCAATCGAATTCGGGTGTCCGCACCGAAGAATTCTTGCGCAAACCTCAAAAGGGTTTGCTTCAAGTCCGCAAATGAAACCCCCTTGTCAATGTAGAGGCCCTCAATTTGATGAAACATGCAATGAGCTCGCGCACTGATGGCTTCATTGCGAAAAACCCGGCCGGGCATGATGATGCGCATGGGTGGCTCACGGCGTGCCATTTCGCGCACTTGGACCGAGGACGTGTGCGTGCGCAAGAGCATGTCAGGATTCCGATCAACAAAAAATGTGTCCTGCATATCACGGGCTGGATGCTCTTCTGGGAAATTCAAACCGCTAAAAACATGCCAGTCATCTTCGATTTCGGGGCCTTCAGAGACCACGAAGCCCATGCGCTCCAGAATTCCAATGATCTCGCGCCGGACAACACTCAAAGGATGATGAGCACCCACCGGGCTTCCCCCGTCTGGACGCGTCCAGTCGTGCGCTGCTTTTTCCTCCATCGCTTCCGCAGGACCAGCTGCAAAACCCGACGCAACTCGTGCTTCTATGGATTGTTTGAACTCGTTAATCAATTTGCCAAGTTCACGCTTCTCCTCATTTGGCGATTCCTTAAAAGCAGCCATGACATCTTTCATGCGGCCTTTCCGACCGAGCCAATCAATGCGGAATTGTTCGACTTCATCTGCGGAAGCAAATGCAATCGACTCTATTTCTGTCTGCCAACCTCGAATCTGATCTTTTAGTTTCATCTTAATCGATTAGCTCTATGGCCATGGTCACATTCTTTTTGGGACGGTCTCCTGCAGCCGTTTGCACAGCCGCAATGGAATCAATGACGTCCAACCCTTCAATCACTTGACCAAACACAGTGTACATATTGTCCAGAAATGGGACACCGCCATCCGCCATGTAGCGTTCAATGTCTTCATCCGTGTATTTGAAGGCTTCCGCTTCTCCGAATTCTTTCGGAAAATTTCGGGCCTCAATGTTCAAAAGCTCCTGTTTGGAGAAGGGACGTCCCTGCACCAAATAAAACTGACTCCCTGAGCTTTTGCGCTCTGGATTCCCCGCATCTCCTTGCCTTGCAGCTGCCAAGGCACCTTTGAAGTGGAGGTGATCCGTTCGGATTTCTGCAGGTATCTGATATCCCGGGCCGCCCATTCCCAATGGCGTTCCCAGCGATGCACCTCGGCTGTTGGGATCGCCTCCCTGGATCATGAACTGAGAAATAACACGATGAAACAAGAGGCTGTCATAGAAGTCCGCCTCAATCAATTCGATGAAGTTGTCGCGGTGGCCTGGGGTGGCGTTGGATAGTTCAACCACCATGTCACCAAAATTTGTCTCAATGCGGACTTTTTGCGTTGGTAATTCTGCAACTAACTCAATGGAATCGGTCGTTTTCTCGCTGTCTGCGGTTCCGCTTTCACCGCATCCAACCCCTGCTATTCCTGACAAAATTAAAATGGATGAAACGATATACGGTGCTTGAATATTGAATTTCATGACTTTTTCAAGATATTTGGGTTTCAATCTATGCCTGCAAAGTTAGACGACCCAATGCGAAATGTTTCCTTTTCCCTCGCCCTAATGGCCTTTGTTGCCGTTCTGAGCCTCTCCAGTTGCCACGAAGTTGAGGAAACCATCGCCAATGTGGTGGTCTTAAACGAACTCGGCGCACCCGTCCAGGGAGCTTCGGTCCGTTTGTTTGCTTTTGGATCAGTCGATGAGGACTTCGTGGGTGAACCTCGATTCGACACCACAGCGGTTTCCAATGCTGCAGGTCAGGTCAGCTTCAATTTCTCCAGCTTTTATGTAGAAGGCCAAGCCGGTTTTGCCGTTCTCGACATTGAAGCTTCGAAGGCCGCCTTGTTTGGCACCGGGCTGATTAAGATTGAGGAGGAATTGACGAACGAAGCAACCGTCTTCATCGAATAAATCCCGAAGACGATTCGAGGACTTATCCGCCGGCGATCCAAGCTGCGAAGTACTCTACAAGCGCTCTTTTCATGAACAACTCCTGCTCCGTTTTTGAAACGGCAGGAATTTCTGCTTTGCGTTCAAAGTGGGGCCAACCCTCTTCGTCGGTTCCCAGCGCTTCGTAAAATCCCTGCGGTTCCAATAAGGTACAGACGCCTACATGCATGATTTCCAGCTTCTCATCCTTCTTAAAGGACCTAAAGGGTTGTCCACATTCCTGAAGCCCAACAGTAAAAATCATCGTCGTCAAATCTGGCGGTTCACCGAAGCGCTCCTCCATTAGCCGTTCCAAGCTAATCCAGTCTTTTTCAAACGCGTAGTCCATGTATAATTGCCCTTTAAATGGGTTTGTCAGGTCAGGTACTAAGAACAAAAGCCCAGAGCTAACGCCCTGGGCCTTGATGTCGGGATGACTGGACTTGAACCAGCGACCACACGTCCCCCAGACGCGTACTCTACCAACTGAGCTACATCCCGATTCCCAGACGGATTTAGTTTGGGGGGACGAAGGTACTCAACTTTCTTTTTTGACCCTACACATTTCCTGCTGAGATTCTCAAAAGTCCGCCATTTCATATGGTCGTGCCGGCCTCTCCTGCTACCTTTGTGACCATTAACTGCAACACCTTCGTCCCTGATGAAAATCTCATTTCAATGGATCAAAAGCCTTTTGCCTTTGCACCTGGCCGCTGAAGAAGCGGCGGCGGTGCTTACCGCAACTGGATTGGAAGTGGAAGGGGTGGAGTCAGTCGAGCGTATTCCTGGAGGATTAAATGGCCTTGTTGTTGGGCGCATTTTGGCGTGCTCTCAGCACCCCAATGCCGATCGATTGCAACTGTGTTCGGTTGATGTAGGCGCCGAAGAGCCCTTAAGCATCGTGTGCGGTGCAAAAAATGCCCGTTCCGGGTTGGCGGTCATCGTCGCCAATGTTGGAGCCAAACTCTACCCCTTGGAAGGAGAACCCTTCACGATCAAAAAAGGCAAAATCAGAGGAGAAGCCTCCATGGGAATGATTTGTGCTGAAGATGAAATAGGCATTGGCCGTTCCCACGAGGGAATCATTGAGCTTGATGAAAAGTGGGCTCCAGGTACGCCAGCTGCGACTGTTTTCGAATTTGAGTCGGATGATGTCATGGAAATAGGGCTCACACCCAACCGGACAGACGGCATGAGTCACTGGGGCGTTGCTAGAGATCTCCGAGCGGGCTTACTCCACGAAACAGTTGCGGGAATCCAATCCAAAGTTGGCCCACTTATTTTGCCTGAATTGACACCTCTCCCCGCTTCCGGAAGCCGGTTTTCAATTTCCATTGAGAGCGGCGAAGCATGTCCACGCTATTGTGGACTGCTCATCGAAGGTGTTGACATTGCACCATCGCCAGATTGGGCACAGCAGCGACTTCGTGCCATTGGCATCAATCCGCAAAACAATGTCGTGGATGCGACCAATTACGTGCTTCATGAGCTGGGACAGCCGCTCCACGCATTTGACGCCGATCATATCACTGGGAATCACATCCTCGTTCGCCGTCCAAAGCCAGGTGAAAAACTCACTACGCTGGATGGTGAAAGTCGGGAATTGCACCCGGATGACCAGCTCATCGCTGACAGTGTCAAAGCCATGTGCCTTGCAGGCGTATTTGGAGGCGAGACAAGCGGTGTGACAACCAGCACGAAGCGCGTTCTTCTCGAATCCGCGTACTTCGATCCTGTAGTTACCCGCAAAATGGCGAAGCGGCATGGTCTTTCCACCGATGCCTCCTTTCGATTTGAGCGAGGGGTGGATCCAGCATTCATTGAAGTGGCCTTGCAGAGAGCCGCTCACCTCATCCAAGAATGGGCTGGGGGGCAGTCCATTGAGTGCAACGAAGCCGTGGGAGCTGATTTGCCGGTGGGCAGTCGAATTCAACTAGAATGGGCCCATTTAGAGCGGTTGATTGGGATCGCATTGCCTCCGGAGAAAGTTCGGACTATCCTCAAAGATTTGGACATCCAAATTGAAAAGGAAACCACCGAGACCTTGGATTTAATCATACCTGCCTACCGACACGATGTAACGCGACCGGCAGATGTGGTGGAAGAAATCCTTCGGGTATACGGATTTGATAAAATCCCCTTGCCCGACCGGTTGATATCTACTGCAGCGCATCAATCCAACGTTCCCGCAGAACGCGTCCGATTGCAAGCGGCCAACTGCCTCGTCAGCAGAGGATTTCAAGAGACGATGAACAATTCAATGACTCGCTCCTCCTTTACGGATGAATTAGGACAAGAAGGCCAGGACGGCTGGGAACTGAATCGTCGAATCGCTCTTCTGAATCCCTTGAGTTCTGATCTAGGCGTCATGCGTCAATCCCTTTTATTTCAGGGCCTCGAAGCGATTTCCCGTAATTCAAATCATCAAAATCCCAACCTCAAATTATTTGAGATTGGCCGTGTTTACCAACATAAGGCATCGGCTGAATTGGATTCAGATGATGCCTCGAGGAGGTATGAAGAAGAGGAGCGGCTTTCATTGTTCATGACAGGCAGTACGCGTCCTGAAAACTGGAACAACGCCAATTCAAAAGCAGACCCATACGCCCTGAAAAGCGAAGTGTATAGCCTTCTGACCGCCCTGGGAATCCCTGCAACCTCCGTTCAGGAAATACCACATCAGTCTCCGCTCATCCTTGAAGGGCTTGAATTGCGATGCCAAGGTATCATCATCGGGAAGCTCGGTAAAATCCGCAGGACGATAGCCAAGTCCTGTGGGGTAAAAAAAGACGTGTTCTGGGGAGACTTCTCTGTCAAAGCACTGACCAAAATCAGTACGAGATCTAAGACAACTTCGGAGGAAACTGCAAAATTTCCTTCAGTCCGTCGAGATTTGTCCCTCATTTTAAGCAAAGACATTTCGTTTGGCCAAATTCGTGATGCCGCACAAAAAGCAGAAAAAAAACTCCTCAAACGGGTTGGGCTTTTTGACGTATACGAAGGAGAGAAACTTGACGAAAACCAGGTTTCCTATGCGGTATCACTCATCCTCCAAGACTCGGAGAAGACCTTGGATGAGCGCCGGATAGAACAGAGCGTGAAGCGTATCTTAGACCGCATAGTGCAAGAAACCGGAGCTCAATTGCGCGAATAATTTCAGCCCTCAATCGTGACTTCAGATTCCCGCACCAAACCATTCCATGAGCCCCCTGTCCAACGGCGACACGTAGGATATGGTCTTGCATTGCCACTTGTTCGTTCAGGCGTTACCCGCTTCCACCGCATTGAGCGAATTGAAGGTCTGGAACATTTAGGCGATGCTCAAGTCCCAACAATCTTTGTTGCGAACCACCAAAACGGCCTGATGGATCCTCTGGTCCTCTCCTCTCTCTACGGACCAAATCAAATTCATTGGCTGACCCGCGCTGATATTTTTTACAAAAGGGTGGCACGGACCATGCTCTTTTCTTTCAATCAAATGCCTGTTTTTCGGCAGCGAGATAAGCTCTCCGATGCACGCCAACGGAACGAACGCGTATTTGAAATCTGTGCCGAACGTCTGAACATCGGTGCGACCATGGGCTTGTTTCCCGAGGGAAATCACCGGGCTGTAAAATCACTGCGCATGCTGAGACGCGGAGTTGTTGACATGGTCAACCAGTCCATCTCACTGAGCCCCGACATGAAGCGCCTGCGCATTCAACCGGTTGGTATCGACTACGAAGAAATGCAAGGCTTTAGAAGGCGCTTGACATACCGCATCGGGCCAGCCATTGGATTCCTCGACCTCATAAATCCAGAAACTGGGCAGATCACACCCGGTGAACTTTTGGTACGGATTCACTCTGCCATGAATGATTTAATGGTCAACATTCAACCGGAATCTCATTACGATGACTTGCTTCCTTACGTTCAATCTCTGCGAACAACGGAAGCACAAGATTGGTCAAAAACACGCGATCTCATTCGCACGCTAGGAAGAATTTCTGAGGAGACGCTGGATGGCATCCGGGAAGCTCACTTGGATGCTAAAAAAACCGGCATCTTCGATGCATCTCGGCCCGAAGATTTGGGGCAAGATCCAACCCACGTCCGGAGCACACCATGGTGGTTCTGGCCTTTGGCGCCCATTGCCATCATCGGTGGGATAGCATCTTGGCCATTTTCGAAGTTCGTTGAGAATCAGGCGAAAAAGCGGGTGAAGGACCCATGCTTCACCAGCACTTTCAAAGTGTCCATCGGAATGTTTTTACTGCCGCTTTATTGGTTTGCACTGGCCTGGCCACTCGGATGGATCCTCACAGGAGCTTGGGGAGGCATGGGGGTATTGGCCGCATACCTTTTCAACTTGATAGGAAGCCGTATTTCCGGATGGTGGTACGGGCATTATTTAGATTGGAATGGCAGCCGAAAAGCACGCTCCGTTTATGCTCAACCTCACCAAGCGTCCGCTTGGAAAAACTACCTGAATTCCATCGACCAAGCCCTACAAACGAACCAACATTCTGCCCGTTCATGAGCCATTCGACATCCACTGAATACCGCATCCAAGGCATGCAACACATTGGCGTTGCCACGTCAGATATGGACCATTCGTTGCGCTTTTTCCGCCAATTGTTTGGAATGGATATTCCTTTTTTTGATTCCATTCAAGAAGCCCCGTTAATGGACAGCCACACCCGAGGCAAAACCATCAGCAAACGTGCAAGTATGGTGATGAATCTGCAGGGAGGCTGCGCTTTCGAGGTTTTACGCGCAGACTCATTCGAGCCTGTTGCAGCTTCTTGGGACATTGCTCCAGGGGATCTGGGCATCACCGCGGTTCAGATGAAGACCCGCAATATTCACAAAATGCATGCGCACGCTCGCAACGTTGCGGGGACTTCCTGCGATGATACCATTTGCGAAACCCCATGGGGTGCGCCGACCTTTTATCTTTCAGATCCGGACGGCAACCGCTTTCAAATCTTAGAAGCCGATGACTGGTTTGGCGACAATGGCCACCCCTCTGGAGGGGTCTTGGGGTGCACCATTGGCGTTTCGGACATGAAAACCGCGTTGGCTTTATATGCCGATGTTTTGGGCTTTGATCAAGTACTTTCGGACACCACTGGCGTGCAAAATGATTGGACACATTTACCTCATGGAGGGGAATCCTTTCGCAGGGTGCGGTTAACACAGTCCGCGCCTGGTGCAGGGGGATTCGGTCAACTTACCGGACAGACCTACATCGAATTAGTTCAAGCACAGGACCGGAAGGGAACATTCATCTTTAAGGAGCGAATTTGGTGTGACATTGGGTTTGCTCACCTCGGCTTCGATGTCAGAGGCATGGCTCCTTTGGGTGCCGCTTTGGCCAGCAAAGGGTTTGGTTTTCGATGCGATACGGCCGATGCCATCGGCATGGGAGAAACCAAGGTGCATTGCACTTACATCGATGATCCGGATGAATGCTGGTTGGAACTGATTGAAGTGCATAAGATCCCGATCATTGAGAAATGGGGACTGTTTTTGGATGTTCAAAAGCGAGGAGCCGATGAGCCCCTTCCCCGCTGGATGCTCAAAGCACTCCGCTTTAGCCGCATCAAGGATAAATAGTGGATCGCCATTTCTTCATATTCCCGTAATGGAACTCCCCAAAAAAAAGACGGAAATTGGACTCAACACGGAAGGAAGAAAGGAATGAAAAAGAAAATTCTCTTGGTGGATGACGAGCCCGATATTCTGGAGCTCATTGGATACAATCTGAAAAAGGAAGGGCACGAAGTTTTCACCGCACAGAATGGAAGCGAGGGAATTAAAATCGCCCGAAGAGAAAAACCAGACCTCATCATTTTGGACGTCATGATGCCCGAAATGGATGGCATGCAGGTCTGCAACATCATCCGCCAAGATCCCGAACTCCGCGATATAACCGTTGCCTTTCTAACGGCAAGAAATGAAGATTACAGCCAAATTGCTGGGTTTGACGCTGGCGGCGACGACTACATCAGCAAACCCGTTAAGCCTCGGATTCTAATGCTTCGTGTGCAAGCCTTGTTGCGTCGCTCATCAGCGAATTCTAGCGAATTGCGGGGCGACCGCTTCGGAGTAACCATTGATCACAAGCGCTTCATAGTGCTTCACAATGGCCAGGAGTGGACCTTACCAAAAAAAGAGTTCGGACTCCTCGATTTACTCTGGTCCGAACCTGGAAAGGTTTTCACCCGCGAAGAAATTCTCAAGCATGTATGGGGCAACGATGTTATCGTTGGTGACCGCACGATTGACGTGCACATTCGAAAGCTGCGAAGTAAGTTCAGCGATGAACTGTTCGTCACAGTGAAAGGGGTGGGCTATAAATTTGGCGCGTGAGCCCTGATTCCACTCCCCACGAATTAGCGAAAAAAACCGCTCCGATCTTCTCCGTCCTGAGTGGGTTGGCGACGCTTGCTTTGCTGCAAGCTTTGGATGCCTTGCATCTCTGGGTCTTGGCTATTTTGACCGGAATGCTGACGGAAGCCGTTAGTTATTTTATCATTCAATGGTCCGTTCAAAAATCATTAGACCGGCAAGTTCAAGATTTTTCGGAAGTCCTAGCAAAAACAGACAACGGCAAAAAAAACCCGTCTAAGCAGCAGTCCTTGGATGACATCCTTGCATGGGCCAATGACCAAATTGCCGCCAATAAAGCGTTGAAAGAGACCGATTCTTTCCGAAAAGAATTTATTGGCAACCTCGCGCATGAACTGAAAACGCCCCTTTTTAACATCCAAGGGTTTGTGCTCACCTTAGTGGATTCGGACTTGGAGGATAAAGACCTTGTGCGGCGCTTTTTGAGTAAAGCAAATAAAAACGTCACCCGGATGACCGAATTGATTGAAGACTTGGATTCCATCAGCCGACTTGAATCGGATAATGTCGCCATGTCTTTGGATGCTTGCAATATCATCGAAACCTGCAAAGAAGCATTGGAGGGAGTGGAAACGAGGGCAGCGAACATGGGCATTGAATTGAACCTCGAGCTGCCCAAAGAAAAAGCTGCTTTCCTCAACGTCCTTTGCGGTCCCAGTCAAATCTTGCAAGTGCTCACGAATTTATTGGTGAATTCGATTCACTACGGGAGAAAGAATGGGAGGACAACCCTGCGAGTAAAAGATCATGGAGAATATGTCACCCTGACAGTCGAGGACAACGGCATTGGCATCTCAGAGCATGATTTGGCCCGCATCTATGAGCGCTTCTATCGGGTTGACAAAAGCCGTTCTAGGCATGCGGGTGGCTCGGGATTGGGCCTCGCCATTGTCAAGCACATCGTAGAAGCACATGGTCAAGAAATTCGTGTTCAGTCCAAGCTGGACCAAGGCACCTCATTCTCGTTCGATTTGGTCAATTTGGATACCGCTGCGGAAAAGCGCAACATTCGGATTGTTCCAACTTCCACCGGTTAGAGAACCAAAACAACTGAATCCACCCATCCATGAACAGCGCCCAAAACCTGATTTTCCTTCCTGCATCAGCGTTTCTTTATCTTGCTAAAAAAAATGTCTAAAAATTACTACCTCGGCTGCATTGAAAGCGAAAAACGAGACATTGCCAGACACCGCAGGGACATTGATAAATTACGCGATGACAACCGCGACCTGATGGCCGACAAAAAACGCGCCAGGGAACGTTGCAAACGCTCCTTATCAACCACCAAAGACCGCGGCCGGAAAGACAGCTACCGCAGCACCCGAGACCGCGAAATCGATCGCATTGATTCGAGACGCTTGAGAAACAAAGAAAAAGTCGCTGACTTACGCGAAAAAATCAAGGGTTGCAGAGAGGACATCCAGGAGTACCGAGAGAAAATTCGCAGCCTGCGAAAGCGCTAACGACATTTAGCGCTGCATCATTCCTGTGCCAGCTCCATTGACAAAAGGGTTGCTCAATTTTTCTTCTCCCACGGTTGTAGAAGGACCGTGCCCTGGCCATATCGTATAATCGTCAGGCAGACTAAATAATTGGTTTTCAATGCTCGACACCAGTTCCTCAGGGTTACAACCGGGTAAATCCGTACGGCCAACACTCCCTCGAAACAACACATCTCCACCCACGACCCAGCGTTTAGCGTGGCAAATGAAGACCACGTGACCGGGGGCATGTCCCGGAGTGAATCGCCATTCGAGCGATTCCTCGCCGCATTGAATAATGGACTGTTCATCCAGGGGATGACCGAGTGTTGGCAAGGCATCCATAGGCACTCCGTACACTGAAGCAGCGCGCGGTGCCTGGTCATACGTGGGACGGTCCAAAGAGTGCAAGGACGGGGACAATCCCCAGCGATCATGGATCCAAGCCGCACCCAGAACATGATCCAAATGAGCATGCGTCAAAAGCCACTGGACCGGTTTCAACCGCTTTAACTCGCAAAAATTTGTAAAGTCTTGCTGTTCCGCCAACTGGCTCATGCCCGGGTCAATGACCGTTGCTTCTCCGTTTCCGTGATCCAAAAGGTACGTTTGTTCAGAAAACGCATTGTATGTAAAGGTGTGGAGTTCCATTATCTCTCTGTAACTTCGACTTGTATGAGCAAACAAAGCTATCTCAAAGGAATCATAACTGGCGCCGCATGTGCAGTTTTCAGTTTGTCGTCTCTGGGACAGTTTTATGACGGCTCCAATGTGCAGTTTGGCAAGAACCGGGTGCAGCACCGAACCTTTGAGTGGCAATACCTGCCAACCGACCATGCCGAAGTGTACTATTACCAGGGAGGAAAATCCTATGCTGGACAAATAACGGCCCACCTAAGCGACTGGATTGAAGACGTAGAAAGCCTCTACGACCGAAAATTAGATGGCGCTGTGCAAGTCTTGGTTTTCAATAAGCAAACAGAATTTCGACAATCCAACATTGGCAGCAACAACGACCCCACAAATAACATCGGAGGGATAGCCACCCTGGTGGGCTCCAAAATTTTCATCTACCCCGATGGCGAATGGGCACATACCGAACAACGTGTTAAAGAAAGTCTATCCAACTTGCTCCTGAATCAGATGTTGCATGGCGGTGATTGGCAAGACGCGTTGCGCTCCTCGACCACAGGCTTAACCTTGCCTGAATGGTTTACTGCAGGTCTGCATTCATACGTAGCGCAACCCTGGTCGGCCGAGACCGCTCTTCACGTGCAGGATGCTGCCCGCTGCAGGAACATCCTTGAGGCACATCGGGCCGAAGCCTCTCAAGCAGCTTGGGTAGGTCACGGAGTCTGGAAGTACATCGCCGATATTTTTGGGGAAGCCGTCATTGCGAATGCCCTTTACATGGTTCGGGTCTCAAACAGTTTGGAGAAAGGGCTGCAATACGCTACCGGTATGAACTTGTCCTTGATGCTGGAAGAGGCCAGCATGTATCATCTGGAGTTGGCAGGGAGTCCCGCGGACTTACCACCACTTGCCACTCGCAAAGACATCCGACTCTCCCGCACAAACACGGGAGATGTTTCCATTAAATTGTCCAAAGACGGTGAAGTCAGGTCGTTCACTGCTCATCCTGATGGCCAGCACATTGCATGGGCGCAAGATGAACGCGGACAGCTACAGATTTGGTATGGCAATCGAACCACAGGTGAGTATCAAAGGGTAGGCAAGCACGGCCACAAGGTTGACCGCATCCAAGATCAGACTTTACCGGCCATGGCTTGGCACCCCAATGGCAACATCCTCACCTATGCCATCGAAGAGGGCTCTCGAAACCTGATTTATTCTGTGGATCTCACAACGTTTGAGTCTGTGGAGAAGGAAGTCTTCCGCATCGATAAAATTCGCTCCATGGCTTATGCACCCGATGGCATGACCATGATTTGGAGTGGTGTAAAAGATGGCCAGTCTGATTTATACCAATATCAGGTGATCGGTAACAACCACACGGCACTTTGGACAGATCCGTACGATGATTTAGACCCCATATTTTCCGATGATGGCCAATGCATCTGGTTTACTTCCAACCGGCCCAATGCCCAATTGAATCGACCTTTTGTATTGGGAGAACCCCTTCGTTCTTACCATGATGTGTTTCAACTGCTGTGGACCGAGGACATTCCCCAACTCATCCATTGGATCGATACTCCGGAGCGCGATGAGCGATTTCCGCAGGTCCAACCTGAAGAGCACGTCGCATTCTTGGTGGAGACGAGCAGTGGTCAGCAGGAACGCTGGATCTCCTGGCGAGACAGCGCCGTAGCCTATATTGATACAGCCATCCATTATCGATTCTATACCGAAGAACGATTAGCTGAACGGTTGGAATTACCAACCACTGCTGTGCAGTGGATTCCTGAAAATCAAACCAACGGATATGTGCATCAGTTGAATGACCATGTCTTTTGGGTCGAACGTCCAGAGAATTCTTCAAACTGGGAGACCCCTGAGTCCAATGAGTACTCAACGCTCGAGTCGCCTACGGTGACATTAAACTGGGACTGGACACCGGGACCAACAGAAGCCGATTTTCGGAATTATAAATTTGGACCTTGGACACCGATTTCCGCAGATGCAGATGCAGATGAGCCGTCAGAACTTCCGGTTTCCGTCCAAGGATCTGAGAATATGTCGTGGACCCCGTTCAATTTGCCCAAACCACGCAATTACCGCCTCAATTATGCCATGGAGTCGGTCACAGGCCAATTGGACAATTCCTTCGGCTCGAACTTTTATCAATCATACACGGGCAATATCGCGATACAACCTGGCCTCGGAGGGCTTTCCCGAATTTCAATGGCCGACTTGTTTGAAGACCGCCGTTTCACGGCAGGGTTCAGAATCACGGGGTCGTTGGAGAACAGCCATTACCTCCTGTCATATTCCGATCTATCGAGCCGTTGGGACCGAACTTGGATCATCGAGCGACAAGGCTTTATCCAGGGCGCTGATAACGGTCAAACGTATGTCAAAAATCACATCCATTTGCTGCGCCGGCAATGGAAGTATGCGCTGGATGAGGTTCGAAGTTTAAGAATTCAAGGAACCTGCCGGCTTGACCGCATCACCCCGCTATCGACCGACGCCTTCAACCTGGTCAAAACCACTCAATTTGCGAATCAACTGGGTGTGCAAGTAGCTTATGTTTTTGACAACACCCGTGAGCGAATGATGAACATCCCCGAGGGAACTCGCTACCGCGCTTGGATCGAGTATTTCGCCAATCCGACCAATCGCGGCGAAACATTCGGGACCATTGGTTTTGATTTCAGAACCTACCATACCCTCTGGCGCGACATCATCTGGGCCAATCGCATTGCAGCAGATTGGTCCATCGGTGAGCAGCGTCTCCTGCACCTACTTGGGGGGGTTGACAACACACTCTCCTTAGCTTCCAATGCACAGACGCCCGTTGATCCGGACATCAATTATGCGTACCAAACGCGTTTAGCCCCACTGCGAGGATTCAATACCAACGCCCGCAATGGATCTCACATGGCCCTGATCAACAGCGAAATTCGAATGCCCATCTGGAGTTCCTTGAGCCGTCAACCCAGTGAGTCAGAACTGTTGCAGACCCTGCAAGCGGTTGGATTCCTAGACATCGGATCGGCTTGGAACGGCAAGCATCCGTACGATAATGCCAACACGTTCAATCAAGTCACCGTCAACCAAAACCCCATCACCGTGACAATTGACAACAACCGTGAACCCATTATTTGGGGCACCGGCTTCGGGTTGCGTGCGAAAGTTTTCGGTTATTGGGTGCGCACAGATTGGTCTTGGGGAGTAGATGACGGCCGATGGCAAGATCGCGTATTCAACCTTTCGCTGCAATTGGATTTTTAATTTGATCTCGTAACATGGACCTTACTACCTTAGTTTTATTGCTTGCTATTGGGCTGATTGCTGGATTAGCGAGTGGCTTTGTGGGAATTGGTGGCGGGATGATCATCGTTCCTGCTCTGGTGTTTGGACTCGGACTCAGTCAACACATGGCACAAGGGACATCCCTGGCCATGATGATTCCTCCAATCGGAATTTTGGCTGTGATGAGCTATTATAAGGCTGGGGCCGTGCAAGTTCAATACGCCGCTATACTAGCAACAACTTTCGTGCTGGGAGCATGGCTTGGAAGCAAATGGGTGTTAAAAATAAACCCCGCCGTGGTTCGGTTTGTTTTCGGAGTGTTCATGGTATTCGCCGCCGGTCGGCTCATCATCAAATCGTGGTCGGAACTCACAGAAGGGAGTTAACCCATCCTGAATTAATTGGCGTATTCACTCAAAAATTTGATTCGCGCCAACCTCAACTCTTCCTCCGTATACGCATCGTTCCACTCGGCGATGAGCTCATCCACCCCATCGTCGTTTGATTCCTTTAGGAAGTCGAACAATTCTTCGAGGCTTTCTTCGTCCAAACTCTGGGAGATGATGTAATCCAAATTCACCTTGGTACCTGCCGAAACGATGTTTTCAATTTCAACGAGGACGTCCTCCAATTTCAAATTCAAATCGTTGGCGATATCGGTCAGTTGAATTTGACGGTCAATCCGCTGTATGATATGCACCTTGGAGGAAGATCGATTGTTGGTTGAACGCACCAATAAATCTTGCGCTCGCTCAATGCCCTCCTCTTTCACATAATCGGCAATCAACTGCAGAAATGGCTTGCCATATTTACTCGCCTTTCCAGATCCAATGCCACTAATCCGAAGCAATTCATCCTCATCCATCGGATAGTGAATCGCCATTTCATCCAGACTCACGTCTTGGAAAATGACATACGGCGGAAGTGAATGCTCATCTGCCACCTCTTTGCGGAGGTTGTGCAGCAAGTCCCTGAGCTTCTCATCCGTTGCTCCACCCTGATTGGATCGTGTTTGGCTCATGCTATCAATAGCATCGACATCGGAATAGTCTCGCTCCTTGGCAACACGGACTGGTTTGGGATTCGTCAGAAATTCCATCCCACGCTCGGTGATTTTGAGTACTCCGAAGGTCTCAATCTCCTTGCGAAGTAATCCTAGCACGAGCATTTGGCGAATGATTCCATTCCAATGCCGTTGATCGAACTCCACTCCTCTTCGCCAAAATGAACTCAACGTACCCTTATAATCTTGAATCTCTCTATTCTCCTCTCCGCATAGAACTCCCGTGATAAAGGGCGACCTGAACTCCTGCTGATGCTCCAAAATCGCACTCAACACAAGGTGCACCTCCTCTTGGCCATCTCGAATGGTCGGTGGGTTGGTCATGTTGTCACAATTCATCGCTCCCGGGCCATTCAGCTCATCAAATTCCTCACCGAAATAATGCAGCAAAAACTTTCGACGACTCATCGAGGTCTCAGCGTATGCCATTACTTCTTGAAGCAGCTGCGCACCAATTTCTTGTTCTGCCAGGGGTTTTCCCTGGAGAAATTTCTCTAGCTTTTCAATGTCGCGGTGACTGTAAAACGCAATGCATCGGCCTTCACCTCCATCTCGACCGGCTCTTCCCGTCTCCTGGTAATAGCTTTCCAAGGACTTAGGCATATCGTAATGGATTACAAACCGCACATCTGGTTTATCAATGCCCATCCCGAATGCGATGGTCGCCACGATAATATCGACGTCTTGCATCAGGAATTGATCCTGGATCCGGCTGCGCTGATTCGCGTCCATACCCGCATGGTATCCGAGGGCCTTGATTCCATTCACCCGCAACACCTCCGAAATTTCCTCAACCTTTTTTCGGCTCAAGCAATAGATGATGCCGCTCTTGCCAACGTTTTGTTTGGCATGTCGCACAATCTGCTTCAAGGCGTCTTTCTTGGGACGAATTTCATAAAAAAGGTTGTCCCGATTGAAGGATGCCTTGAATAACCTGGCATCTTTCATGTCCAAGTTTTTCTGAATGTCGGCCTGGACCTTGGGAGTTGCTGTTGCCGTCAACGCAATGATTGGGACCTTCGCGATTTGATGAGCGATTTTTCGAATGCGACGGTATTCTGGTCGGAAGTCGTGACCCCATTCCGAAATACAATGTGCTTCATCCACCGCAAAAAAACTGATCCGCACACTTTTCAAAAAGTTGACATTGTCTTCTTTCGTCAAACTCTCAGGGGCTACGTAAAGCAACTTGGTCAAACCGGTACTCACATCTTCTCGGACTTGCACCGCCTCGGCTTTGGATAGACTGGAATTTAAAAAATGAGCGATCGAATCCTCTTCGTGATGTCCTCGGATCGCGTCGACCTGGTTCTTCATCAATGCGATTAAAGGGGAGACCACGATGGCCGTTCCTTCCAACATTAAGGCCGGCAGTTGATAACACATTGATTTCCCGCCTCCGGTCGGCATGATAACAAAAGCATCATTCCCTTGCAGGACAGTCTCAATTACTTCCTCCTGCTCCCCTTTGAATTCGTCAAATCCAAAAAAATGTTTCAGCGCCTTCGCAGGCGTTAATTCCGTGGTATTCATCAATCAGACTCTTGGTGCCGGGCGAACCCGGACGAAAGCTTTAGCTTTGCGTATACTAAAGATAGGTAATTTCGTTAAACCCTCGACGCTGATTCGATGCTCGCTTCATATACCTCAGTCCGTCACAAATGAACTGGATTCAACGCGCTCAATTAACCCTCCAACTCGAAAGCCAAGCAATCGAGGGCGTCATGGCTTTGCTGGACGCATCCTTTGAGTCCATTGGAAAATTGATTCTTCATCTCAATGGTCGTGTGGTTATCACGGGGATTGGTAAAAGTGCAATCATTGCCCAAAAAATAGTCGCGACATTTAATTCAACCGGCACTCCAGCTGTCTTCATGCATGCCGCAGATGCCATTCACGGCGATCTCGGCTTGATTCAAAAGCAAGATGCTGTAATCTGCATATCCAAAAGCGGCAACTCACCGGAAATCAAAGCTCTCACTCCTTTGATCAAAAGCCTGGGTATTCCCTTGATTGGTATGGTCGGCAACCGTGATTCCCATTTAGCACAAAAATCCGACTGGATACTGGATACAACCGTCGCCCAAGAAGCCTGCCCGCTTGACCTCGCTCCAACCTCGAGTACGGCCGCACAAATGGCATTGGGAGATGCATTGGCTACCTGTCTCATGGAAGCACGTGGATTCGAAGCAAAGGATTTTGCTCAGGTACATCCCGGGGGTGCACTTGGAAAAAGGCTCTACACGCGATTGATCGATCTGATCGATCCAGACCGCGTTCCTCAGGTCTCGACATCTGCGTCACTGGATGATATCGTCCTTCAAATGAGTGCTGGTCGATGCGGCGCGACAGCTGTACTGGATGGGACTGACGTCGTTGGAATCATTACCGATGGAGATTTGCGGCGTCACTTGGAACGTTTTCGAACCGCTCAGCAGGTCCAGGCCTCCGATTTGATGAACGCAACGCCCAAGCTTATGCATTCCTCCGATTTAGCTGTTGAAGCCTTTCAAATCCTAGAACAGAACGCGATATCGCAAATTATCGTTCTAAACGAGGGTCAATACGTCGGAATGGTGCATTTGCACGACATCCTTCGCGAAGGAATCTTCTGAACAACTAATTTTGTGCCCAATGGCGCTAGACCAAATAGAAAACGAGACCTCTCCCGATCGTGAGATGGGGTTTCTTGATCATCTCGAGGAATTGAGAAAGCGTCTATTCTATGGTGCTTTTTTCATAGTGACCAGTGGAATTGGCATGTTCTTGTCCAAAGACTGGTTGTTCAACGTGGTCCTTTTTGGACCACGAAACATGGACTTCATTACGTTTCGTGCATGGTGTCAATTGTCTGAATGGGTCGGCGCAGGTGAGGCGCTTTGTGTGAAGAGCATCAACTACGAGCTCATCAATACCACCATGCTTGGGAATTTTTCCACGCACATCCTCGTCTCATTCATCGCGGGCTTCATCGTAGCTTTTCCGTTTGTTTTTTGGCAAAGCTGGCTCTTCATTCGGCCTGCTTTGAAGGATTCGGAGCGGGCCTCTGCTCGGGGAATCGGGTTCAGCTCTTCATTGCTATTCTTTGTTGGCGTTGCATTTGGATACTATGTCATTGCTCCCTTATCCCTTCAATTCTTAGGAAACTATGAGCTGGGAGACGTCCAATCCCGTATTTCAGTGATGTCATACATGAAGACCGTCGCGTCGATTACCCTGGCATCGGGGCTTATTTTTCAACTTCCTGTGATCGTTTACTTTCTCAGCAAAGCCGGGCTGATCACTCCTGAAATACTGCAAACCTATCGAAGGCATGCCTTGGTAGGTATTTTGATTGTGTCCGCCTTGATAACGCCACCCGATGTCACCAGCCAAGTGATGGTCTCCTTGCCGGTATTGGTTCTTTACGAGGCAAGCGTGGTGATTTCTCGCCGCGTCCAACGCAAGCGATCTAATGCCTAAACGCCCCTCTTTTTATCGGTGGCTATTCACCACTGCTATGGCCATTGCCCTGCAATTCGGATGGGCGCAAACCACAGAAGTAAGTGGACGTGTATTCGATGCGGTTTCGGGGCGGCCTTTGCCCTACGTGAGCATCGTGTTCGGGACAACAACCAACGGCACCATTACAGACAGAAATGGCGACTACACTTTGTCCACTGATGGAAGGCCCGGCAGGTTAAATGTTGCATTCATGGGGTACTCCAGCCAATCTTTGGAAGTCATTCGCGGAGTAAAACAGCAAGTGAATGTGGGCCTTGAGCCGCGGGCATTCGATTTAAACACTGCTGAAGTCCGGCCGGACAAGCATGCAGAAAACCCAGCCAAACCATTCATGCAACGGGTTATTGAAGCAAAGGCACGAAACAACCCCGCTACGATTCCTTCCGCCAACCACCGGGTGCATACCCGAATAGAAGTGGCCGTCAACGACATCGGAGAAAACCAAGCCAAGGCGTGGTATTGGGGGCCGTTTCAGTTCGTCTTTGATTACCTCGACAGCACAAATGTGCGAAATGCCTTGCCTGTTCTTTTCGGTGAATTCGTCGCCGATGAACGCTGGCAAACCAAGCCAAAACGAAAGCAGACCTCCGTAATCGCCAGTCAACTTAGCGGTGATTTTGGTTCAGGAGGCAATCGAGCGACTCCTGAACTCAATGGTCGCTTCCCCGAAATAAATCTATATGAGAATCAATTTTTGATGCTCGATCGGGCGTTTACCTCGCCATTGCATGACCGTGCCGATGCGCACTACCGGTTTTACATCCTGGATACAATCGATTGGCAAGGACGTGCGGCGATGCACCTTGCTTTTCTTCCCAAACGAAAGGGAGAAATGACCTTTGAAGGGGAAATCTGGTTGGACACACTCAGCCTAGCCATTGCCCACATTGATGCCCGGCTCAGCCCTTCTGCCAACGTAAATTACGTTCGAGCAATGCATTGGACCCAATCCTATGTGCCGATTGAGAGCGTATCGGGAACTGAACGCTGGATGCTCGATTCGGAAACCATGCTCTTCGACGTGAGCATCACCGATCGCACATTCGGGGCATATCTGCAGCGTAAAAGCACGATGGAGCAGCAGCACTGGAACGACGCGCAGGAGAGTGACGCTTGGCAAAGCGGTCGCGATTTACAATTCGACTCCCTGGCACTTGCGCAGTCCGATGAGGATTGGCAAACCCTCCGGCTTGCTCCACTTTTAGCGCGTGAATTGGCTGTCTTCGAAATGACCGATTCCATTCTCGCTATGCCTCAGTGGCGTTTCATACAAGGATCAGGACGCTTCTTTGGAACGGGGTACGCAACGGTAGGACCGCTCGAATTGGGTGCATGGTGGTCCGCCTACACCAGAAATCAAACGGAAGGCAATCGATTTCGACTGGACTTGCGCACGTCCAAAGCTTTTAGTACCCGCGTCATGCCCCGTGTTTTTGCTGCTTATGGAACCTACGACCATCAATGGAAAGGTGGTTTTAGTACTCGATGGGTTTTAAGAAATAGCCCCCGAACGGAACTGTATGTCGAAGTCAAGCGAGACTTGGAACAATTTGGAATGGCTGGAATGCTCGACCAGGGTGATGCTTTTACCTCCAGCTTGCGAACAGACTCTACCAATTTACTTTCTGAAGTCATTCGAGCCGAAGCCTCCATTTTACATGAATTCGGCCCTGGTTTTTCGGGATTTTTGGAATGGCGGCATCGCCAGATCGCCAATCGGGGCGATTGGGCCTTTGTTGATCCATCGAATGGGGTACCCTTGGAGCGATTGATCACATCTGAAGCCACGGGGGTCATCCGATATGCGAGAGGAGAGCGATTCGTTGGGGGAGAGTTCGACCGGTACAGCCTCGGGACTGAGTGGCCCGTATTGACTGGCACGGTTACCTGGGGTATGCCAGGTGTGTTGGGCTCCCAATATCAGTACGTGCGGTGCACATTGGAAGGAAATGATGAAATACGCCTCGGGTGGTGGGGACGATTGCAATGGCTGGCCCAGGCTGGAAAATATTTCGGCACCGCACCGTTTCCCTTGATGGAGGTCGTGCCGACCAGCGGGACGTTCTTAATGTCCCCAGAGGTATTCAATTTGCTGCGAATCTTCGAAAATGTAACGGACGAATGGGTCAAGGTGATGCTCGAATGGCACGGAGAAGGGGTTCTATTCAATCACCTGCCCTTTTTGCGCAGACTTGAATTGCGCGAAGTGGTCTCTGCGAGAGGCATCACAGGTCGATGGGACACCCGGCATGAATCACTTCTCGAGTTACCGGATGAGACGCAAGGACTCAATGGACATTATTTGGAATACGGCGTCGGAATTGAAAATATCTTCAAGTTTATACGCGTTGAAGGTGTTTGGCGAACCGATCGGCTTTTGAGCGACCCCACCAGTCGGGGAATTCGAATAGGAGTCGAGTTCAGTATTTGATTCGTTCCCCGCTATTTTTGACCCATGAACAACGCTTCGACTAAAGTATTACGTGCAGAAGGTCTCGTCAAAACCTACGGTCAACGTCGCGTTGTGGATGGCGTATCGCTTGAGGTACGACAGGGTGAAGTGGTGGGATTATTGGGACCCAACGGTGCCGGTAAGACAACAAGTTTTTATACCGTCGTGGGACTGGTCCGTGCTGACGAGGGCCATGTCTTCATGAACGACTTGGAATTGACATCCATGCCCATGTATAAGCGGGGGCGCTTGGGAATTGGCTACTTGCCTCAGGAAGCCTCCATTTTCCGAAAACTATCCGTTGAAGATAATATTTTGGCCATCCTCGAACTTCAAAATTTGACCAAGTCGGAGCAACGCCAGCGCTTGGAAAGCCTGATCAACGAATTCGGGTTGGAAAAAGTGCGGAAGTCTCCTGGCGATGTGCTCAGTGGCGGCGAGCGACGGCGAACAGAAATCGCACGGGCACTCGCTACAAATCCGCAATTCATTCTATTGGATGAGCCGTTTGCGGGTGTTGACCCCATCGCTGTGGAGGACATCCAGCGCATTGTTGAGCACTTGCGTTCCAAAAACATTGGGATTCTCATAACCGACCACAACGTCCAAGAAACCCTGCACATCACCGACCGCGCCTATCTCCTTTTTGAAGGGCGAATCCTCAAGCACGGAACGGCGGAAGAGCTCGCTTCCGACGAACAAGTCCGACGTGTTTATTTAGGCCAGAACTTTTCGCTGCGCTCCAAACCAACTTCTGGCAAGCAAGCATAGGAATCGGTTTTAGTTGGAGCGCTGCTGGGTGAGCATACGAGCCACGTATTTTCCGATGATATCAAACTCCAAGTTGACCCGGTCACCAGCCAAGAGTGTGTGCAGGTTCGTGTGATCCCACGTGTATGGAATGATGGCCACAGAAAATCCATCTGAGCTGGAGTCGACCACGGTTAAGCTGATGCCATTGACCGTTATCGATCCCTTTGGAACGGTCACGTGTTCTGGATTCGAATCATGCTGAAAATGCAATTCCCAACTGCCTTTTTGATCAATCGCTTGGACCAAGGTCGCTGTTGTGTCGACATGTCCTTGGACGAGGTGTCCATCGAGGCGACCTCCCAATTGCGTGCATCGCTCCAAATTGACCCGTGTCCCTTCTGTCCAATCTCCCAGATTTGTTCGCTCCATGGTCTCTTGAATCGCTGTGACCACATAGTCTTCGCTCGTGGCCTTCACCACCGTCAGGCACACTCCGTTGTGGGCTACGCTTTGATCGACTTGAAGTTCATGCGAAAAATCCGCTTGAATTGTGAAATGGACATTCGTCCCTTCCGCTGAGATTGCCGCTACTCGGCCAACACCCTCGATGATTCCTGTAAACATATCTACTCGTTTAGGGGAGAAACACCTCCCATAAGGTGAAGTTCACCGTTGAACCGCTCCTCTACCAAACCCACCAACCGTATTGTAAATACACGAGCAGAATAGTAATAAACGCCATCGGCACTCATGCCCCCGTCGCGGTGGGTGCCATCCCAGCGAATCCATGGATCATTTGTTTGGAATACTTCTTCCCCATTCCGATTGTAAATCCGAACATCCACAGAATCAATGAATTTCCACGGAAATGCCTCGAATGTGTCGTTTTGACCGTCGAGGTTTGGAGAAAAAACATTGGGTAAAAAGTAGTAGGGGCAATTGTCCGCACACAGCGTATCGCTCAACGCGCTTTCGTTTCGTCGCAAGGCCCCGTCTGGCCCAGGTAGTAAACTATCCAAGGCGCTGATGGCGAAGCATCCCGCCAGTGTTCTTCGCTCACCCGACTCATTCCATACGTAGCTCAATTGAGCAGGATCTGAAAAAATTTCAACCGGACGCAACGTGTCCTCGGGCGTTGGGGCCCAATAAAGTTGATATCCCATAACGTCATCCGCACATCCAACCACATCCTCCCAGGAAAAAACATTCACTTCTTCCACACAATCCGATTCCATCCGGAAGTCTGGTGGACAAGGAGGCGTGAAATCAAACGGACGACCACAAAGTTCTTGACTCCAGTTCAGCAAGGGTGAAGCGATACCGTCGCCATCGTATCTGCCCACCGTCTCCACCTTGTAACAATAGAAAACGTTGTTCACTAACCCTGTATCGGTATAGGTCCGTTCCGTACTCGAGCCAATCCATTCATAGCCGTCTTCTCCCAATCGATAAACTTGGTATTCCTCGATCCACCATGGAAATTCACCATTTACAGTCAACGTTAATTTGTTGTCATCCGGCTGTAATTCCAGCCAAGGGGTATCGGCTGGAGAAGAAAAGCCCATCTCACCCGCAGAGCTCAAGCAATCTACTCGGTAGGTCCAACCGCTGAGCTCTGTATTGACTTGACTGTGCAACCAAGCGGTGTCCGGATCCTGCAAGAATAGCCCGGGTGCCGTTTCATGCAGCAACGCTTCCTCACCGCCAGTGGCGCGTCCCCAAACGCGGTATATGTATGGGCCTGGAAAAACGACCGTATCGGCGTCTGTCGGAGGCGACCACATCACCTCAATCGAGCCAGTTGATGCATCGGTGACCTCAACAGAGGCCCGGGTGATGACGGGAATGTCCTTGCGGATTGTCGCACACACCTCATCACTGGCAATGGATTCCCCGCTTCCAGGCCACCGGGTCACCACCCGGTAACAATAGGTAGCTCCGAATGAAAGCAAGTCAACATCGATGAATTCTGTTGTGGACAATCCATCGACCGTGCCCAACCAAACGTAGCCCGTTTCTTCTGGAATCCCCGTTTCACATGCTCCAGGATCCCATTCCAGCGAATCCACCCGACGGTAGACGTCGTAAACTCCTGCTTCCACTTTCCAGGCGGGCAATTCTTCCAGGCATTCATGCGGAGACCAGTCCAAAATAATCGTATTGCCAATGGGCGTGGCTGTATCCATGGAAACCCCCGGAGCAACCACACGAATTTGGAAGGACTCAAGGTCCATGAGCTCGACTTGGTTGCTGTTGTCTTCTGCCCGCACGACCACCTGGTATGGAGTTTCCCTGACTTCCGTGCATTTTGGAGACCATATAAACTGACCGATACCCGCCCCGAGATCACTGAAATTCGCCACATTCGCCACTTCAGTAAGCGGCCCGCCCACCGCGTCTAAATCCAGGTCATCGCCATCGGGATCAGAGGCATTCACGAGCAAGGATAAGAACGTTCCAGCCACGATGCATGTGTCTTCAACAGGTGATACTTCAGGGGGCTGATTCGTGCAGGCTTCTACCGTAATCTGCATGTCGCGAACCACCTCTCCTACTTTTATCAACAGACCGTTTACCGATCGCCACTCTTGAATGCGCAATGCAACATTGTAGATGCCTGCGATTTGTGGCACTTCCCATGACACATCGCCGTAAACCGGATCAATCTCAAACACATCATCGTTCGGACTCACCTCATCGGGCGTGACATAATCACCGATTACCTCACCTTCGAATCCCCGGCACGGCACTAAGTCATACGTCAATACATCTCCATCGGGATCGTGAGCTCCTGGATTGTGGATCCAAGATTGGAACAGGCAAGCATTCTGTTGGGCCGGATTGAGCAACTGGACCGAATTATTGTGTCCTGCCATTGGATCAATAATGAGCAAGCTGCTAATTGAGAAAGGGACATCAACCGACCCCGGAATGTTGAGAACACCTTGGTTCCTGTTCGGGTCTTCCACCTGAATCTCATAAATACCTGGACCACCGTACGTGTGATTTCCTCGATAGCGGTTGATTTGAATATCGCCTTCCAGCAACAACTCACTTTCTCGCTGAAGGCTGTCTACGGGCTCATTGTTTTCGTCTCCCCAATAAAGAAAAAGCCAAGGTCGGTCAGCTGGAGCGCTAGACTTGGTGTACGTCGTGATGAGAATTTCATACGTCAAGCCCTCGACATGGGTATAGGTGATTTCACCCGCGCGGTTGTGGGTTGCAAACGACCGAAGAGCAATGGCCCAAAACACCAACAAAACCAAACCTATCCGTGCACGAGACCAGCTAAACCAAATGGGGTTTTGCATGGAATTGTGAACCGTATGCGAAAGCCGTTGAAAAACCATCTCGATGCAAGTTAGGACATGGAAGTCAACCGTTAACTTTACATGCTCAAATGGCTTCCAAAAAAAAACCAACATCCATAGGATTCAGTTGTGGTGATCCCAACGGAATCGGAATTGAGACACTGATTAAAGTGTTTTCAGACGACCGCATGTTCCAGGAGGCAACGCCTGTGTTGTACGCCACACCGAACTTGGTCGAAGCTGCATGCGAATGCGCCAAACGAACAAGCGTTTCCTGGAAGGTCGTCGCAACAGCTGACGAAGCAAAAGAAAATCAGATCAATGTGGTCTCGATCCAAGAGGAACCTTGGGAGATCAATTGGGGCGAAATCGATGGAAAGGCAGGGGAGTTTGCGATGAATTCACTCGAGAAAGTGGTCAACGACCTTGCAAGTACCAAGGTAGACGTGCTCGTCACCTTACCCATCCACAAAGAGGCCATGCGCCAGGGGTCATTTAAACATCCCGGGCACACAGAATTTTTGGCAGACTTCGCCAACGTTGACGACGTCCTGATGCTATTGGTTTCGGGTTCCTTACGCGTTGGAATGTGCACTGGGCATGTCGCATTGAAAGATGTTTCAAGCCTCGTAACATCAGAGACCATTGTCCGCAAAGCAAGGCTCATGCACGACTCGCTCAGCAGAGACTTTGGCATCGCCCAGCCCCGGATTGCGGTTTTGGGCCTGAACCCTCATGCCAGCGATAATGGACTGATGGGAGATGAAGAGAAGAAAATCATCGTTCCCGCCATTCGGGATTTGAATGCTGAAGGACGATTCGTGATGGGTCCGTATCCTGCAGATGGATTCTTTGGAGCGGGAACGCACAAACAATTTGATGGTGTGTTGGCGATGTACCACGACCAAGGTCTCGCTCCTTTCAAAGCCCTCAGCTTTGGCAATGGAGTGAATTTCACCGCCGGGCTGCCCATCGTTCGAACAAGCCCCGATCATGGGACAGGATTCGACATTGCTGGAAAAGGAACAGCGAGTCCCGACTCCCTGCGAGCGGCTATCTTTCTTGCCCGGGACATCCGGTTCAACCGCATTGCATACCGTGAACTGAACGAAAACCCGCTCAAAGTCGAAACGCACGCAAGAAAAGAGCGGTACTAGACCGCCTTGGTGCTTTTCTAGGCAGCGGTATCCTATCGATCGAATATTCTTTTGCTCAACCGGATTCTTCTGACTACCTTTGCACTCCCCAAAATGAGGAGGTTGTGGATCACTTGGCACCTTATCGTATTCCCTTCGTGGGACTGAAGCCCGGCCTACACGACTTCCAAATGGAGGTGGATTCGTTGTTCTTTGATTCTTTTCCCTCATCTGAAACCAATCGAATTATGGGATTGGCGAATGTGACACTCGATAAACTAGGCTCTAAACTAGATTGCGTAGTGGCCTTCACGGGTCAAGCAACGCTTCCTTGCGATAGATGTTTAGCGGATGTTACATTGGCTATTTCGTTTGAAGAAAGGTTGGTGGCTCAACTTGGAGAAACCACCAATACCGAAGATGATATTTGGACTTTGGGTACTGAATGCCATGAACTGGACATCAGCCAACCGGTCTTCGAGTGGATTCACTTGCACCTTCCTTCAAGAAGGTTGCATGAATTTGCGAAAGACTGTGATCCCAATGTCGCCCAATATCTAGCTGGTTCTTCAGAAAAGCCGTCCGGAACTTCAGGGTCATCGGGCAGTGGGGGTACAGATGAAAACGACGGTATTGACCCGCGTTGGAATGCATTGAAAGACTTGAAATAAAATTGCCATGGCACATCCTAAACGACGCCAAAGTAAAGCCCGGACGCGCAAGCGCCGCGCCCATGACGCACTAACTGCACCGCAGGTATCGGCTTGTCCTACTACAGGGCAGCCTCACCTTTTCCATCGCGCCCATTGGCACGAAGGGAAGCTCTATTACAAGGGCAAGGTGGTGATGGAAAAGGCGGAAGCCTAACACCCCACAAAAACTTTTGTTTGAATGAATGCGTTCGTTCAAACGATCAAAAAGGGAGGCTTTCGCCTCCCTTTTTTCATGTCTTGACGTTGTTATTCCACATTCGCCTCTTCGAATACCGGAAAACTTACCCTGCTTGGCATCTTTTGACACGCTATCTTTAGCGGCTATTTACAACCAACCCAGAGAACTATGCGTGCTTCCATTACCTCCGTTGCTGGATACTTACCTGATGACGTACTGACCAATGCTGATTTAGAAAAAATGGTCGACACCAACGATGAATGGATTCGTTCAAGAACCGGTATTGAGGAGCGACGAATCCTCAAAGACCCCACGAAGGCCACTTCAGATATGGGGGCGGAAGCGGTAAAGACTTTGCTCGAAAAACGTGGCATTGATGCCACAGAAATTGACCTCATTATTTGCGCAACCGTTACCGCGGATATGCACTTTCCCGCAACGGCCAACCTCATCGCCCACAAAGTAGGCGCGGTAAACTCTTGGGGTTACGACTTAAGCGCAGCCTGCTCGGGGTTTATTTTTGCACTCACAACGGGAGCCCAGTTCATTGAGAGCGGGCAATACAAAAAAGTCGTCGTCGTTGGGGCCGACAAAATGAGCTCCATCATTGATTACACCGACCGAACAACGTGCATCTTGTTCGGTGATGCTGCCGCAGCCGTGCTGTTAGAGCCTACAGAAGAACATGGCATAATCGATCACAAGCTCCATGTGGATGGCAACGGAGCCAACTTCTTACGCCAAAAGGCTGGCGGTTCACTGTATCCCCCTACCATTGAAACGGTTCAAGCGCGGGAGCACGTGATTTACCAGGAGGGTCAACCTGTATTCAAAGCAGCGGTAAAAGGAATGGCCGATGTCAGTTACGATATCATGCAACGGAACCAATTGGCACCGGAGGATGTAGCATGGCTCGTTCCGCACCAAGCCAATTTGCGCATCATTGATGCCACACAACGCCGAATGGGCTTGCCCGCAGAGAAAGTCATGATCAACATTCAGAAATATGGGAACACAACGGCGGCAACCATTCCTTTGTGTCTCATGGACTGGGAAAAACAATTAAAGGCCGGGGACAACGTGATCCTCGCTGCTTTTGGAGGAGGCTTTACATGGGGCGCAGTCTACTTGCAATGGGCTTATAACAGCTGAATAAACCATTTCCTGGCCAGGACCAGTGAAAACTGACTAAATTTGCCCATTAAATTGTCATCAAAATGACCATTAACGAAATTCAAGACCTGATCAAATTCATCGCGAAAGCGGGGGTAACTGAGGTGGAAATTGAAAAAAAGGATTTCAAGATTACCATCAAATCTGAAATACCTAAAAAGAAAGGAGCCACTGCCACCCCTGGAGAGCATGTCATTCAAGTGCCTATGGCAACCATGCCTGCTGCACCGGTTATGCCTGCTGCACCGGTTATGCCAGCTGCACCAGCTGCGACAGCAACAGAAGCGCCATTACCAGAAGCGAAAGACGATCATTACATCACGGTTAAGTCTCCTATGATTGGGACATTTTACCGCCGTTCGGCTCCCGACAAAGATGCATTTGTTGAAGTGGGAAAGACTGTTGGAAACGGTGATGTTTTGTGTGTCATTGAAGCCATGAAACTCTTCAATGAGATTGAGTCAGAAGTATCCGGAAAAATTGTCAAGATCTTGGTCGACGACAACAGTCCTGTGGAATATGATCAGCCCTTGTTCTTGGTTGATCCTTCCTGAACCCTATCGCCATGTTTAAGAAAATCCTGATTGCCAATCGCGGGGAAATTGCGCTTCGCGTCATTCGCACGTGCAAAGAAATGGGCATCAAAACAGTTGCAGTCTACTCGACAGCTGATGCGGATAGTTTACACGTCCGATTTGCTGATGAAGCGGTTTGCATCGGCCCTCCTAAAAGTGTGGATTCATACCTCGCAATCCCCAAAATCATTGCTGCAGCTGAAATCACAAATGCGGATGCGATTCACCCAGGCTACGGCTTCCTTTCGGAGAATGCAGAGTTTTCCCGCATCTGCGCAGAAAATCAAATAAAATTTATCGGTGCGAGTCCACAGATGATCGAGTCCATGGGCGATAAAGCTTCTGCCAAAGCAACAATGAAGGCCGCAGGTGTTCCCACCATTCCTGGCAACAAAGGGATTCTGGAAAGCCTGGACGAGGCAAAAAAAATAGCGAAGAAAATCGGCTATCCCGTGATGTTAAAGGCCACGGCTGGCGGAGGAGGAAAAGGGATGCAAGTCTGCAACGACATCGAAGAACTGGCCGAGGGCTGGGAATCCACGCGAAGAGAAGCAGGCGCAGCCTTTGGCAACGACGGCATGTACATGGAGAAATTCGTTGTAGAGCCACGCCACATTGAAATTCAAATTGCTGCGGACCAACGCGGAAAGGCCTGCCACCTTTCTGAGCGAGATTGCTCCATTCAACGCCGGCACCAAAAGCTTGTGGAAGAGACGCCTTCTCCCTACATGACGGACAAGCTCCGCGAAAAAATGGGAAAAGCAGCCATCAAAGCAGCCGAAGCAGTTAAATACGAAGGGGTTGGAACCGTCGAATTCCTAGTCGATGCCAACCGGGATTTCTACTTCATGGAAATGAATACCCGGATCCAAGTAGAACACACCATCACGGAAGAAGTCGTGAACTACGACCTCATCAAAGAGCAAATCAAATTGGCGGCGGGCGAAAACATCAGCGGAAAGAATTACTATCCTCAGATGCACGCAATCCAATGCAGAATCAATGCGGAAGACCCGGACCGCAACTTTGCTCCTTGCCCAGGACGCATTACAGATTATCATTCCCCAGGTGGACATGGAGTTCGGTTGGACACCCATGTGTATGCGGGGTATCAAATTCCTCCCTTTTACGATTCGATGATTGCGAAACTGATCGTCGTTGCGCAGACACGAGACGAAGCCATCCTAAAAATGCAACGTGCGCTCGACGAGTACGTTATTGAAGGCATCAAAACCACCATACCGTTTCATCAAAGACTCATGCGCAATGATCGGTTCCGAAGTGGAAATTTTACGACCAAATTCATGGAAGAAGAAGACGTCTAACACGTATCTCTTCCTATTCAAAAAGCCGGCTATGTCCGGCTTTTTTTTATGATACTGGTTGTCGACCTGCCGGGAAGCAAAGGAATAGAATGCACTGTTCCACCTCGGCTTTTTACCTCGGTGGATCCTACAATGAACAGCGGAGAAGAGGAATCTGTGCATTCAGGATCATAATCGCCACCTTTCACCAGGATGTCGGGCTGAATCAATTCAATCAGTTCAGCCGGTGTATCCTCCCCAAAAACAATGACCAAATCCACCGACCGAAGGCCTTCCAATACGGCTTGGCGATCTTCCTCCGGATTGATTGGTCGTTCTGGTCCTTTGCCCAAAGCCCTTGCGCTCTTATCGGAATTTAACCCCACAACCAATCGCCCTCCCAATGCCTTCGCCTCCTTCAAATACATCACATGGCCGGCGTGCAGAATGTCAAAAACACCGTTTGTAAAGACCACCTTTTGTCCCTCACGTTGCCATCCATTGATGGCATCCATGATGTGCTCCAGCTGAACGCTCATGTCCGGTCTTTTTTAAGCCGATACCACAACAAGTAGATGTAAGCGATGCCTCCCATTGAAATAATCATTGCCGTTTGAGTAAACCAAACGACATTGGCCACGGCCAGTCCGATCTCTTTCGCATATCCCAACGCCATAAAGCCTGACATCACAGCCCACTGATAAGCGCCTACACCTCCTGGAGCTGGGATGACCATGCCAAAGCCGCCAGCGACCATGATGAACAAAGCTTCGGTGATTGAGATGCCCTCCACTGCATTGAATGATTTGAAAATCACCCATGCCATGAAGAAGTACATGAACCATATGAACAACGTATGGGCTAAAAACAGCCCCTTCCGTTTCATCTTTCGAATGCTGTTCAATCCATTCCAAACTCCCGAGAGGAAGTCGATGATTCGCTGTGCAAAAGGAAGTTTTACCAGACGCTTCCGATTCCAAAGGATCAATCCCAATGCCACCACGCCCCCTGCCGCGAGCACCACAAGCTTACTGAAATCCGGAAGTTCTGCTCCCTGGAGCAACTCCAAAAACGCAGGTGAATTACCCAAAACAGCTACACCGGTTAACACGATCAAAAACACAAAATCGATTACTCGTTCACTTATGACGGTACCAAATAATTCATCTACCGGAATGTCATCTGTTTGGTTCAAGGCCGCGCACCTCGCCAGCTCACCGCTTCGAGGTACAAACGTATTCGCAAAATAAGCAAACGCTACAGCGTGCACACTTCGAGCTTTGCCCGCCTTGCGCCCCAATGGTTCGAGCAAGATTCCCCATCTCAGTCCCCGACTAACGATGGCCAAATAGCCCATGACAAAGGACGCTGCTATCCCTTCCCAACGCACAGACCGCATATTCTCCCACAACGCCTCTTTGTCATCGACGATGGAAAAGGCCAAGTAGAAAAGTACTACTCCTATGCCCAATGAAACGACATAGGTCGCAATCTGCTTAGCATTCATGAGTCCAAGTTAGGAATTCAATCGGTTTGTCTCGGTATCAGGGAAAACCAACACCGGTTTGTGCGTCTTAGCTTCTTCCGGCGTCATGTGGGCATAGGCAATGACAATGATGATGTCCCCGACTTGAACGCGTCTGGCCGCTGGTCCATTCAATCCCACCTGACCCGAGCCACGCTCACCCAAAATTGTGTATGTCTCAAATCGTTCACCGTTGTTGATGTTCACAATTTGAACCTTTTCCCCTTCAAACAATCCTGCGGCATCCAACAAATCGGGATCCAGGGTAATGGAGCCGATGTAATTCAAATCCGCCTGAGTAACCGTAAGGCGATGCAATTTTGAGCGGAGCATGGTAATCATCATGGGCGCAAAAATAGGAATTCCAAACTGCTTCAATGCAATGCAGGCAGCCATACCACTTCGACGCGGCGAGCACTTGCCGCATTTTGGGCATCGGCATCCACTCCGTAACCGTTCCATTGGATTTCCGAAGCTGAGAAACCTGCATCCATGAGCGCGTGCACAACCGATGCGGCGCGCGCCTCACTCAGCACGTGATTCCGCACCACTTCGCCTTGCGCATCTGAAAACCCGCTGACCACGAATTGGCCCGGGCGGGAAGGATGGACGTTGCAATCGTTCAACCATTTCACCAATCCTGCGGATGTTTTTTGGCTAACCTCGTCCACCGAAAGGTCAAAATATGCTATCCATTTGAGCGATTCTCCCAACCATTCTGCGCCATCAAATTCAGAAGGACGTGGCCAACGGCTGAGAGCATCGAGCGGAAGCAGATCAAAAACGAAGGCCTTTCCACCTTCCATTCGGTAGCTCCTCACCCGCTTCCAACCTGGCCAATGTGCATCTATACACCCCCCGGCCTCACACTGCTCATAAACATGGCATACGGCACCGTCCGGCACATCACGATCCAGGGAGGACGAAGCCGACACTTCCATCGCCGCGTCCAAGTTCACCGCTCCCAGAAGAATACGTCCTTGGACATCCGAAACGCCTTCGACCACCGTTTTCCCCCCTCGCTCATTGATTCGGACATTCAATCCAGCAATTGGATTGCGTTGGTAGCGAAATTCGAGAGCAACAGAGCGGATGTGCTCCTTGGCTGCGTCGCTCGGCACGCCACACCACCCAATGTCCAATCCTTTCCCTCCCATGCGCACCGCCGAAACGTAGTAACCAGATCCTGGCTTGCTCCCTGCAGGAACAGCTGCAAGTTCATCTCCTGCTGTGTTCACACCAGCGGGCATGCGTTCGACCCGCTCAAAGTGGCCGGCACGGGATGCAAAAAACACATCGAATCCTCCAAGCCCGTCATGGCCATTGGATGCGAACAATAACTCACCGTCATCAAAATTGGGGAACACCTCATCTCCAGAAGTATTCAACTCATTCAAGGGACGTGGAACGGTCCATGAAGATTCGGCCCGTTGAGCAATCATCAAGTCAAAGTCACCGCGTTCTGTGCGAGCACTTAGAACCATTAATTCTCGGTTTGCATCGATAGCGACGTGCTGAATCTCTCCCAAGCCTGGCCAATCCGCCGATGACCATGCCTTCAATTCCATCGCTTCAGGTCGTGCGAATTCGGTATACCCCACCTGACGGATTGCCTCAAATTCCTGGCCTTCCGACAAGAACCAGTGGGAATCCTTGGCCGTCTCCGATGACCTCGCTATGCGCCTGAAATACATCGAGACTCCATCCCAACCCAGGAGCAACTCATCGTCTGTGGAATTCAATGCATTCAAACTCACATACTCCATCTCGGATGGAGATTGCGCCACCAAATAAAACGGGAGCAGTAAAAGCAATCCGGCAGCAGCAAGCACTTTCCCGATGACCTTATTGCACATCATCGCGGTTTTTCCATGCTTTCCAAATCTCCAGCGCCTCATCATACCAAGCCTGCCCAAATTCTCGAATTAACGCCGTTCGGCAAAATTCCAATACAGTAATATTGGAGGATGCTCCACAGGATCGAGCGCCATCACAAATGGGCCATTCGTGGACATTCAACGCGGTGAAATCCTGCAATTCCTTCAATCGGATGGGATACAAATGGCATGAAATGGGCTTCGGCCAATCCGACTTGCCTTCGCGCCAGGCCGATTCAAAGGAACATTTGGCTGTTCCATTGGCTTCAAACGTCGCATAAACACACTCCCGACCATTGATGATCGGCGTTACATATTCTCCGTCGTGGTCCACTTCGAACAATCCCACTTGTTCAATAACGGCCAAAGCTTCGGGCCGAAGCATCGGCTTAACCACCTCGAATGCCCCTTCCAATCGATCTACTTCTTCTGCTGTAAGCGGCGCCCCGCTTTCTCCTTCGACGCAACATGCCCCCTTGCACTTGCTTAAATCACAAGCAAATAAAGTATCAAATACATCTTCCGAAATCAACGTGTCTCCGAGGGCTATCATGTGGACGAAATTAATTCGAGATTGCCGAACCTCCACTACCGAGCTGTTAGGCATTAAATTTGAACATGGCATTGGGTTGGAGACATCAAGGAAGGGTCCTGCGTGACCGATGGAAACGGGTTCAACCGCTGAACCTCGAGCGCATGGGAAATGCCTGGGCATCTCACCGCGGCTATGCCCATAATCAACGTGGCAATCACGTGCCTCAAAAGGCTTGGCCGCTTAGTTTGAGCGTAGAGCCAACCACCTCCTGTAACCTGCGCTGCCCAGAGTGCCCATCCGGTCTCAGGTCTTTTTCGCGGCCAACAGGAATGCTCGACCCCGCACTTCTAGAGTGCGCATTGAATGAAATGGGGCGGTATTTGGTTTACCTCAACCTGTATTTTCAAGGAGAGCCTTACCTGCACCCGCAGTTGAATGAACTGGTGGCGATGGCCCATGCCCGGGGCATCTACACCTCCACATCCACCAATGCTCACTTTTTGAGGCCCGAGCGCTGTGAGGCAATCGTCCGATCGGGGTTGAGTCGCCTGATTATAAGCATTGACGGTATGACACAAGAGACCTATTCCGCATATCGGGTCGGAGGGAATTTGGAAAAGGTGCTCCAAGGAACACGCAATATGGTCGAAGCTAGACGTCATAATCGAGGTCGGGGCCCGCACTTGGTTTGGCAGTTTTTGGTCGTAGGGCCCAACGAACATGAATTGAGTCAAATCAAACGGGAGGCAAGGAAGGCAGGCGTCGATGAATTGGTCATCAAAACAGCACAAATAGACGACCCCCACGATGGCCATCCCCTGCTTACAAAAGCCCCTGAACTCCGGCGTTACGACCGCACACCCGGAGGCATTTGGAACATTCGAAACACCTTCGAAGATGAGTGTTGGAGAATGTGGCAAGGCTGTGTGATGACATGGGATGGCAAGGTGGTCCCTTGCTGTTTTGACAAGGATGCCCATCACACAATGGGTATCGTTGGTGAACGTAATTTCGAAGACATCTGGTTTGGTGAAGCCTATGCCGCATTCCGCAACCAAATATTCACCCAACGATCCAGCATCGAAATGTGCCTAAATTGTTCCGAAGGCAGCCATGCGTATGCGTGACGCCGCTTTTTAAACTGAGTGCATGCCGAAGCCTATTCTTTTCCGATGGACCCAATGGGTATGGCCTTTGCTCATCGGGGTTGGTTCGGCAGCAGGTGTTTTGTGGCTCGGCGCCACCTATGAAGTGATCGATCCGATCACGAAACAAACAACCACTTCCTTAGAATTACTCCGGGGGTTTACCTGGACTTCCCGCTCAACCTGGGCCGTTTTAGCTGCTATAGTTTGCGTGCTCATTCGCGATTTTGGATACATCGTTCGGCTGAGAATTTTGTCCTTCCAGTCGTTTTCTTGGCGGCAATCCACCGAGAACATCCTCTTGTGGGAACTGTCTTCAGCCCTCACACCGAGTGTCGTTGGTGGTTCTGCGGCAGCCGTGGTCATTTTGCACCGGGATGGCCTCAAATGGGGCAAGAGTTTGGCCACTGTATTCGCAACCGCCATGCTCGATGAAGCCTTTTATTTGCTCGCCGTTCCACTGGTTTTTGGGCTTTCAATCTGGGCTGGTCATCCTATTTTTCCTGCCATAAATGAAGACCTCAGCCTTTTGGACTGGGGACTGTCCTCGCTTTTTGGAGTGGCCTATGCATTCATTGCATCCCTTACAGCTTTGATGTGGTTTGGTCTGGTCCTGCGACCTGAAAAGACACATCGATTCATCCAACGTCTCGGAGCATCGCGCCCGTTGGAGAGATGGGGCGGTCGAATCAAGCAATGGTCAACCGATTTACTCGAAGCTTCTCAGGACATTCGGCATGCACCCCGATCTTTTTGGATTCAAGGCTTTGCTGCCACCTGCGCCAGCTGGACCGCGCGCTTCCTAACATTGAATGCAGTGCTTTTAATATTTTACCCCCACATAGCCCACGGTGCAGTGCTCGCAAGGCAACTGGTCCTTTGGATTGTTCTTTCTATCAGTCCGACACCGGGGTCATCTGGGGTAGCTGAACTCGGGTTGCCCTCATTTTTGGGAGACCTCACCGGGGTTGGATACATGGCCGGGGTAGTGCTCATTTGGCGCATCATGACGTACTTCATTTACCTCTTGGCTGGGGTGTTTGTACTCCCCCAATGGTGGGTTCGAACCCAGAAAGGCAATAAACGGCCTTGAACCCAAGATTCGAAGCTTAACTTTGACACATATGAAAGATTCGAAAAACCTTGGCAAGGGAACGCGTGCAGTGCACGCAGGGGTCGAACCCGATCCTTCTACTGGCGCCATCATGACACCCATTTTTCAAACGTCGACCTACGTCCAAGAGGCGGTTGGAGTTCACAAAGGCTGGGAATATTCCCGCAGCCATAATCCGACACGGGCTGCGCTGGAAGGTGCCTTAGCAGAAATTGAAAGTGGAACGCATGGATTGGCCTTTGCATCAGGCTTGGCTGCGATTGACTGCGTTTTGAAAACCCTCAAACCAGGGGATGAAGTCATTGCAGGACAAGACTTGTACGGGGGCACCGCTCGGCTATTTCGTGCAAACTATGCGCCGATGGGGATTGTCTTTCATTTTGTTGACACCCAAAATCCCGCATTGGTCGAAGCAGCCATCAACGACAAAACCCGTCTGGTGTGGTTGGAGAGCCCCACGAATCCATTGATGCAGATCACAGATATCGGAGCGATTGCAGCACTCACGAAGCCACGAGGCATCTTACTTGCGGTCGACAACACGTTTGCCTCACCCATGCTGCAACGCCCACTGGAACATGGAGCGGACATTGTCATGCATTCCGTCACAAAGTACCTCGGAGGCCACAGCGACGTGGTCATGGGAGCACTCATAACATGCGATGCGGCCGTCGACGAACCGCTGCGTACCATTCAAAATAACTGCGGAGCGATTGCTCAGCCATTCGATTCGTTCTTGGTGTTGCGCGGACTCAAAACACTCCACTTGCGCATTGAACGGCATTGTGCCAATGGCCGAAAAATCGCACACTGGCTCAAGGCCAATCCGCGCATCGAAAAAGTATACTGGCCTGGATTTGAGGACCACCCGGGCCATGAAATTGCCAAAAAGCAAATGGATGATTTTGGTGGAATGATTGCGTTCGAAATCAAAGGGAATAACCTCGAACAGGCCAAAAACCTCGTGGCAAGCACACGGCTTTTTGCCTTGGCTGAATCGCTGGGAGGAGTGGAATCTTTGATCGAGCACCCCGCAGCCATGACGCATGCCAGTGTCCCGGCTGAAATTCGCGCCGAACTCGGGATTTCCGATGGGTTCGTCCGACTCAGTGTCGGTGTAGAGGACGCCGATGATCTTATCGCGGACTTGGATCAAGCGATCCGCTCAACCGTTGATTGAAGCGATGGCTGATACAAGCAAGCACTCCTTGCCCGCCGAGTCTATGGCGGTCGTTGGCGCCGGCTTAGTCGGTAGTTTGTGGGCCTTGATGCTCGCGGAACGGGGACACCGGGTGGACGTTTACGAACGAAGGCCTGACCCCAGAATCGGACAATACAAAGGGGGACGCAGCATCAATTTGGCATTGAGCAACCGAGGTTGGCGTGCATTGGAAAGAGCAGGGATTGCTGATGCTGTCCGAAAAATCGCTTTGCCCATTACCCATCGGACCATGCACGCAATTGACGGGGCGCTCACCCGGCAACCATACGGATTGCCCGATGCCCCCGGTATGTTCGACGATCCGCAGTGCATTTATTCGGTTTCGCGGGCTCTATTGAATCGATTGCTTGTCGAAAAGTCAGAAAGTCACGCCCACGTCGCCTATCATTTCGACCATAAATGTGTCGAACTAAACGTTGAACAAAAAGAGCTGCATTTTGAACGAGGTTCAGGGGGCTCAACCGCCAAATCATTCGACCGAATATTCGGAACGGATGGGGCTTTCAGTGCCGTCCGCGACCGACTCATGCGGACCGATCGCTTCGACTTTGCCCAGCGCTACCTCACCCACGGTTACAAGGAAATCGAGATGCGACCAGATGAGCAAGGCCAGTTCAAAATGGAATCCGATGCCTTGCACATTTGGCCCCGTGGAGAATTCATGCTCATGGGACTGCCCAACCCCGATGGCACGTTTACATGCACCGTATTCGCTCCGTTTCATGGCGTCAATGGGCTCGACGACTTAGATCATCGAGATAAAGTCGAGCACTATTTCCGGGAATATTTTCCAGATGTCATCCCCCTGATTCCGGACTATGCTGAACAATGGCTTGCGAATCCAACGAGTTCCTTGGTCATGACCCAATGCAACCCCTGGCATGTGGGTGATGGAATATGCCTCATGGGCGATGCGGCCCATGCCATTGTCCCGTTTTATGGTCAAGGGATGAACAGCGGTATGGAGGACTGCACGGTACTGAGTGAATTGGTCGATGCAATGGATGGACCCGCGGATTGGGCCAAGACTTTAGAACGCTATACAGCTTCTCGGCAACCTTCGGGTGATGCCATTCTTGAGTTAGCTCTGCGCAACTACATCGAAATGCGCGACAAAACAGGTGACCCCCAATTCTTGCTGCGGAAGAAAATTGAAGCAAAACTAGCCACTGCGTATCCTGGACGCTGGTTGCCTCTGTATTCTCAAGTCACCTTCAGTCATACGCCGTATGAAGAGGCCTTGGCCTCTGGCAAACGCCAGGACCGCATCATGGAATCAATTTTGGCACAACCGGGGATTGCCTCAAATTGGGATCGACCGGAGACCTTTGAAAAAATCCTATCAGAATGGGAAATGCCTTCGTAAAGCGTGGAGCTTTAGCAACGGCCGCTGCAATTTTCTCCCTGAGTCTCTCTGCACAATCCAATGCACTATTCGACACTGAAAGGCAAACTTTCCGAGGGACAGGGTGGACATTTTCTGCCGGTATGCACGGATTTTCCTCGCGGCCAGATTCCACTGATGCCTTCTACTCAATCGCCAATTCCGATGGCTCTTTGGATACGTTGCATATGGGCAGTTGGGGACATGAAGGCCACCGCTCGCTGCGTCTTGGAATTGGCTTTTGGCACGTTGCGAGGCGGCCGGTCGTTTGGGACCGATGGAGCGTCGAAGTTCACGGCACGCGGAATACTGCAATCTCTACATTCACTGGGTTAGTCGCTGGTGCAGACAATGCACTTGCCTTGAACACGCTCGTTGACAGCGGACGCTCAAACCTCACCACCGAATTGACTTTTCGATTGTACCGCGCATTTGAGGTGATTCCCGATTTTTTTTTAGAGGGCCAACTTGGAATGGGATGGGATCGTGAATGGGGAGCGCAATTCAGTCGCACCGGACCAGACTCGATGTTCATACCTCGCTTACAACCCGCACTGAACCGCATAGCACTGGAGCTGGGAGCTGGTGTGGGAGTCAGGACCCGGTCGGGTCGTTACTTGCGTCTCCACGCCACCTATGACGCTGTGCAGTTAAGCCCATTTGCAGAGGAAGGAGATGGGCGAGTGCAATGGTACGATGGCCAATTTCAGCCTTGGAACCTTACGCTTCAATGGGATTTGCTGCGGGCTAAGTCCGCGATAGATTGCGCCAAGCCACCGGCCAAAGACCGACCGGCAGAAGTTCTGTTTGGGTCTGAGATGGAAAAGGCAAAAAACAAGCGTGCGAAAAGCCAAAAGCGGCGCGCGCGAAAGCAACGCAAACGGCGACGATTTTGAACGAAGCTCAGGGAGCGTCAGCGCAGAGTTCCACCAGCACCTTCACTGTATCGCTGGGGTGCAAGAAAGCAATGATTTTACCATCTGCTCCCGATTTAGGCCCACCAATGATTTTGTAACCCATGGTCTCAAGGCGAGCGATTTCCTCGTGGAGGTCATCCACATGAAAGGCCAGGTGATGCAGCCCAGGACCGCGCTTTTGGATGTGCTGGCCGATCGGGCCTTCTGGTTCTGTCGTTGCCAGCAATTCCACTTTACTCTCTCCCGTCTCGAAAAAACTCACTTCAACCGCTTCGGAATCCACTCGTTCCCGCTTGAACGGCGGGTGACCGAGGATGTCTTCAAATACCTTCTCTGCCTCAGCAAGGTCTTGGACGGCAATGCCAATGTGTTCGATTCGTTTCATGTTCTGCATTCCAAAAGTACACCGATTGACTCGTCCATCGCTAACTTTGTCCCATGACCTCAAAAACCCAAGAATGGCTGCCCGTAGAGCTCACCGGCAAAACGGCCGTAGTCTGTGGCTCCACCCAAGGAATTGGATTTGCAGCAGCCCAGCATTTGGCTGGACTCGGCGCACGCGTCCTGTTGCTCGCACGCAACCCAGAACGATTGCAATCGGCGCTTGCGGCACTGCCCCATTCAGAGCTCCATGCTACCGCCCAAGCGGATTTCAGCAAGCCCGACGATGTGCGGCGTGCCATTGCTGAAATAACCGAGCGCGAAACTGTGCATATTTTAGTCAATAACACGGGGGGACCAGCAGGAGGCCCCATTGTGGATGCCGACATCGAGGCATTTCGAAACACCTTCGAACAACATTTGATTTGCAATCATTTGCTCGCACAAGCCGTCTTGCCGGGAATGAAAGACGCTGGATATGGTCGAATCATCAATGTCATCAGCACAAGCGTTAAGCAGCCATTGGCCAATCTCGGTGTGAGCAACACCATACGTGGCGCGGTCGCTAGTTGGGCCAAAACTTGGGCGAATGAGGTGGGTGCTTTTGGCGTCACCGTCAACAATGTACTCCCCGGAGCGACCAATACATCCCGTCTGGATCAGATCATTTCATCAAAATCAGACAAAACAGGACGAAGTCAGGACGAAATCCGCGCTCAAATGGCCGCTGCTGTACCCCTAAATCGAACCGGAAACCCCGAAGAAGTGGGCCGTGCCATAGCATTTTTAGCCTCACCCTCAGCGAGTTACATTTCCGGAATCAATTTACCGGTTGACGGAGGCCGAACTTCTTCCTTGTGAATTAGATTTGCGGCACTAAACGTTAATAGACACGTTGATGACTACCCCTCACCACGAGCAGATCCAAGCCTTCATGGCGGGTGTTGCTGCTCAGAATCCGAATGAACCAGAATTCATTCAGGCAGTCCAAGAAGTCGCAGAGACTGTTATCCCTTTTATTGCTGATCATCCCAAGTATGCAGAACATCGCATTCTTGAACGCATGGTCGAACCCGAACGCACGGTCATGTTCCGCGTTCCGTGGACCGATGATGATGGACAGGTGCATGTCAACAAGGGCTATCGCATCGAATTCAATTCCGCCATTGGGCCTTACAAAGGCGGCCTTCGATTTCACCCGACGGTGAACTTGAGTGTCTTGAAATTCCTCGGGTTCGAGCAAGTATTCAAAAACAGCTTAACGACGCTTCCTATGGGCGGCGGCAAAGGCGGTTCCAACTTCAATCCCAAAGGCAAGTCCAACAATGAAGTGATGCGATTTTGCCAGAGTTTCATGACTGAATTATCACGGCACATCGGACCAAATACCGATGTCCCTGCAGGCGATATTGGAGTCGGAGGTCGAGAAATAGGCTATATGTTTGGCCAGTACAAACGATTGCGAAACGAATTCACAGGGGTATTGACTGGCAAGGGCCTGAATTGGGGCGGTTCATTGATCCGACCGGAAGCCACCGGATACGGTGCCGTGTATTTCGCTGCTGAAATGATTGCAAACAAGGGTCAAAATTTTGAAGGCAAGCGCGTGGCGATTTCCGGATCTGGCAATGTCGCTCAATACGCGGCCGAGAAATGCACTCAGATGGGTGCGAAAGTCGTCACCATGTCCGATTCATCGGGATACATCCACGAGCCCAATGGACTGTCTATGGAACAGCTCTCGTGGATTCAGGATTTGAAAAACGTACGTCGCGGACGCATCTCAGAATTCGCCGAAGCGCATCCATCGGCTACATTCCATGCCGGAGAGCGTCCCTGGGGTGTGACCTGTGAAGCAGCATTCCCATGTGCTACCCAAAATGAACTCAATGAAACTGAGGCGCAGGCACTCATCGCAGGTGGATGCATGGTGGTTGCAGAAGGTGCCAATATGCCCTGCACTCCTGAAGCTGTTGAAGCGTTCCAAGCTGCGAAAGTTCTGTTTGCACCGGGTAAGGCGTCAAACGCCGGGGGTGTTGCGACAAGTGGATTGGAGATGTCTCAGAACAGCCTTCGCATGAACTGGAGTCGAGAAGAAGTAGATGAACGTTTGCTCCATATTATGAAGGACATTCACGCGCAATGCGTCGAATACGGAACAGACCCTTCGGGATATGTTGACTATGTCAAAGGAGCCAATGTTGCTGGATTCGTCAAGGTGGCAGATGCCATGATTGACCAAGGCGTTGTCTAGGGAGTTATCTTTGGCCAATGATTACAGGATTTCAACACATGCACAGCGCATTGCGCTGGGTCGTCCTTGCTTTATTGGTGCTCACGCTCATCAAGGCATGGCAAAATAGAAACGGAACATTCACTGCTGGACAAGGCAAACTGGGGTTATTTACCATGATTTCCTTGCACGTCCAATTGCTGCTAGGGCTGGCCTTGTACATGATGAAAGGATGGATGTCCATGCTTGGAACACCTGGCGTCATGGAATCAACGGTGATGCGCTTTTTTGCGGTGGAGCACCTTGCGGGCATGATCATTGGTATTTTATTTGGCACACTCGGGCACAGTTTGGTCAAACGCGCTGAAACAGATGCGCTAAAACACCGGAGACAACTGCGGTATTTTGGGATTGCCTTGATCATCATCATCGCGAGCATCCCTTGGCCCTTTCGTCCGGGATTTGAAGCATACGGCTGGTTCTGATTGTCCGAATGATTTCACTGACACGCACGGGCATTGGAGTTTTAGCGGGATTTTTCCTGCTTCTTTTGAGTCAATGTGGCACGGCTGATTCATCTGCTTCACCGAGCAGTGGCGCAGGGAAAGCACCTTCTCAAGCTGCTGTGCAACGCGCATACACCATGAAATGTTCCCTCTGCCACGGAACGGATGGTCGATTGATGGCTTCCAAGGCTCCCGACCTAAGCAAATCTACCATGAGCATTGAGGAGCGAGTTGCCATCATTGCATACGGAAAAGGAACCATGCCTCCCCAAAAGGGAATCTTGGATCCGGCAATTATCCGTGGAATTGCTGACTACGTCGGCACCTTTCAGGACGCGAAATAATGCTCGAAAAAAAGCTTTATTCTACCGCAATCGAACCAGAGACATGCGTGCTCATTGGGTTGGTCACAGGAAGAGAAACAAGGGATCAGGTGAACGAACACCTCACCGAACTGGCTTTTTTGGCAACCACGGCCGAGGCGAATAACCAGCGAACCTTTGTGCAGAGCTTGGATCGACCCGATACCCGGACTTTCGTCGGAAGCGGTAAACTCCAGGAGATCAAAGAATACGTCGAGGAAAAAGAGATTGATATCCTCATCTTTGACGACGAACTCACCCCCACCCAACTGCGCAACATTGAACGTGAGATTCCAGAGCGTAAGATTCTGGACCGCCCCAATTTAATCTTAGACATTTTTGCCCAGCGCGCGCGCACTGCGCACGCGAAAACGCAAGTAGAACTCGCGCAGTATCAATACCTCCTCCCAAGGTTGACGAACATGTGGACCCACTTGCAAAAACAGAAAGGCGGGATCGGGATGAAAGGACCCGGAGAAAAAGAAATTGAAACGGACCGACGGATCATTCGCGACCGGATTGCACACCTCAAGAAAGAACTCAAGTCCATTGACCGACAAATGGCAACCCAGCGTGGAAACCGAGGAGCACTGGTGCGCGTGGCTTTGGTCGGCTACACCAATGCGGGCAAAAGCACGCTGATGACGAGGATGTCCAAAAGCGAGGTGTTTGCGGAAAATAAGCTCTTTGCTACCTTGGATACCACGGTTCGTAAGGTGGTCCTGCACAACTTGCCTTTTCTGTTGAGCGACACTGTTGGCTTCATTCGCAAACTCCCCCATCAACTGATTGAAAGCTTTAAATCCACCCTGGATGAAACGCGAGAGAGTGATTTACTGCTGCATGTAGTGGACATCAGTCATCCTCAATTCGAGGAACACATAGCAGTGGTCGAATCAACTCTGGGTGAAATCGGAAGTGACGACAAGCCCTCCATGATCGTATTCAATAAAATTGATCACATCACCGTCGAACCCTTTGGACCTACCAAAGAAGATCAGATGGCGGGCATCCGTGAACGATTTGAGCGCAACGACCGACACGTGATCTTCATCTCCGCCAAGGATAAGATTGGATTGGATGAAATGCGTGAAGTCGTATTCCAAGCGGTGAAGGAAATTCACGTCAAGCGCTATCCCTATCACAACTTCCTCTATTAACTCCGACTTCCCGACCTTTGCACCATGGCAGGAATACGTCAAGAAAAAATGGCCGAGCTGATTCGGCGCGATCTCAGTGTCATCTTCCAGCGCGAAGCGAACTCGTGGTTTGCAGGCATGTTCATTTCCGTGACCCAAGTGCGAATGGCTCCCGACTTGGGATTGGCCAAGGTTTACTTAAGTTTCATGGCAGTGCCCGATAAAAAAATTGCCCTGGAAGCTGTGCGGCAAGAAGGCTGGCGTGTGCGCAAAACCTTGGGTGGCAAAATCGGGAAACAAGTGCGCATCATTCCCGAATTGAATTTCTACCTCGACGACAGCTTGGATTATTATGAGACCATCGACAAAGCGTTAAAGAAATAACTCCACCGCTCCTGTGAACCTCCCGATTCGGCTTGCCTGGCGTTATGCGTGGACCCGTCGGTCCAAAAGCATCACACACCTCATTTCTGGGATATCCATGTTTGTCATCGCTGCTGTTACAGCTGCAATGATTGCTGTTCTCAGTGCATTCAATGGCATAGAAACGGTCGTTACAGAGCTTTTTGGAACCCTGGATGCACCGCTTGCGGTGATTTCCACCGAGGGAAACGCGCTCCCTGATAGCACAGGCCATTGGTTGGAAGCACATTTTGGGATGGACAGTGAGTCTCCCCTGCTCGCACACATTGCGGCTGTCATCGAAGATGAAGCCGTTCTATCATGGAATGGCAATGCACCGCAAGTCGTCAAAGTATTGGCCTTTGATTCGACGATGTTGCATGCAGCGGACATCGAGAAATCTCTGATGCAAGGGAAGTGGTCTCCCAAATGGGCTGAAGGCTCGAATTGCATCGCCTTAGGTCTCGGCGTGAGAAATATGCTGGGAATCGGATCGCTGAATGTGAACGACGAAAAGGCAAGCCTACTCTTCCGAGCTCCTATTCGTGGAAAAAAAATGACACGACACAAAGAAAACGCGTTTCAATCCGAACGTGCTTTTGCGTGCGATGTATTTTCTGTCAACGCCGAAATCGACCGCAAGTATGTGCTGGCACCGCTTGGCTTTGCCCGTTCGTTATTTCAACGGAACGAATCGGTCAATCGATTCGAAATTCGCGGGATCGAAGGATATGATGTCGATGAGATCGCGCGCATTGTTTCAGCTAAAATCAAGGACAATGCATTGCCTTGGCGCGTGCGCACTCGCGCTGAAAAAAACGCATTGATCACCCAAACGAACCGTGCAGAAAAATGGGCGACGTTTGTCATTCTGAGTTTCATTCTCATCGTTGCTGCTTTTAACGTCATGGCCTCATTGACGATGCTATTACTTGAAAAGCGCCAAGACATTGAAGTCCTTAATGCCATGGGGCTCACCGGTTGGCGATTGGAGCAGGTATTCGCATGGCAAGGAGTTTTGATCAATGCCATCGGAGGCTTGGTCGGCATGGGAATTGGTGTCGGACTCGTCTGGGGCCAACAAACGTTTGGCTGGGTCAAATTACAAGGCTCTGTGATCCCATTTTATCCGGTGGAATTGGCTTGGGGGGATGTGTTGGGCACCCTGGCCGTTGTTGTCTTCATCGGCGGCATCGGATCAGGTTGGATGGTTCGCAACCTGGTTCATCGCTTCATCCAGCGATAAACCCTTTCAGGCAAGCTCAAATGGCAGCGATTCCAGTTGGGTCAGCTTCTCCCGAATGGCTTCCACTTCATCCATTGTCACCAGTTCCAATCGGTGCTGCTTGAAATCCCGCAAACCTTTGAAGTAATTGGCGTAATGTCGTCTCATTTCTACCACTCCCAGTCGGTCTCCTTTCCATTCAATGCTTTTCTCGAAATGCTCGCGGGCCACAGCCACTCGTTCCATCATGCCCGGAGGCGGGAGGATTTCGCCTGTGGCCATGTAATGCTTCATCTCGCGAAAAACCCACGGAGTTCCGATGCTGGCTCGACCTATCATGATGCCATCAACTCCGTACCGTGAGCGATATTCCATCGCTTTTTGAGGGGAATCAATGTCTCCGTTACCAAAGACAGGTATGCGCATCCTCGGGTTGTTCTTGACTGCAGCGATCAACGACCAATCAGCTTGCCCTTTGTACATCTGAGCACGCGTTCTGCCGTGTATGCTAATGGCCTTTATGCCCACATCCTGCAAACGCTCGGCCACATCGACAATGTGTTTGGATTGGTCATCCCAGCCCAAGCGGGTCTTTACGGTCACCGGCAAGGTGCATGTGTCCACAATTTCCTTCGTCATGGACACCATCTTCGGGATATCCTGAAGAATCCCTGCACCCGCTCCACGGCATGCTACTTTTTTTACCGGACACCCGTAATTGATGTCGACAATGTCAGGTTGAGCTTCTTCTGTTATCGCCGCGGCTTGACGCATGGAACCAATCTCACTGCCAAAGATTTGAATTCCTATCGGTCGTTCATATTCAAAAATATCCAACTTGGCCCGGCTTTTTGCGGCGTCCCGGATAAGGCCCTCGGAGCTGATGAATTCTGTGTACATCAAATCAGCCCCATACTTTTTGCACAAGGCGCGAAAAGGCGGATCACTGACATCCTCCATGGGAGCCAGCAAAAAGGGGAATTCAGCAATTTCTATGTCTCCTATCCGTACCAAGGGCACTGCCGTGTTGAGTTTCATCCTTTTCCGCGAACTTGCGCTCTGGACACCGCAAAATTACACCATGATTCGAACCGCATTCCAAACCATGCACCCTTTCGGGCAATTAATCTTCTTCTTTTGCCTTGTATTGATGGGAATGGGCATGGCGTCAGGGTTGGGGATAACCGCTCTCGCGGGCGCCATGGGGCACTCGGTCGAAGAAGCTGTCGCTTTTGCTTCTGACGCGGGTTCTCAAGAAGGTCGGATCTACAACTTGATCATCAACGGATTCAATCAGCTATTTTCGTTTGGACTCATGGCGTGGATTGCCAGTCGGCTTTTCGCTGGGCGCACGTTTTTGGCCTTAGGAAAAATTTCAGGCGCTTGGATTTTAATCTCCGTAGCTCTTGCTTGGGCCGCACAGCCACTCATTGATTTGACATTTCGCCTGAACTCCGCAGCATTGGATTTCTTGCCCAATTCTTGGGTGGAAACAGCCGATCGATTTGAGGCCCTCGCCGCTGAGGTGACTGCTTCCATGCTCACGTTTGACGAGGCTTGGCAATTTCCCGCTACGTTGGTCATCGTTGCCTTGCTGCCGGCCGCCTGCGAAGAGCTCGCGTTTCGGGGAGTCATCCAGCCACTGGTGGCCAAATGGACCAATAACATCCACGCCGCCGTTTGGATGGCTGCCTTCTTATTCAGCGCCATTCACCTTCAATTTCATGGGTTTCTGCCGCGGATGATTCTAGGCGCTGGCCTGGGATATCTGGTCGTTTACAGTGGTAGCCTCTGGCCTGCCATCGCCGCCCATTTCTTCAACAATGCGGGAGCCATCATCATGGCCATGGTGTACGGACCAGAATGGGTCCAAACTGAAATCAACTCGACTTCGAGTTGGGAATGGAGTGACTATGGCTTAGCAGCCGTAGCACTCGGCATAGGCGTGTATGCGATTCGATGGGTGCGCAGCAATGGCCAGTGGTCAACTGTTCATCCCGTTCATTGACCTGATTGCTGGGCCTGCATAAAGGCCTGAGCGATGAACAAATCTTCCGGCGTTGTCACCTTGATGTTTTCTAAATCGCCCGGCACAATGTGAATGCTTCGACCTGCGAATTCAAAAACGCTCGCATCGTCGGTAAATTCTGAGCGGTACCCCGACGCGTAGGCTACTTTGATCGATTTTAAATCGAAACACTGCGGCGTTTGCACTGCCCTCAATCGATCCCGAACAAGGGCATGGGATGCTTCTCCATTCACCTCCCGTATGCTGTCCTTGACAGGCACCACCGGAACCGCCGAACCAAATTCAGCTGCCCCTTCAAAACACCGCCGAATGGTCCCGACTGTGGCAAAGGGCCGTACTGCATCGTGAATGCCAACGACGCCTTCATCCGGCAAATTTACCAGGCCATTGGCCACCGAATGCCAGCGTTCTTCCCCACCCGAAATGACGGTGTCTGCTCCCGCTGGCCCGAAGCGTTTTTCTAATTCGTCAAAGGTTTCCATCAAACTTTCATGCAGAACAAGAATCACGTGTAACCCTTCCAAAGCCTCGTGAAAACGCCGAAGGGTCCACCACATCAGTGGCAGACCCTCCAACATCAAAAATTGCTTAGCGACAGGCTGCGCCATGCGCGTACCTGTCCCTCCGGCAACGATGATTAAATACTGTTTCACGCCTGCGCGGCTGCGTATCGTGCGGCTACCGCATCCCAATCGATCACATTGAAAAACGCTGCAATGTAATCAGGACGTCGATTTTGATAATTGAGGTAATAAGCGTGTTCCCAGACATCCAACCCCATGATGGGCGTTCCTCCGCATCCAACACCCGGCATCAGCGGGTTATCTTGGTTCGCAGAAGAACAAACCTCAAGCTTTCCATCTTTCACGCACAACCAAGCCCAACCCGAGCCAAATCGGGTAGCCGCTGCCTTGGCAAAAGCCTGTTGGAAAGCCTCCCATCCGCCCAAATCCGCGTTGACCGCATCCGCTAATGCTCCACTTGGCTGACCGCCGCCATTGGGCGACATCGTGCTCCAGAACAAGCTGTGGTTGTAGTATCCTCCACCGTTATTCCGGATAGCCCCGTTGTCCGTGTGATTCGCCAACAAGGCCTCGATGGATTTGCCTTCCATCTCCGTTCCTTCTATGGCAGCATTTAAATTCTTGGTGTATCCTGCATGGTGTTTTCCGTGGTGGATTTCCATGGTCCGTGCGTCGATGTGAGGGGCCAAGGCATCGTATGCATATGGCAACGTAGGGAGTTCAAAAGCCATGAGTTGTTGTTTTGTGTAGTTAAAATTCGAGTTCGTCCTGTGAGCGCAAAGTTAATCGTCCTTCAATGACGGCTGCATCGGTTTTATTTCGAAGCCAATGCAATGCCTGCAACACTGCTTTATCCTTGGTGGACAAGTACTCGTAGTAGGCGGATTCGCCTTTTAAATTTCGAATTACTTGTGCATTCATCCTGTTCATAAGCTCCCTTGTTTCAGAAAAGGTCAATTCCTCCTCTGGTTCAATTCCTTGCGCCTCGGCGTACTTCATCAAGTGCGCAAATGCTGTATTCTCCCATTCAATCGCCTCAGAATCTATGACATGTTGCTCCGACTCTTCCGCACGGCATTGATCCACGTATGAAAACGCGGCATCTCGGAGCACCCCATTCCAGCTTAGTTCGGACAAAAAACTCGACCACCTCATCGTATCCAGTGGTACAAAAACATCCGGCGTGATCCCGCCCGAACCTTTGACGATTTTGCCCGAGGGAGTCGTGTACACCAATGAATCACCCAACGCAATACTGTCCCGGTGAAAGAGTTCGCCGCTTTCGTACCGATCTAAATAATCCTCCCCGTACGCAATGTCTTCCCCATAAGGACGCTGGATAGCCCGGCCCGTAGGCGTATAGAAACGGGCAACCGTGAGCCGCAAGGCACCCAAGGATGCAATTGAAAATTCTTCCTGAACGAGTCCTTTTCCAAACGATCGGCGGCCGATGATCGGGCCGCGATCTTGATCCTGAATCGCCCCAGCAAATATCTCAGAAGCGGAGGCGGAAGACTCGTCAACCAATACCGCCAAGTCCCAATCTTTCCATTGACCGTCTCTGCGAGCGGTGTAGGTTCGGCGGGATGCATGCTCTCCTTCGGTGTAGACGACCAATTGGTCTTCTTTCAGAAAGGACTCTACCATCGGAACCACAGCATTCAAGTAGCCACCTCCATTTCCTCGCAGGTCCACGATAACTTCCCGAACCCCTTGGTCTTCCAATATTTGCATGGCCTCCTCAAACTCGATTGCGGTGTTTTGGGCGAAGCGGATGACTTTGATGTAGCCGCGATCACCATCGAGATTGGCCGTCGACACGACGCTGTGAATCGGGATGCGGTCTCTGCGAAGCAGCACATGATCGACCTCACTCCCGCCTCGATCTAACCCCACGACTACGGTCGTATTTCGCGGCCCTTTCAATAAATCCATGACCTTTCGGTTGGTCAATTCTGGACCCGAAATCGGTACCGTATCCACCATCAAAATTCGATCACCTGCACGGACTCCTGCTTGCTCAGCTGGCCCCCCAGGAATGGCAGCAACCACCATCAACGTGTCGCGTTGAATGATAAACTCCACGCCAATTCCTTCAAAGTTGCCTTCCATCGGTTCAGCCATTGCGGCAAGCTCCTCAGCAGAAATGAAGAGGCTATGTGGATCCAATTCCTCCAAAACAGCCTCCAATGCAACTTGCTCAAGCTCTTCGCGGACCACCGGGTCAACGTACATCTGCTCCACCCGATCCAACACACCATCCAACGCATTTCGAGGACTCAAACGTTCAAACCCTGAACCGTCTGAACCCCCCGTATTGATGCCGATGTAAACGCCCAAAATGAGAATCAGGGCATAGGCCAGCGGTTGCCAGGAAGGCGCCAAAGATTTGTGGGGAGGTTGCTCCATGGTCTATTCTAACTCCTCAACTTCTGCTGATGTTCTAGCTGGATACAATCCACTCCGGCTTGGCTTAAAAAATCCAACCCTTCGGCGTCCTTGTACCTGTTTTTATAGACAACGCGGCTAATTCCCGCCTGAAGAATCAACTTTGAACATTCTCGGCAGGGAGACATCGTTATGTACAGGGTGGATCCAACTGCGCTGTTGTTGGATCGCGCCAGTTTGGTGATGGCATTGGCCTCGGCATGCAGGACATACCACTCGGTTTCACCCGCGTCGTTTTCGCACACATTGGGGAAGCCCGTCGGTGTCCCATTGAATCCATCTGCAATGATCATTCGATCTTTAACAATCAACGCACCCACCTGCTTTCTGGAGCAATGCGAAAGTTTCGCCCACTCAACGGCCATGCGCATGTACGCTTCATCGTAGCGCATTTGCTTCAAAATGTCAGAGTTGTGGGGCAAATCAAGTTCCAATGGAGAAGACAATTTGAGACCGCAAAGGTACGGGTCTATGCGTTGCTTCGTAGTTTGGTCCTTCAGAAAGAATGACAAATGCGCATTTACACGCGAACAGGTGACGACGGAACCACTTCCCTCTTTGGAGGCCAGCGACTCAGCAAGGACGATTTGCGCATCGAGGCGTACGGCACACTCGATGAATTGAATGTCTGCATCGGTGCATTGGGAGCACATGCAGCAGTGACTGATTCCCCCGATCTTCCTTTCCTCCGATCGGTCCAATCCGATGTGTTCTCATGGGGAAGCCATCTTGCTACCACCGACCCCAAAATGGCTCAGCACCTTCCCGTGGTTCCAAGCGAGCGAATTGCTGAAATGGAAGCTTGGATGGATGAGAAAAATGAAGCCTTGGATGCGCTGACTCAATTTCTGCTCCCTGGAGGCCATGCTGCAATAGCTGACGCACACGCTTGCCGGGTCGTATGTCGAAGAGCTGAGCGTCGCGTAATTTCTCTTTCGAGCAATGCTGATATTCCAGAAGGTCTTCTCGCCTACCTCAATCGCTTGAGCGATGTGTTTTTTGTGTGGAGTCGGGTCCTTCACCAAGCACTGAATGTGACAGAAATTCCCTGGAAATCGGCTCCCTGAGCCCCCAAAACGTGCAAAAAGGAGGTGTTTAGGCTTGGTTTACAAGGTTTTTCTTGGAAGTGAAAGCGATTCTTCTATTTTTGCGCGCTGAAGACACCACCCATGTATTGGACACTTGAATTGGCTTCGTATCTCGAAGATGCCCCATGGCCCGCTAGCAAAGACGAGCTGATTGACTTCGCCATGCGCGCAGGCGCGCCCCTCGAAGTCGTCGAAAACTTGCAGCAACTCGAAGACGAGGGCGATGCGTTTGAAACCATCGAGGACATTTGGCCTGATTACCCGAGCAAGGAGGACTTCTTTTTCAACGAAGACGAATACTAGCGTTGCCCTTCACGCGAGATGGCCTTTAATCCGGCACTCGTCAATTTTCCATTCAACCATTCAGGGTCAAGTTCTGCGCCAAGGGAACGATAAAATCCGATAGCCGGCGCATTCCATTCGAGTACCTGCCACTCCATACGGCCGAAATCTCGATCAGCGCATGCCTTCGCAATCGTCAAAAAAAGCGCTTTGCCCACACCCAATCCCCGGTAGTCTTCTTGGACGACCAAATCTTCTAAGTACCCACATTTGCCTTTCCAAGTGCTGTACTTGGTGTACCACAAGGCCATGCCGACGACCTTTCCTTCGATCTCTGCAACAATCAATTCATAGATGGGATTCGCACCAAAGCCGTCTTCAAGTAAACATTCAGCTGTATTGGTCACCTCATCTTCCGCTCGCTCATAAATCGCCAACTCAACAATGAGCGCGTGAACAGCTTGAACATCATCCTTGGTGCCCTTGCGGACAGTGAATGCTTCTGCATGTTTTGCCATTCCCCAAAGCTACCTGTTCATCCCATTCTGTCAAACTGATTTTTTGTTCTAATTTGCATCATGAATATTGAAAATTTGGTCGCTCTGGACGTCGTCTTAGCAGTGGTCCTTGCATGGTCCATGTTCAACGGCTTTCGGAAAGGCCTCATCATTAAAGTCGCATCCATTGTCGCTCTGTTTTTGGGAGTTTATGCGGGGTTCCACTTTTCATCCGCTGCAGCGAATTGGTTGAATGGACAATTTGATTGGACCGGAAGAACGGTGGAAATTGGTGCGTTCGTATTGACGTTTCTGGCCGTAGTTGTTGGGGTGCATTTGTTAGCTCGGCTATTAGAAAAAATGGTCGATTTAACGGCGCTCAGCGTGATTAACAAGCTCGGCGGAATGCTGATGGGATTGGTACAAGTCATCCTTCTTCTCAGCGTTTTAACCTACGCGCTTGACAGCGTATTTGGACCGAGAAAATGGTTGCCTGAAGAACAAGTAGAAGCTTCAGTGCTCTATCCCGAAATTGAAAAAGCCATCGAATACCTCATTCCCGAAATGAACCACAACAGTCCTTGGGATCAATTCCGAGATCGGCTAGAAGATGGTGTAGAAGGTTTAGAAGAGGCCGTTGAATCGAGTGGATTGACCCGCGATTAAACCACGCCCATTTGTGTCTTAAGCTGGGCGATTTTTTGGTCAAGTGCGTGCATCACAGCATCGTATGACCCCACTGCTTTCCACATTTCTGGCATCATCCTGACGGAAAAATAAAACTTAATCTTGGGTTCCGTTCCACTGGGACGTGCGGTGACGATTGATTGGCCATCCGTTACCAATTGAACCACATTGGACGCCGGGAAATCCATCGGTCGAGTCGTGCCCTCGGACAAATTGTGCACGCGTTGTGAAGCATAATCACGCACCTCGACCACGCGTTCACCAGCCAAAACTGCCGGTGGATCTTCCCTAAATCCCTCCATTTGCTTTGCGATTTCCGCCTTGCCCGCCCGACCTTGTTTGGTTTGGGAGACCAGGGCTTCCTTGAACGCACCGTGCTTGGCATGAATTTGTGCCAAACGCCCCAACAAATCTGTTCCTTCGTTCGCCGCAACATCGGCTAACTCGCAAAGCAAACAGGCCGCGGCCACTGCATCCTTATCTCTGACAGAATCGCCAATCATGTATCCATAGCTTTCTTCTCCTCCTACAATGAACCGACCCGTTCCCTCCGCTTCGCGGATGGCCGCGGCGATCCATTTGAATCCCGTAAGTGTCTCTTTCACTCGCAACCCCGCATCCAAGCCTATGGAGCCCATCAGATCCGATGTGACAATGGTATTCGCGACGAAATCACCTTCTTTCAAGGAACCGTTTCGCTGACGCTCGGAAACTACGTAATCCACAAGCAGCGCACCTGTCTCGTTTCCATTCAACAGCCGCCATCCTCCCGGGGAAGCTGCATCCGGAACGGCAATGCCCACCCGATCAGCATCGGGGTCGGTTCCCAACACCAATTGAGCGTCAACCGTCTTTGCCAGTTCAATCGCCGCAGACAGGGCTGCTCCTTCCTCGGGATTGGGACTGTGAACCGTGGGAAAATCCCCATCGGGCTGGCGTTGATTTTCAACGATGTGGACGTTACGAAAACCCGCGGCAGCGAGTGCTGGAATCACCGAGACCGAACCTGTGCCATGAAGCGGGGTGTAAACAATACTTAAATCCGATCCACCTGATCGAAGAGCGTCACTCAATCGCAGATCCAATACCGTTTGTAAATAGGCGTTATCCGCCTCTTTTCCCAACCAATGAATGCGTTCTTGTGCAACTGAATCACTGCCCCATTTTACCTGGTCCGGCCCAGCAACTGCGCGCACCTCAGCAATGATTCCCGCGTCGTGAGGAGGTACGATTTGTCCTCCGTCGCTCCAATACACTTTGTAACCATTGTATTCCTTGGGATTGTGGCTCGCCGTGACAACAATGCCCGCCGTGCAATTCAAGTGCCGCACGCTGAAAGAAAGTTGAGGAGTGGGCCGCAAAGCAGAAAACAAATGAACCTCAATGCCATTGCCTGCCATGACATCAGCGGCGACCTTGGCGAAAAAATCACTTTGGTTACGTGAATCGTGCGCTATGGCAATCGATGCTCCTTCTGGAACTGAGCGGAGGATATAATTTGCCAATCCCTGCGTAGCCTGAGCCACGGTGTATTTATTCATGCGGTTGGTCCCTGGCCCCATCAGTCCGCGCAATCCGCCTGTACCAAATTCTAAGTCCGTGTAAAAAGCCTCGACCAATGGTTCACCTCCCGCTCTCACCATCAACTGAACCTCATCCTGGGTTGCTTGATCAAACGGTGGATTCATCCATGCATTGGCCCTTTCCAAGGCTACTTCATTCAAGTTCTCACTTTTCATCTTTTTTCGCGTTTTCATTCGCTTTAACCTCATTCTTTAATTCCATCTCCCATGGCACAATAGGCAACTTCAATGCCTTTGCAAATGGCGTCCCATCCAAGTAGGAGTAACTCGGACGCTTAGCCGGGGTCGGGTATTCTGCCGTTGTGCATGGTGAAGTATCAACCTCCAATCCGTATTCCAAAAAAATCGCCCGAGCAAATTCAAACCACGTCGTGGGCCCTTCCGTGCTGTAATGCCACATTCCCGATGGAACCCGGTCGGGGTGCGTTGCCAATGCCATGAGGGCTTCAGCAAATGGCCTTGCGGCAGTTGGAGCGCCTTGCTGGTCATGCACAATCCGTAAGCTTTTGCCCTCTCTCCCTAACCGAAGCATCGTTTGCATGAAGTTTGATCCTCGGACGTCGTACAACCAGGCCACGCGCACAATCCACCAATCGGAAGAATTCACTGATTCAAAGGCATTCCGGACACGCTGTTCACCCTCGTGCTTTGTGCGGGCATATACGCCCTGCGGATTCGGCTCATCCTCCGGTCGATAAGGCTGACAGGCTTCTCCATCAAAGACATAATCCGTGCTAATATGGATCAAATCGATGCCGTTCTCAGCACATGCTTGTGCCAACAGTCCGGGTGCCACGGCATTGATTTGATGGGCCAATTCCGGTTCCGACTCTGCCAAATCCACTGCAGTATAAGCCGCAGCATTGATGATAACGTCCGGACGATGAACTTCGATGGCCCGTTGGATGGACTGCGTGTCAGCGATATCCAATTCCGTGCGGCTCAAAGAAACAAGGTGAATTTGTGCATCGTTCGACCGTTCCGATAACCTTGATCCCAATTGGCCATTGGCCCCTGTCACCATCACTTTGCGCATACTCGAAGGTAGAGATTTCTGTCTAGCCATTTGCTCGCATCGCCTCCACGGGTTCCATTTCTGCAGCTCGCTTTGCTGGGGCCAAACCGGCTAATAAACCTGAGGCCACTGCAACGCTCAGGGCAATGACTACCCGAGATGGGTGAACATTCAATGCAAATCCAATGTCCACAGCATTCACCATGAGCACGATGGATTGAATGGCGAGAAGTGCAAACAGCGCACCTATGACGCACAACGCGACGGCTTCAAACAGGAATTGCAGCAGAATAAAATTAGATTTTGCACCGATGGCCTTTTGGACTCCAATGATGCGGGTGCGTTCACGAACGCTCACGAACATGATGTTCGCAATGCTAAAGCACCCCACCAAGATGGCAAAGATGCCAATGAACCAACCCCCGTATTCCACTTGCTGAAAAATCGAGTCCAACACGGAGGTCAGCATGTCAATTTGATTGATCGAGAAATCTTCTTCCTCCCGAGGTCGCAAGCGACGAACTGACCGAAACTGTTGGACAATTTCATCCGACAATTCAGCCGTTGTCACTCCATTTTTCGGCTTCACCATAATGCTAGTGCCCATCCCATAATCCATGATGCGGTGTCCGAATTTTGCAGGAACAAGCGCCGCACGGTCGAATCCATCGTTGATCACAGATGCACCCTGCTGGGCGAACACCCCTACAATTTGAAGGCGCTGCCCCTTTGCCTCAATGGTTTGACCTATGGCGTTCTCACTGCCTGTCAACTCTACTGCGACATCGTGGCCGACAACAGTTACGGCTCGACCAGCAGCGACTTCCATGGGTGAAAAGTATCGACCATGAGCAATATCCAGGGCAATCACATCCTCGTACCCTTCCGAAACGGCAACAATGCCTGTGCCCTCAATCCGGCTATTCTGGGATTCAAGGGCAAGCATCGTCTTCGCTTGGAAAACCACTTTTTTTGCTGAATTCAAGCGCTCTTCGAGCAACTCCGCATCGCCCAAACTGACCTCTCGACGTTGAACGTATTTCCACCACGGGTACTCCTCATCGAATGCCCAGGGCCACTTCTGAATGAAAAGCACCTCGTCATCGAGCATATTGAATGTGCTTTTCAGTCCATCTTCGAGCGAGTCAACGACCGCAAAAACCGCCGTAATCATAAAGATACCTACCATCACACCGAGCAAAGAAAGTAGCGTGCGCAAACGGTTGGTGACAATTGCTGACCAAGCAAAGGCAAAACTCTCATACAACAATCGAAGCCACAGCATGATACAAAGCTAATTCCAAGCACCGTTCGCCCCTCATATGTTGATGTTTAATTGTAATTTCGTCGCTTACTAGTCGTTCTCATAACCAACTTCATCATGACCGCTCCCCGCCGCATTCAATCCGCGCTTATTTCCGTTTTCCATAAAGAAGGTCTTGAGCCGATTGTTGAACAACTTCAGCGACTGGGCATCACGATGTATTCGACAGGAGGAACCCAAAAAGCTTTGGAGGCCATGGGCGCTGAAGTCGTTCCAGTTGAAGAGGTCACCAACTACCCCTCCATTCTTGGAGGACGTGTCAAAACACTCCACCCAAAGGTCTTTGGCGGCATCTTAAATCGCAGAGAAGAGGCGAATGACATTGCCCAAATGGAAGAGTACGCCCTTCCCCAGATTGACTTGGTCATTGTTGACTTGTATCCTTTTGAGGCGACGGTTGCCCAAGGTGGAAGCCATAGCGAGATCATCGAAAAAATTGACATCGGAGGCATTTCGTTGATTCGAGCGGCCGCCAAGAACTTCCAAGATGTAGCCATTGTTTCGAGCCAAGACGACTATGGCACCCTGCTGGATTTATTGTCGAATGGTGAAGGGGTCACTACCCTCGAAGAACGGCAAGCACTGGCAACTCGGGCGTTTAGGATCAGTTCACATTACGATACGCGGATTCATGCTTGGATGCAAGGAGGTGCCAAGATTGATACCCTCAATTTGTCAGAAATGGAGGGTCGTGCATTGCGTTATGGTGAAAACCCCCACCAAGCAGGGCGATTTTTCGGAGATTTGGATGGGTTGTTCGATCAATTGAACGGCAAAGCGCTTTCATACAACAACCTTTTGGATGTTGATGCCGCTGTTCAATTGATGGGGGAGTTCACCTTGGACGACCCCACTTTTGCGGTGATGAAGCACAACAACGCCTGCGGTGTTGCCACCCGTGCCACTGTGCTGGAAGCATGGAATGATGCGCTGGCGGGAGATCCTGTATCGGCCTTTGGAGGCGTTTTGATTTGCAACCGACCCATCGATGCCGCTACGGCAACTGCGATGCATGAATTATTCTTTGAAGTGGCCATTGCACCTGGATTTGATGCCGATGCATTGGACATTTTGAGCCAAAAGAAGAACCGAATTTTACTTGTCCAAAAGCCCTGTGAAATGCCACAAGTTGGTGTACGGTCGGCATTGAATGGGTTTTTAGTCCAAGCGTGCGATGCCAAAACGGAAACAAAAGAGGACTTGACTTTGGCTACTGCCTCTGCGGCGACCGAGGCGGAATTGAGCGACCTTTTGTTTGCCATGAAATTGGCAAAACATACCCGTTCCAATACCATTGTATTTGCCAAGAATCAACAACTCTGTGGAAGCGGAACCGGACAAACGAGTCGAGTGGACGCTCTCAAGCAAGCCGTGGTGAAGGCGCGAAGTTTCGGATTTGAGTTGGATGGTGCCGTGATGGCTTCCGATGCTTTCTTCCCATTTCCCGATTGTGTGGAGCTTGCTGATGATGCTGGAATTACCGCGGTTATCCAGCCTGGGGGTTCGGTCAAAGATCAATTGAGCATCGATTACTGCGATGCGCATGGCCTCGCAATGTACATGACTGGAACTCGCCACTTTCGGCACTGATTTGCTGCCGATTACCCGCTTTAAAAGAGCTCCAGATTTGTGAAAAATTTGATGGGAATTCCTTCTTCGCGGTGCGTATATTTGAGTGTTCACTTCGTCTTCCTTAATACGCCTGTTTTCCATGGGATTGTTCAATTTTTTCATGCAGGAGATCGCCATCGATCTCGGGACTGCCAACACCATCATCTATTTTGAAGACAAAGTTGTCGTGGATGAGCCGAGCATAGTCGCTAAAGACCGGTTGACCAATCGCGTCGTGGCCATTGGGCGCCTCGCTCAGCAGATGCATGGAAAGACCCATAAAAACATCGAGACGATTCGGCCCTTGAAGGATGGCGTGATCGCGGATTTCCAAGCCGCAGAAGAGATGATCAAAGGCATGATCAAAATGATGAACAAACGCAAATCGTGGTTCACGCCCTCCCTGCGCATGGTCATTTGCATTCCTTCCGGAATCACCGAAGTTGAAAAACGCGCCGTGGGTGACAGTGCGGAACATGCCGGAGGAAAAGACGTATACCTCATCCACGAACCGATGGCAGCGGCGATCGGCATTGGCATAGACGTTGAAGAGCCCATGGGCAATATGATCATTGACATCGGAGGAGGCACGTCTGAAATCGCGGTCATCGCGCTGGGAGGAATCGTTACCGACAAAAACATCCGGGTAGCAGGGGACGAATTCACATCAGACATCGAAGAATACATGCGCCGTCAGCACAACATCCTGATTGGTGAACGTACGGCCGAACAAATCAAGATTGAGGTCGGCGCTGCAACTGCTGAATTGGATAATCCCCCCGATGATTATCCTGTGCGAGGCCGAGACTTGATGACCGGTATTCCAAAAGAGATCCTTGTTTCTCACATAGAGATTGCTCAAGCTTTGGACAAAAGCATTTCAAAAATTGAAGAAGCAATCCACAGCGCTCTTGAACAGACTCCCCCTGAACTCTCCGCAGACATTTACAAGACTGGCATCTATTTGGCCGGAGGAGGAGCCTTACTCAGAGGGTTGGACAAACGCATATCGGCGCGCACGAAACTTCCGGTTCATGTGGCTGAAGATCCCCTGCATGCGGTAGCAAAAGGAACCTCCATTGCGCTGAAAAACATCGATCGTTTCACTTTCTTGATGCGCAACTAAGTCGGCAACGTTCAGACATGCGCAACCTCTGGAATCTCATCACTCAATACCATATCGCGCTGGTTTTTTTCGCGCTGCAAGCCCTGGCGCTTGGTTGGTTCGTTTCGAGTCATGGGTACCCGCGCGGGAAATGGGTGCAGCGGTCCTTGGCTTGGCAAGGTGCATGGAACCAACAAATGGGTCAGTGGAGTCGATTGGTTGAACTCGATGCGCTCAACCGGGAATTGCTTGCCGAAAACGCCAAACTTCGATCGTCCATGTACCGAACGGAGAATACGGGACGCGAGATTTCCATACACTCAGCACAAGTCGTCCGATTCACATGGACATCTTCTGCAAATCATTTCATTTTAAATCAGGGATCGAAAAATGGCCTCAAACCCGGGATGGGTGTCAGTCAAAATGGAATTGCATTGGGGCGCATTATAGAGGCATCAGATCATTTTTCCTTGGCGCTCCCCATCATCAACCAAGAGGTAGAATGGAGCGCACGGATTGGCTCCGCCGGACCAGTTGCACGGTTGCTATGGGATGCGCATGACATTGGGCGTGCGCAACTCCAAGACCTTCCCCGAAGCGCAACATTTTCACCAGGAGACTCCGTTTTAACCTCTGGGTTTCAGGGGTACTTTCCTGCAGGAATGCTCATCGGTTGGATTGCTGATGAGACGCCTGAATTTGACGGACAATTTTTGACCATCGGCATCGAACTTGCCGCCGATTTTCGATCCCTGAATTATGTTGAGGCCATGTCCATTATGGACTGGGAGTCCATCGAGGCGCTCTCCCAATCAACGCCCAATTCTGGATCATGAATGCCCGCTTTGCGCCTTACCTCCGCGTGCTTCTACCGCTCATTTTGCAGGTGGTTTTTTTCCAGTATGTCACCTTGGTAGAAGGGTGGTGGTATTTAGGGTTCCACCTGCTCGGAATCCTACTCCTTCCGCTTCAACGGTCGGGCCTTTTCGTTTTGTTGTTTTCGGCGGGAATGGGCGCCACGCTAGATTTCACTTGCCACGGAGGTGGGCTATTCATGTCTTCTGCGGTGTTTATGGGATTGTTCATTCCCATTGTCAACCGGCTACTTGCACCCCGAGAAGGCTATGAAATAACAGACCAACCCACTATTTCATATATGGGGAGTCGCTGGTTCATCGCACGAGCCCTTCTTTTGTTGTTCATTCATAACGTTTGGATGTTCTCCATTGAAGCTGGCCGTTGGGACTTATTGCTCCTCGCGTGGGGCAAAGCAACAACCTCCGCCGTCTTCACTGCTGCAGTCTTTGCATTGACTCTGCTGCTCACACAGCGCAAAGTACGTTCGCGATGAAACTCAGGGAACGGCAGTTGGTGATTGGCGGCATTTTTGTCCTCATTACATTCATTTTTATCGGACGGCTCATTCAGATGCAACTCTTTTCCAGCGAATGGAAAGAATATGCTGCCCGGCTCACGGAAGAAACAGAACGGTTAGAGCCGGCCCGTGGTTTGATGCTTGATCGAAATGGCCAGATCCTGCTCAACAACATGGCGGGTTACGACATCTGGTTTACGCCGCGTAAATGCCGCACAGCAGGTGGTCTCGATACGCTCGCCTTCGCGCAAATACTCGGCATCACCCGACCTGAATTGGAGCGTGAATTCAGACGAGCCGAAGCTTACGCCTCGTATAGACCATCCATCATTTACAAACAGCTCCCCGCTGAGCATTTTGCCCGAATCGCAGGAGAGCTCTATCGGTTTCCTGGCGCTGAAGTGAGAAGAAGGACCATCCGCACCAATCCAACCGGACTGGCCAGTCACCTTGTCGGAGAATACCGCGAGGTCGATCAAAACGATATGGCTACGAATCCAAACTATCGGCTGGGAGATTACAAAGGCAAGTCAGGTCTCGAACTACAATGGGACCAAGCCCTGCAAGGCAAACGCGGCATTCGCCACCACATCGTTGACATTCGCAACGATTACCGAGCTCCTGCACAAGAGGGATTATTGGACACCCTCCCGACCCCTGGACTGGACATCCAATTGACGTTGGATTTGGATTTACAAGCTTATAGTGAGAACATCATGGCCAACAAACGAGGGGCCATTGTGGCCATCGAACCCTCCACGGGGGAAGTCCTTGCCATGGTCAGTGCCCCGAGCTATGCCACCGATTTACTTACAGGACGGGAACGCGGTTCGAATTACGACAGCCTGCTCAACCACCCACGCAAGCCGCTTTTCAACCGAACCCTTCGAGCGACTTATCGTCCGGGCAGTATTTTTAAAATGATCCAGGGTCTGATCGCTTTGGAGAAAGGCGTCATTCGGCCCTCCAGCCGAATAACCTGCGACCGAAACATCATTGGATGCCATGGCAGCCACACCCTGGATAATTTAGAAGAGGCCATTGCGCATTCATGCAATCCTTATTTTCATGAGGTCATGAAGCGGATGATCCAAGACGGATCATCCGGGAGCGTCTTCAGTGACGCCCACAAAAACCTGGGAGCGTGGTCGGAGTCCATTCGAGCCTTTGGGTTGGGGACAAACCTCGGTGGACATTTTACTGCACTGCGCTCAGGGACCGTGCCTGACACAACTGATTATGATCGGATGTATGGTCGCAAACGATGGGCCTATTCAACCATCTATTCGATTTCAATTGGAGAAGGGGAATTACTCACCACACCCATTCACATGGCCAACTTGGCCGCTGTTCTGGCCAATAGAGGACATTACATCTCGCCGCACGTCATTCAGAGCGTGGGAGGTCAAGGTAAACCAGCGGAAATGGAACAACGATTCGACACCCAGATTGATCCGATTCACTTCGAAACGGTCATTGGTGCTATGGCGAAGGTGGTCACGTCGGATGATGGAACCGGTCGACGAGCCCAAGTGCCGGGCTTTGAGGTCTGCGGCAAAACGGGTACGGTTCAAAATTCAACTGGCAACCATTCTGTATTCATCGCCTTTGCGCCAAAGGACAACCCCCAAATCGCCTTGAGCGTTTACGTCGAAAATGCCGGAGCTGGAGGAGATTGGGCAGCGCCGATTGCGAGTTTAATCATCGAACGGTACCTCAGCGGCGTCGTCGAACAACACGAAAAAGAAGCACGGATTCTGCAGGCAACCTATCCATTTCCGGAATCACCCTTATGAGACGCACGGTTCCCATCATTCAACGCATCGATTGGCTTACCGTAGCCATGGTGATCATCCTCATGGCCTTGGGACTATTCAACGTCGCCAGCGCCACTGCCGGAGCAGACTCAGTGGATTGGTTCGATTGGGGAAGCAAACAAGGAAAGCAATTTATGTGGGTGGCTTTGGCAATTCTGTTGGGAGCGCTCGTTCTGATCATTGAGGGAGAATTCTTCATTCGAACAGCCGCTATCTATTACGTACTCAACCTCATTCTTTTGGTTGCCGTGTTAGCTGTTGGACGAACAATTGGCGGAGCAAAATCATGGTTCAATTTTGGCAGCATCGGCATACAGCCCTCAGAATTTGCCAAAACAGGGACCGCACTGATGTTGGCCTGGCTTTTAAGCCGAAGCAATGAGCGGATGAGCAATCGAAATAACTTGATCAAAGCGATTCTGATTGTGGCCATTCCCGCTGGTTTAATTCTTCTGCAACCCGATGCGGGAACGGTACTGGTATTTGGTGGAATGATCCTGGTCTTTTACCGTGAGGGATTATCGGGTAACGTCCTCATTGCCGTATTCTGCGCTTTGCTGATCACCGTTGCCACAATTTTGACCGGTGCGAGCAGTTTTACCTATCCCTTTATTGGCACCTCATCCGCTGTTGGCATTCTCTGGGTTATCCTCGCAATCCTCGGGACCTTTATCTGGGCGATGACTCCGCAATGGGTTCTTCCGCGAAAACGAAAACGAGTGAGGCGTAGCGTGATTTTCTCATTCATTGCCGGCCTTGCCATGAGTGCTGCATTGCATACTGGTTTGGAGGAAGTCCTCAAACCTCACCAGAAGGATCGCATTCACGTACTCTTTGGCATAGATGTCGGAAATCCTGATGCAGATTACAACATTCGGCATGCCCGGGCGGCAATCAGTTCCGGAGCTTGGACCGGAAAAGGGTACTTGCAAGGACCCATGACCGCGTATGGCTTCGTTCCAGAGCAAGAAACGGACTTCATTTTCTGCACAATCGGAGAAGAATGGGGCTTCATCGGTACGGTTTTCACGCTGCTGCTTTTCACCTGTTTACTGCTCCGAATCCTCCATTTAGCAGAGCGACAACGGAGTGACTTTACACGCATCTTTGCTTATGCTGCTGCGAGCGTTCTCTTCATGCATTATTTGATCAACATTGGCATGGTCCTCGGATTAGCCCCTGTCATTGGAATTCCTTTGCCCTTTATTAGTGCAGGGGGATCGTCCATGCTGGGTTTCACCTTGCTCATTTTTATTCTGTTACGGCTTGACGCCGAGAGGTTCACTGTTCTTCGTTAATCTATATTATAGTTTATTTCATCGACTAAAATATTGATTTTATTTTTTTTATAGAGGTCGTTTCACTATATTTGTATGTGCTTTGTTTAGAATAGAAATAACCCCATTGCTGCCCGTTCAATCGGAAGCAATGAGGTTTTTTTATTCCCTAATTCAAAGCGAGCAAAACAATCAAACCGGAGACCCCGTGCCATTTGGCATGGGGTTTTTGCTGACTTAAAGCCCCAACAATACCTCTTCGGGACTCTTGCCCGTGAAGAGCAATCGTTCAGGTTGCTCGATCATTTCTTTGATCGCATACAGGAAGCTCACACTTTCCTTGCCGTCAATGATGCGGTGATCGTAGCTCAATGCCACATACATGACAGGGCGAATTTCAACCTGACCATTGATCGCCACGGGACGCTCTACGATGTTATGCATTCCGAGAATGGCACTCTGGGGAGGATTAATGATTGGCGTTGACAACATGGATCCGAAAACCCCACCATTGGTAATTGTAAACGTACCTCCAGTCATTTCATCGATGCCCAACTCTCCGTCTCGCGCCCGAATCGCCAATCGTTTTATTTCTGCTTCAATCTGAGCGAGGCTCAAGGTTTCGGCATTGCGAACTACAGGAACCATGAGTCCTTTGGGAGAACTCACGGCAATGCCTATGTCAGCATACTCAGGCAGGATGACCTCCTTACCATCAATCATTCCATTCACAGCTGGAAATTGAGAAATCGCATGGGTTACCGCTTTCGTGAAAAAACTCATGAACCCGAGCCCTACGCCGTGCTCTTCCCGAAATGCCTCCTTGTATTTTTTGCGTAAATCCATGACCGGCTTCATGTCAACCTCATTGAAGGTGGTTAGCATGGCCGTCTCATTTTTTACCCCAACCAATCGTTCTGCTACCTTGCGACGAAGCATGGACATTTTCTCGCGTCGCACATCCCGAGAACCGCCCCAACCTTGAGCAGAGGCGCCTTCAAAACCGCTCGCTAGCGCGTTCAACACATCCTGCTTTAGGATTCGGCCATCCCTGCCGGTTCCTTTTACTTGGCCCTGTTTCAGACCGGCATCCGCCATCAGCTTTTTGGCAGCAGGAGACGGGTGGTCCGAGGCATGATGCACCGCGGTATTCGCGGGAGTTGGTGCCGGTTGTGCCGCCTTGGGGGCTGCTGCAGGGGCTGCTGCAGGAACCGCTACCGGAACTGCCGCAGGTGCTTCAACATTTTTCGGGGGTTTCGCAGAGGTATCGATCAAGCAGCATACGGCTCCGACTTCTACCGTGTCACCTTCTTCCGCTTTAAGCGTGATGACACCTGCAGCTTCTGCGGGCAATTCCAACGTCGCTTTATCGGAATCTACTTCCGCGATGGCCTGGTCTTTTTGGACGTAGTCACCGTCCGCGACCAACCAAGCTGCTATTTCAACTTCACTGATGGACTCCCCGGGACTGGGGACTTTCATTTCGAGCTGGGACATCTTTAAAGCTATTTAGAAAAATGCGATTCTGTACAAATAACGAACGAAGCGGCAAACGAATAAAGCAATCAATGGGATTTCTTCACCAACACCGTGTTCACTCAGTGAGCATAGGAAAAAACCTCGTCGATGATCGCCGTTTGACGTTGAGCGTGCAATTCTGAACTTCCAGAGGCCGGGCTTGCACTGATGCTTCGGCAAATGACGCTCAAAGGAACTTGGGTGAAATGTTGCAACATGAAGGACCATGCGCCCATATTTTGTGGCTCTTCTTGAACCCAGATAAAATTCGCTTCGGCTCCATAGCGCTTCACAATTCCATCCAGTTCATCTGCTGGCAACGGATGCAGCTGCTCGAGTCGCACAAAAGCCATATTGTCCGCAGCGTGCTCATCCAAGCGTTCTAAAAGGTCGTAATAAATTTTCCCGGAGCAAAGCACGACGGTATCCACAGCCTTCGTCTCTTTCGGCGTCGAAATCCGCGGGTCGTCGATGACTTTTTGGAACCCCCCTTTGGCCATCTGGCTCAGCTGAGAAACCGCTTTGGGGTAACGTAGGAGCTTTTTAGGAGTAAATATTACCAGCGGTTTTCGGAAATCCAGCTTGACTTGTCGCCTCAAGAGGTGGAAGTAATTAGCCGGTTCTGTGACATTGCAGACGAATAAATTGTCTCCACTGCCCAATTGTAAAAACCGCTCCATCCGACCAGAGCTGTGCTCCGAGCCCATTCCTTCGTAACCATGCGGCAGCAATAAGGTCAGGCCATTCATTGTTCGCCACTTATCCTCTGCAGCGCTCAAAAATTGATCAAATAAAATCTGAGCACCGTTGTTAAAATCACCAAACTGTGCTTCCCAGATTGTCAGCCCGTTGGGGACTGCAAAAGCGTAGCCGTAATCAAAACCGGCAACAGCATACTCACTCAGCAGTGAATTGTAAATGGTCAATTTCTCCTGGCCCTTGGCGAGCAAATTCAGCGGAATGATTTCTTCTTCGCTGTCTTCAGTTTTCACAACTGCATGGCGGTGAGAGAAAGTGCCCCGTTCCACATCTTGTCCGCTAATCCTCACAGGATGCCCCTCGGTGAGCAACGTAGCATAGGCTAACAGCTCACCAATTGCCCAATCCAGCCGATCCTCTTCAATCATTTTCAACCGATCCCGCATCAAGCGCTGAACTTTGCGGTAATAGCTTTTCCCTTCAGGCAATGTTGACATTGCAATGGCCAATTTTTTCAATTGGGACACGGAAACTGCCGTCTTGGGATTCTTATGGAGTGCCTTGGTGTCAGCGACTTTGTACGCTTTCCACAAATCGCTCAAGAAGTCTTCGACACTCGCTTTGGTCTTCTTCTGCGCCTTTTCAAAAGCCTGCTCCATTCGAGCGAGTTGAACATCCCGAACTTGCTCTACATCGGATGCTTGCATCGAACCGTCCGAGATCAATCGGTTCATGTACAATTTGAGCGGATTTTCATGTTTCGCAATGGCTCGGTACAATTGAGGCTGCGTAAACATCGGCTCATCGCCTTCGTTGTGACCGTACTTTCGGTAACCCAATAAATCGACGAAGACGTCCCGGTTCCAGCGTTGTCGGTACCACAAGGCAATCCGCATGACTTGAACCACATCTTCCGCATCATCGGCGTTCACATGAAAAACCAAGGATTGAGTCACCTTGCCAACATCCGTGCAATAAATGGAGCTTCGACCGTCGAGGTAGTTTGTCGTAAAGCCAACTTGATTATTCACCACAATGTGCACAGTACCTCCCGTTCGGTACCCATCGAGTTGAGCCATCTGTGCCATCTCATAAACGACTCCTTGCCCGGAAAGTGCAGCATCTCCGTGGATGAGGATCGGCAATACCGCCTTTTCATCCCCACCAAGTGACTCAATCCGAGCACGTGACAGCCCTTGAACAACCGGCCCCACCGCCTCTAAATGAGAGGGGTTCGGAGCAAGTGATATGGTTACGTCTTCTCCTGAATCCGCCTTGAGCAGTCGGGAGTAGCCCAAGTGGTACTTGACGTCGCCGTCGAAATCTCCCTCTTCATCATAAGATTTCCCCGAAAACTCGCAAAAAATCTCTTCGTAGGGCTTACCCAAAATATGGGCCAAAGTCGATAACCTGCCTCGATGAGCCATGCCGATAAACACCTCCTTTACCCCTTGCTTTGTTCCTTCTTCAACCACGGCATCGAGCGCAGCAATAAGCGTTTCGCCACCTTCCAATGAGAATCGCTTTTGGCCTACAAATTTCTTCTGTAAAAATTCCTCGAATAGCGTTGCTTGAGCGAGCTTTTTCAGGATTTGAACGCGATCGGCCACGTCAATCCTCGGTCTGTTGGCAAGCTCAATGTGCTCCCGCACCCAGGCTCGACGTTCCACGTCTTGGATCATCACATATTCAATCCCGATGCTATTGCAATAGGTCAATTCCAAGTGCTCGATGATGTCCTTTAATTTCGCAGGACCTATGCCCACTTCATTGCCCGCCTGAAAAACAGTTTCCAAATCCGTGCTTGAAAGGCCAAAGGTTTCAAGACTCAAATCCGGCTGATAACTGCGGCGTGCGCGGACCGGGTTCGTCTTGGTGAACAAGTGACCCCGCTCCCGATATCCTTGAATCAATCCAATAACTTGGAATTCTTTCTGAGTAATCGGAGAAGGTTGATCCTCTCCATAAGAGGACGTCGCCAAATCGAATCCTTTGAAGAAAAGCTGCCAGCTCGAGTCCACGGACTCGGGGTTTGCTCGGTACTGAGCGTACAGGGATTCGATGGCTTGGGGTTCAGCTTGGCTGATAAAGTCTAAAGGGTCCATGCGGACGATACGTAGTTTCGAGCTCCAAAGATACACCCGTGCCTTCAGACCCGAAAAGAAAAGAGCTTGAAGGTCATTCCGAAATTTGATCTTTCGGCAATGCCTGGCCAAACGTCCAGCGCATCCACACCTTCAATGCCGCTCGCTCCAAGGACTTTTCCGCAAGAATCTGGGCTGCTTTTGGCCGTTCGTGTTGACTCAAAATTTCTCCCATCAACCCCTCGCCCAAGTCCAAGCGATAGAACGAAGCAAAGAGCGCGCTTGCATCACCCTCCAAGCCCCAAACAATTTCGTCTACCAGCAATTGCAGGAGGTTGACCGATGCAGAATGAACCCGCTCGGCATCCCACTGAAAGTCCTTGATCAATTGATCTTGTACTTGACGTTGAAAAGCCTCAATCGTCCGTCCTTCAGGAAGTTTCCGGTTGCTAAGCCAGGCACCGAGCACTTTTTCTCCCATTAGGATTTTCTCTGCGTCACGAGTCCCGCCAAAAATCCGAACCATTCCCGGTGTTCATCGCTGAGTTGAAGGCGGTCCATGCAGGCCATTGCTCTGTCCACCTGCTCGTTCATCAATTGCTTCGCAGCCACTTCCGCTCCAGCGGATTGCATCGCTGAACGTATGGCCTCAATTTTACCCGTGGCATCCGAGCGGTTTCCGTCCCAAGACGCCAATGCTCGACGGGCTTCCTCTCCCCCGTTCTCCGCGGTGTATAGTCGTAAAAATGTTTTCTTGTCAGCCAAGATATCCCCGCCTATTTGCTTGCCTACAGCCTCTCCCCCAAAGGTATCCAGCAGGTCGTCTTGCATTTGAAACGCCAGACCCAATTGTTCCCCCATCTCAACCCAAATGGCGGTGCGTTCCGGGGTTGCTCCTGCAGCAATTGCACCGACTCCCAATGACGCCGCCACCAAAACCGAAGTCTTTAACCGAATCATCTCCAAGTATTCTTCGACCGAAACATCCTGCCGGGTTTCAAATGCCATATCCGATTGCTGACCCAAACAAACTTCCAGCGCCGTCTGGTTGAACAATTCAAGTGCTCGGGGGAGCGCCTCAGCATTCAACTCCAAAAAGGCGATGTGTGCCAATGTGTACATGGCGTCTCCAGACAGAATCGCCGTGCTTTCATCCCACTTTGTATGCACCGTGTCTTGGCCTCTTCGTTTGGGCGCTTCATCCATGATGTCATCGTGCATCAGTGTGAAGTTGTGAAACAATTCCACGCCCAAAGCCGCCGGCATGGCGACACTCAACGAATGGCCTTCTGCTTCTGCTGCCGACAACGCGAGCACCGCACGCAATCGCTTGCCGCCAAGTTGCATCAAGTAGTGAACAGGCGCGTACAGTCCGTCACCTTTGTCTGCTGGCCAACGATTCAAAAACGCCGTCAACGCGGCATTAGCCTCTGATTTAAGTCGATTCAGGTTGGGATGCGTCATATGAAGCGTACTTACTATGGGTCACTGTTTTCCCCGTCTTAACTGCTCCAACAGGTAATCGCCATAACCTGATTTACGCAACGGTTCCGCAACGGATTCAAGTTGTGAATCAGTGATGTAGCCCATGCGCCAGGCGATTTCTTCGATGCAACCAATTTTCAATCCCTGACGCTCCTCAATCACTTGAATGTAGAGTGATGCCTGCATCAAAGAT
>Ga0209630_10000098_pt1 | contig 99006 bp, 95 predicted proteins | sample COG_01_FD_184745 | JGI IMG/M metagenome (GOLD analysis project Ga0209630, IMG submission 184745) | Pelagic Microbial community sample from North Sea - COGITO 998_met_01 (SPAdes) (version 2) | ecosystem: Environmental > Aquatic > Marine > Neritic zone/Coastal water | place: Helgoland, sampling...
CAAACCCGTGCACATGTACCGCGGCACGACCATGGCCGGCATCATTACCGACGAGTCCAAGCACGATCCGAGCCGTGGCTTTGCCGGCGGTTATGAGTTGGAAACTATCTCATTGGGCGTGCCCTTTATGGCTGCATTTTTACTACCCGGTGGCTGGGGACGGGACTTCACTGCATTCATGGATGCCTATGATCACCTTGCCGGGATGTGGATTGTCGGCGAGGACATGCCGCAAGAGAGCAATGCGATAACGCTGCATGCGAGCGAGAAAGATCAGCACGGTCTGCCGGTACCGAACGTGCACTACGACGATCATCCGAACGATATTGCGATGCGGAAGCATGGCTTTGCTGCGGGTACGCGAATCTACGAGGCCGTCGGTGCCACGCGCACAATGGAGACACCACCGTACCCATCAACACATAACCTCGGCACCAATCGCATGAGCGCCAAGGCGGCAGACGGCGTGGTTAACGGTTGGGGGCAGAGCCATGACATCAGCAATTTGTTTGTCTCGGACGGCAGCCAGTTCACCACCGGCGCGGGCGAGAACCCGACTCTGACGATTGTCAGCCTGGCGATTCGTCAGGCTGATTACATTGCAGAGCAGATGACCAAAAAAAGTCTCTGAGAGTTTGCTGAGTGACGACTGACCCGGCCGCCGCGGACAGCGGCCGGGGTCAGTCTATGTTGAAGGCACCAACGGCTCAGGTACGGTGCCGTGCCCCTGCTCTCAGAGATTACGCAGCGGTCGCGCCCAGGCGCGTACATCATCAACAAATAATTGCGGCTGCTCGAATGCAGCGAAGTGCCCGCCTTTGGGCTGCTCTGTCCAATGCTGGATGTTCGGATAGTCTCCCGCCTCCATCCACGCACGCACCGGTGGCACGATTTCCTTGGGGTACACCGCGACGCCGGTCGGCACTGTAATCGTATGCCGCTCTACGGCACCAAAACTCTGCCAATACAAACGCGCCGATGAGGTTGCGGACGCGGTCGCCCAATAGAACATCACGTTGTCGAGTAGTTCGTCGCGGCTCAGAACATTCTCCGGATGACCGGCGCAGTCGGTCCAGGCCCAAAATTTCTCCAGAATCCACGCGGCCTGCCCAATTGGCGAGTCGGTCAGGCCATAGCCGAGCGTTTGCGGACGGGTGGCCTGTTGTTTTGAGTATCCAGAATCCCAGCGTCGATACTCCTTCATACCATCGAGCGCACGTTTCTCCTCGGCACTGGGTTCGCCATCCACTTGTGGGCGAGTGCTCATAGCCATAGTCACGTGAATGCCCTGGCAATGCTCTGGATCCTGCCAACCAATGGCTTGTGTAACAGCTGAACCCCAATCACCACCCTGCGCGAAGTAGCTTGGGTAACCCAGTCGCAACATCAGGCTACTCCAGGCGCGCGCAATGCGTTCAACGCCCCAGCCCGTGCTGCGCGGCTTGGCGGAAAAACCGTAGCCTGGCAAGGCCGGGCACACGACGTGGAAAGCATCACTCACATCTCCGCCAAACGCGGTCGGATCGACCAGCGGTTCGATGACTTTGTGGAACTCAACCACCGAGCCTGGCCAGCCGTGTGTGAGGATCAACGGCCTGGCATCTGCGTGCGGGGAGCGTTGGTGGATGAAATGAATTTCCAGGCCGTCGAGTTCAGTGGTGAACTGTGCGAAACGATTGAGTGACTCCTCGCGCTTGCGCCAGTCGTAGCCGTCCGCCCAATACGCACAAATCTCGCGCAGCCAGGCATTTGGCACACCCTGACTCCAGTCCGACACAAGCTCGTCTTCGGGCCAGCGCGCCGCTTGCAAACGCTGTTTCAAATCAGTCAGAACAGTGTCGCTGACGGCAATCTTGAAGGGATTAATGGCGCTACTCATGGGAACTCCGTTATCAATCGCGGGAGCTCGTATGGTAACCCCGAGGCCGCTGGGGCGGGGGCCCAATCGGCCCCAAGTCGCCGGCCGGGTTGCGACGCGTCGCAGCGGACTTTCATCAGCGGCCGCAATAGGGTGGAATAGACCTGCACAGCGCGGTGCTGTCCGCCTGCCCTCGGCTGTTCAATTTCGGAGAAACCTGCCATGTCCATCACCATCACCCCGACCTCCGCCACCCTTGGTGCGATTGTCACCGACGTTAACCTGAGCGCACTCGACGACGCGCAATGGCCGACCATCGAGGACGCATTCCACCAATACGGTTTATTGATATTTCCCGGCCAGCATCTGGACGGCCAGGCACAAATCGCTTTCGCGCGGCGCTTCGGGGACCTTGAGATCCTGGTCGAGGACATGACATCCATTCCCGTCAGCAACAAGGACGAAGAAGGCGAACTGCTTGAAGACGACAGTTTCCGCATGCAGTTGCTGATGGGTAACGAGGGATGGCATACCGACAGCTCTTACGTCCATTTAGCCGCTAAAGCGTCGGTGCTGTCGGCTCACGTGGTACCAAAACAAGGTGGCGAGACCGAATGGGCCGACCCGCGCGCCGCTTACGACGCACTGGATGAGGCGACCCGCAAGCGCATCGCGGATCTGGCGGCCTACCATTCTTATTTCTATTCGCAGGCCAAGATCGGGCACAAGGTCGCCGTCGGTGAGGCGTATGGCTTTTTCGAGGGTGAGCCGCCATTACGTCCGCTGATCAAAGTCCATCCAGTGACCGGGCGCCCGGCACTCTATATTGGCCGCCACGCCGGTCAGATCCCAGGCTTTGATCTACCGGAATCGGAAAAACTACTGGACGAACTGATGACCTTTATCTGCCAGCCGCCGCGCACGTTTATGCATCGCTGGACGCCGGGCGATGTCGCTGTGTGGGACAACCGCTGCCTGCTCCATCGCGCCCGACCCTACGATCACCGCGAAGAACGCGAGATGATTCATACCCGCATTAAGGGCGAAGTAGCGTCCGAGACTTCCCTGAACGGCTGAGCACAAAGCATCTAGCCGCCAATCGGCAAAGTCAGGATGGGCGCGTTGCTGGCATCGGCATCGGACTGCAGCGCATATAGCTGGCCGAGCAAGGCGAAAGTGGATTTCGACTGCACATCGGCATCATCGATATAGAACCAGCGCTCACGAAAATTCACCGCGACCGAGGCATCACTCGGCTTGCGCGGACTTGAGCGGATTTCGATCAAGCCACCGGTAACCTGGCCCCAGTCGAATTCGCCCCCTACGGCATCCCGCGTAACGGTGACCTTGCCGTCGTTCGCGTCCTGCTCCGGCACTGCGACGGCCTGGGCAAGAAAGTACATCACGCCCATGAACGATCGAGTCTGCATATTAATAGCGCTACGGGAATCGCTGATTTGATTCAGCGTTAACGCATATTCCTCGAGCTTCGGGTCCAGGCCGAGCAAGTGGGCGAGTTCGGTAAATGACGCAGTTCGACGCGCAGCGGGACTGAAACGAGCCACGAACTCCACTGCTCCCTCAGTTTGCTTGCGAAACAGGACCAGATCGCCGCGGCCTTCGAAATCAGCCAGTAAATCGATCGCGCGACGAAATGCGGTGACATCGGGGGCATCCGCCGGTGTCGGCCCGGATGCCCGCGCGGCATTATCGAGTCCGTTGACGTTTTCGATGCACATGCGCAGAACCCGGGCCGTGCTCCAACCGCTGGCGTCGAGTAACAGCACGGTATCGAGCGTCACCCGCGACAACACCTGGCGTACAAAGGCCTGCCCGCGTAGCGGTGAGTAAGTGACCGTCGGCTTCTCTTCGTAAGCGAGGCGTCCTTTAAGTCCGTACGTATTGTTACCGTTGAAATCAAACAGCGAACTTGCCTCGGCGCTGGGGGCGATCAGAAATTGGGTATTGAGGGCGGAGGCCTCCAGAAAATAGGGTGGGTCGCCGTAGCGCAGACGCACCAGGTTGAGCAGCATCTGTTCGTTTTCAGTGCGGTTCATCGCGATGTTGTAATCCGTACGGCTGGCTTCGATGAAGCGAGGCCCGAACTGCCCGCAACCGCTGAGCATGACGCTGAGCAGCCCAGTTAATGCCAAACGCTTTATGGCACGGGTGAGGATGTTGGTCGTGTGCATGGTGTTTCCAGCATTTCAGTGCGCGCCATTATACGGAGCACACAGGACTGGCGAATCGCGAGTACTGCCCGGCTTGCGCACCGCCCGGGGCGCGGTTAGTGTCATTAACAGTGGTGTGGCTGCGACGTTACCGATCACAACGCGTAGGCACATGTGTAATCCGGGCGCCATGACGTCAGCCCGAATACCTGTGTGGCATGAGCTCCGTTGTGTCCAACACATCACACTCGGGTTTGTCACGCGCGCCATGGGGCGCCGCTTTGGGCGCAGCACGGCTGCGAATTTACCAACCTCATGTGGCCAGGCCACAGCGGGACTGTTATGCAAAATCTGACTCGCAAGATTATGTTGGCGATGCTGGTCGGTGCCGCAACAGGCGTCGTTATCAATCTGTTCGCTGCCGACGTCGCGGTGGTCATGGACTATGTCGTTGGTGGTTTGCTCTACGTCATCGGCGCAATATTCATTGCTTCGTTAAAGATGCTCGTCGTCCCACTGGTGTTCGTCTCGTTAGTGGGCGGCGTGACTTCGCTTGGCAATCTCGCCACGCTTGGGCGTATGAGCGTGAAAGCGATCTCGCTCTATATGGTCACCACGATGATCGCCATCACCATCGCCCTATCGCTTGCCATCGCGGTCGGCACTGGCGCTGATTTCGATATTGGTGGCAGTTCGGCGAGCTTCACGGGTCGCGACGCACCGCCTATCGCTGACGTGTTCATCAATATGGTCCCATCGAACCCGATTGCTGCGATGGCGTCCGGCAACATGCTTCAGATCATCGTCTTTGCGCTCCTGTTCGGGATCGCCCTCACGATGTCCGGCGAGCGTGGCAAAACAATCATCGCGCTGTTTCGCGATCTCGATGTCGTGGTCATGAAGATGGTCGAAATCATCATGCGGCTCGCGCCGTTCGGTGTGTTCGCCCTCATCGCGCGTACGTTCGCGACCCAGGGAATCGAACTCATCGTGCCATTGATCAGCTATTTTCTAACCCTGACCTGCGCGTTAGGGTTTCATGCGCTGATCGTTTATCCGACCGTACTGAAAGGACTCTCGGGTCTGAATCCGCTGACGTTCCTGCGCAAGATGCGCGATCCAGCGTCCTTTGCGTTTTCCACAGCCAGTAGTGGCGCTACCATTCCCATCACGTTGCGCACTGCGGAAGCAAAGTTGGGTGTCGACAACGCCGTCGCGTCATTTACGGTACCGCTAGGCGCAACCATCAACATGGACGGGACTGCCATCATGCAAGGCGTCGCGACCGTGTTTATCGCCAACGTTTACGGCGTTGATCTGACAGTGACAGATTATTTGATGGTGGTAATGACCGCGACGCTGGCCTCGATTGGTACGGCCGCCGTACCCGGTGTTGGTCTCATTATGTTAACCATGGTCCTCAACCAGGTGGGTTTACCCGTCGAAGGAATCGCATTGATTATCGGCGTCGATCGCATCCTCGACATGATGCGCACGGCGTGCAACGTGACTGGAGACTGCGTTGTGACTTGCGTCATTGCCAACAGCGAGCAGGCGCTCGATATCGCAACCTTTAATGACCCTGCGGCGGGCGCGCTGGAACTCGCGACAGAGGAGTTACCAGCAAGCAAGGCCTAACGCGCACAGGCTGTTGAAAAGCGTAGCGGGCACGCGACGCAACAGCTGGGCGCCGCAGTCATTTTTCAACAGCCTGCTAAATTAGATTCCAGCGCATCCCGCATGCAACGAAACTATTACCGTCGACTGGGGCGCCATGTTCAGTTGCAGCACTTAGCACGGCGTCACGGTCGTGACTCACCAAATCCAGGCCCGCGAGACCAGCCGGTCGGCCATCAGCGCAACCTACAAACCGCAGCCGGGCATTGTCGAGCTGTATAAGCGACGCTACGCCGCCAACCTCAACCGGCAGCTCGGCAATCTCGGCCCAGCGCGTCGCCACCGCGCTCGGATTATCGACCTGGAGTTCGGCCGCAGCAATTGCACTAACGCGTTCGGTTCTTACGTGAGCTTGCCAATTATTACCGGCCGGGACCCACGGGCCGTCGAGTTCGTTGCCACGCGCACCAAGTTGCTGGTCGATCTCAAAAAACGACCCGCCGGTGTCCTGCGGATGCAGTTGCATATTAGTAAACCCTTCAGCGACGAATTCATGTGCAACGCGGACCCCGAGCGCTTCAACGCGACGCCGCCGCGGCGCATGATCGTCGCATTGAGTGATCACCATATAACCGCCATCACCACGTCGGCGTTGCAGAAAGCGTCCGGCCGCAGTGCCCGGTTGGGTTGGCGCAACAACCTCAAGGAACTGGTTGCCGATCGGGAACAAGGCATTCTCCAGGCCGAATTCTGCGACTGCCGGGTCCCGATAACACACCGACAAGCCCAAAATAGCCTCGATTGCTTGTTCAACGGGTGCCAGATGTTCTGCGACCAGTGCGATTTGCCGAAGTCTCAACCACATGATTCGAATCTACTCCTGAATTTGGGGCCCCGCCCAGGTGGCGGGTGCAACTCCGCACAGTTAACCATCCGTCCGCCATGCAGTCGACCACGCCGTAACGCCACTCAGATGACGCTGCTGCCACCGAGCCCGCGAGCGGGGCATCGCTAGCGCTGTAAACGCACAGAAAACGGCTGCCAGACGGCCCACTTTTTGAATTTTACGCGAGCTTGTGTAAGCTTGCCGCCCTCACTTCCAAAGCAAGCTAGTCAAGGTACACAACATGAGCTCCGGCGTTCTCGAAACAGCCACCTCCCACGTCAGCGTCCCCGACAGCGCGTTGCAGGTATCGGCGCCACTCTACGATTTGGTCGTCAAGGAAATTCTGCCTGATCTGGGCATGGAGGCAGAGTCGTTCTGGGCCTTGATGGAAGAAGTGATCGGAGAAATGGCTCCGAAAAACAATATCTTGCTGCTCAAGCGCTATCAAATCCAAGCAGAAATTAACACCTGGCACCAGTCGCGCAGCGACGCACCACACGACCATGACCAGTACAAGAAATTTCTGCAGAAAATCGGCTACCTGCAACCTGAGGGCCCCGATTTCCAGGTGTCTACTGAACATGTCGACGACGAAATCGCGACAATCGCCGGCCCACAGCTGGTAGTGCCGGTCAAAAATGCCCGCTATGCCCTGAACGCCACAAATTCTCGCTGGGGCTCTTTATACGACGCCCTCTATGGAACCGATGGCATCCCATTGGACGATAGTCCCGAACGCAGCACGGGCTACGACCCGGCCCGGGGTGCCAAAGTCATCGCGTTCGCGCGCGCGTTTCTCGATGAAAGCTTCCCGCTCAGTGCGGGCTCACACGCTGATGCCGTCGACTATTCCGTCGTTGATGGTGCCTTGCGCGTCGCCCTCGCTGACGACACCGTCAGCGGTCTTAAGGATCCGGAAAAATTCGCTGGCTACAACGGCCGTGCCGATGCGCCGGCCGAAATTCTGCTGTGCAATAACAATCTCCACGCCATCATTCAGATTGACCCCAGCCACGCCATTGGCAAAGACGACGCGGCAAGTATCAAAGACATCGTAATCGAATCGGCCATCACCACCATTCAGGATTGCGAGGACTCGGTGGCAGCTGCCGACGGCGAAGACAAAGCGGAGGTCTACCGGAACTGGCTCGGCTTAATGCGTGGCACGCTGAGCGAAACGTTCATGAAAGGTGGCAAAGCGGTCACCCGCACCCTGACCCCGGATTTACATTTCCTCAATCCCAAAGGTGCACCGATTACGCTGCACGGACGTTCACTATTGCTGGTGCGTAACGTCGGTCATCTGATGACGAACGAAGCCGTCCTCATGCACGGTCAAGAGGTGCCGGAAGGCATTCTCGATGCCATTATCACGGCTACGATTGCACTCTACGACCTGAAGCGCCTTAACCAATTGCGCAATTCCCGCGCGGGCTCAATGTACATCGTGAAGCCGAAGATGCATGGTCCCGAAGAGGTCGAATTCGCCTGCGAGCTGTTCGCCAAAGTCGAATCTGTTCTCAAGCTGCCGGTTAACACCTTGAAGATTGGCATCATGGACGAAGAACGCCGCACGACACTCAATCTCAAAGCATGTATACGCGTCGCACGAAACCGCCTCATCTTCATCAACACCGGCTTTCTTGATCGCACCGGTGATGAGATCCATACCGCCATGGAAGCGGGCGTTATGGTGCGTAAAGAAGCGATGCGTTCCGAAGCCTGGATGAAAGCCTACGAAGATTGGAATGTCGATATCGGTTTGGCATGTGGCTTACAAGGCGTCGCGCAAATTGGCAAAGGCATGTGGCCGAAGCCGGATCTGATGAAAGAGATGCTCGATTCCAAACTTGCCCATCTGGAAGCCGGTGCCAATTGCGCCTGGGTCCCGTCACCGACTGCGGCCACCCTGCACGCTTTGCATTACCACAAAATTCTGGTGCGCGAGCGCCAGGACGAACTGAAACACCGCCGCCGCGCCAGCATCGACGATATCCTGACGATTCCGCTACTCGGCGACACCCAGCTCAGCGACCAAGACATTCAGAACGAGCTCGACAACAACTGCCAGGGCATTCTCGGTTACGTGGTGCGCTGGGTCGAACTGGGTATCGGGTGTTCGAAAGTACCTGACATTAACGACATCGGCCTGATGGAAGATCGCGCAACTTTGCGTATTTCCAGTCAGCACGTCGCGAACTGGTTGCGCCACGATTTTGTCCGCCGCACGCATGTTCTGGAAACACTCAAGCGTATGGCCACAGTTGTCGATCGCCAGAATGCCGATGACCGAGAGTACAAACCCATGTCGCCCGACTTCGACAGCTCGGTAGCGTTCCAGGCAGCCTGTGAGTTAGTTTTCGGTGGCGTCCATCATCCCAACGGTTACACCGAACCCGTCTTGCATCGGCGCCGCATCGAGCTGAAAGCGAGTCAGAAGTAGGCGGGGTGACTTAGTCGTTTCGCCGGCACATTGAGGGTACACGCACGCCGGGTTAGTTGCCGGAAAACCACGCGAAGTACGCCCGGCTTTCCGCCACTCACCTCTACCAAACTGCGATTGGATTGCCGGGTGAACCCGTCGCGCCAACGAGTTTCAACGGCGCCCAACTGAACAGGAATTCACCTGGCCCGCGCTCGCCAAGATCTTTCAGATTAAGATTCTCGAACAGATAAATGCCGCGCCGCGCAGATAGATTCATGTGGCAATAGCCCCACTCCGCGATTTTCTCCGGTGGCGTTGGCCATTTACCGACCCCCTTGAAATCATACGGCTCAATGCCCCAGTTGTCGGCCCCCATCATGGCAATCTTGCGGTTCGCGAGATGACCACATACCTCGGGGGAAATGCCGGGGCCACCGGAATTGAAAGTCGCGTTATCCGCGGTTGCCTCGGCAGCGCTCTTGCTCATGTTGTCCTGCCATAAATCGTTCCAACCCATGCGGATCAAAACAACATCGCCCTCACCCGCATCTGCGATGCCGGCGAGTTTAAGAGCAGCGCGATAGTCGTCCATGGTGACTGCATAGCCAATGGGAAGATTGCCGCCTTTCACTTTCACCATATCAATGATGATGCCGCGGGTGAAAAACGAGCCGACCTGTTCGGTACCGTTTTCACGCAGTCCGTACGGACCACTGATGTCTTCCAGGCGTCGGCCGTTGTAAAGATAGTTGCCGTCCTTGAAGCCGTCGGCCTCCTTACCACTGATTTTGATCATCGGATGACCGAGTGAATCAAACTGTGTGCCCACCTGCCCGATCTGTGCAGTGACGAGTTCATCCATAAACGTCTGGCGATAGTTATCGCCCGACCACGGCAAATCGTGGGTTGGCGTCCCGCCTCCAGGCAATGTCAGTGAATAAATCCGCCCGGGAAATAGCGGCATGCGCGCGTGGTAAGGCATGCCGAGGGTCGCCACCTCACCTTTGCGCACCAAGGCAGCGGCAGCAATGCGCTTCGACGGTTTGATGTAGTTCGTAGCGCCTGCTTGATCGTCAACACCGAACTCGCTCGGCCACCAGGTTTCATCGACTGGATTGTTGTCGGCGCAGACGCCCGTGCAGACAAGCAGCAGCGCCATCGCCGCGGCATTTTGGCTAAAAAAACGCATCGTCCTGATCCTCCCGGAGACCACTGTGAGGGCCGAGAATAGCAGGTCACGCGGGCGATAAATCGATTCTGAAGAGCGGGCGCTTACGACAGTCGCGACGAGGACAGTGAACCAGGCGCCGCGGTCCTGAATACGTCCGCTTTAAGGTATGAGGCTTACCCGCCGGCGCGCTCCTGGCGCCGTCAGCTTATTGACCCAACCAGGGTTCGCGGCGCTGTTGGAACGGCCCGGCAGGCGCCCGCGTCGATCCGCTGTGCGCTTTGACCGGCACTTTACCAAGATAGACCAGGGTGACGTTGATGTGGTCGCCGGTAGTCGCAGCCTCAGCGAATGTGGGCACCACATGAGGGTCGGTCTGGCCGGAATAGCCATAGCCCTCCAGAGGAAAGCCTTGTTTCGAATTCAATTCGAAATCGCCGTTCTCATCGTGGAACAGAAACACCGCGTAGGGGCCTTCGGTGAGTTCTGCGAAATTCGTATCAAGCGTTCCCTCGACAGCATCAAGAGTCGCTGACGCGACAGCGAGCATTGCGTTGTAGGTGGAATAGGCACCGGCGTCGTCGTACACCATCGCGACAATCTTGCCACTCGCGTTGGCGATACCTTCAATGCGCAAATTGAGACCAGATAAATCGGGAGGTGGTCCGCTTTCCACCCCGCCATACAAGTCGATCAGAGAATCACCTTGGGCTAGTGTCGGTGTGCTTGCGAAAGCGGCGGCAGTGAGGATACCCGCCGTCGCCGCCAGCCGGGCGGCGGTGCCCGGGAAATCAAACTTAACACTGGCCATGCAGGCCTCCCCTTCAATCACCGACCAGCGAAATTTGGCTCCCGACGCTCTGAGGTCGCTTTTACGCCTTCCTGCCAGTCTTCGCTCAAGCGGAGTTCGTTTTGCTCGGCAAGCTCGTGATCGGTCTGACGCGCTACCCGATCGGCGAGCCCAAAGCGCAACGTCGCGCGAGTCGAGACCACTGCTAGTGGCGCGCACGAGGCAATTTCGCCAGCCAGATCAAGCGCGGCGGAGCGCACCTGGTCGAGTGGTACGCACAGGTCGGCGAGGCCCCATTCCGTCGCTTGCTCACCCTTGATGCGACGGCTGGTCAGGCACATTAACGAAGCACGCTGTTGACCAATTAGCTCTGGCAGTGTCGCCGTTAATCCAAACCCAGGATGAAAGCCGAGTTTGGTGAAATTTGAGCTAAAGCGTCCTTCCGGACAGGTCACCCGAAAGTCTGCTGATACAGCCAGTCCGAGACCACCACCGATTGCGGCGCCCTGCACTGCTGCGACAACTGGCGTGTTCGCTTTGAAAATTCTGACTGCGTTGCGATAAATGCTGTTCGACAATGAACCACTTTGCTTGTCAGTGACATTGCCGGCGTCGCTGTCTCCAAAATTCGCACCCGCACAAAAATTCTTGCCCTGCGCGCATAAAACGATGGCCCGACAGTCATTCATGGTATCCAGCGTTTCGTAGGTTTCCGCGATCTGGCGAATGAGTTCGATGTCGAAAAAGTTATGCGGCGGACGCTGGATTTCGACCGTCGCTACGTACTGGTCAATGCTGACCCCTAAATCTTTATGATTGAAATCGGACACGTCGCCTCCCCGGCTGTTTTATATGTGGATTCAAGTTGCACTGTTTAATCCTTAGTCGAACATGAGCATAGTGCGGGTAACCTCGCCGGCTTCCATCGCTCGAAACGCTTCGCCGACACGATCCAGGGGCTCATGTCGCGTCACCATGCCATCTAAATCGAGACGGCCCTGGCGATACAGCTCGAGGTAGTTCGGCGCATCGATGGTGAATTTATTCGAACCCATCATGCAGCCAATGACCTTCTTCTCCTGGAAAAAATGTCCAGCGTGCAGCGACACTTTCTGTCCGTACGGAATCGCACCAACGAGTATCGCGGTGCCATGCGGCGCAAGGCAATAAAACGCCTGCTCGAGCAGCTCTGGCACGCCAACCGCCTCAAAGGCGTAATCAGCACCACCGCGGGTCATTTTCTTCAGCGCCCGTGCCGGGTCGCCGCCCGACGAATTGAAAGTATCGGTGGCCCCGAAGTTAAGCGCGTTCTTGAGTTTGTTGTCGTCGATATCGACAGCAATAATCTGGCGCGCGCCGGCAATTCGGGCGCCCTGCATGATGGATACGCCAACACCGCCGGCACCAAATACGACCACCACTGACCCCGGCGTGACTTTGGCAGTATTCAGTGCAGCGCCAACTCCGGTTGTCACGGCGCATCCGACCAGGGCAGCGCGATCAAGCGGGATGTCTTTGTCAATCTTCACCACGCCGCGATGGTGTAACAACATTGCTTCAGCAAAGGCCGAAAGATCGGCGAATTGATGAATCATCTCGCCGTCTTTACTGATCCGTGGGGCTTCGTCTTCGCTGCGCTGACAGGCACCACGATCCATACATAAATGAGGGCGGCCGTTAACACACTGGACACAGGCGCCGCAGAAGATAGAGGTGCAAGCAATCACGTGATCGCCGACTTCAACGTTGCGTACGCGGTTGCCAATAGCCAGCACGATGCCGGCCGGTTCGTGTCCGAAAATCGTCGGGGTGGGGGACACAATCGAACCATTCAGCGCGTGCAGATCGCTGTGACATACCCCACACGCTACGGTTTTAACCAACACTTCGTCCGGACCGGGGTCGGCCAGATCAACGTCTTCGATAACGAGTGGTTTACTTACTTCGCGATGAACTGCAGCTTTTACTTTCATGGTCTCCCCTTAATATTCTGTGCAAGGTCGCCGATCCTCTAGGATTCAGCTAGCCGGTAATTGGTCACTGCGAAGCAGCGCCGGAATGATTCGATGTTATCCCATCAGGGCCAGATAACGCGGGTTTCTTCGGCCAGGAATCCGGTGCAATTCGCACCGTCCATAAACATCGGCGCGTCGGCGGCGAATATTTTCTGGATGCGGTCGCTCAACCAATATGCGTTAAAAGCGGCCATGTCCTCGAACGATAATTCGGCAACACCATCGTAAGCCGGCGTTTCATCGGCATAAGTTTCCGGCAATTGATGACATTGCACATAGCGCACGATACCGGCATCGCGCGGAATCTGCGGCGCATGGCCGTTGATCCAGTAGTCCTGAAAATCGGCAACGCTCATGTCCGGGCGTCGATGCAGCAGGAATATCGCCTTGATATGTTTCGTGTCTTTGGCGATGGGTGGGCCTTCGATAAATACATGCTCGCGGGTTGCCAGAAACGCGAGTGAATCCATGTCGATAAAGTTTGGCTCGTCAGCCTGCGCGCCATTGATGTAGTCGGGATCGGCCGGCAAGTTCTTTAGTGCCGCGAGGTCGTCAAACCACAGCTCTGCAACACCGTCATAAGGGCAGCTTTCGAATCCGGGCAGCGCTTCTGCTGTGCGATGGCTTTGCACATAACGGTGGCAGTTCTTGATGCGTGGTATTAACGGGCCGTGTTCCTTGCGCCAATAACGATGAAATTCATCGTTATCCATGCCGGCTTTCTTTTTCACTAGTGCGATGGTTTTGAGCATCGTTGATCCCCTGAGTCAATACGCGCCCTGATGGCGTCGCTGTCACGACCTGACGACTTAGTATAAGCGCTGCCCCGGCGCCCGCGTTCGCCAGCCCGTAGTCCTTGCAGTAAGCTCACGCCTGCACGAACTATGTCGGGGAGAGAACTACGCGTGAGCGCCATTGCCACACCATTGCCGGAAGACGTTGTTGCCGCACGCGACGCCATTGTCGCGTTCGCAGAACATGAGGTGCTACCGCGCCATACTCAGCACGCTGCGCTTTTCGACGACCCACGCGTACTTTATCGCGAAGATGGGCGCTTCTCAGATGAGCTGAAAGCGATCATCACCGAGGTGCGCATGGCCTCGGCCGAGGCGGGTTTCTATCATATGTGCGCACCAGAAGCCCTCGGCGGCGCCGGGCTCGGCCACCTCGCCTACTACGTGGCCTGGGAAGCGTTGTTCCGTCGTTGCGGTCCGCACAATTGGTTAATGCTGTATGCCCTCGCCCACTGGGCGTTCGGGCCCAGCCGGTTGTTGGAGAAAGTCACTGCCGAGGCCCGCGAGCGCGTCATGCCCGGCCTCATGAAAGGCACTGAGTCGATGTGCTTTGGGCTATCTGAACCCAATGCCGGGTCGGACGCCTCGATGCTGAAAACCCGAGCTGTCAAAGACGGCGATGGCTGGCGTATTAGCGGACGGAAAATCTGGACCAGCAATGCGCCGGTAGCCAACTACTGTGTGGTCTTTGCGATCACCGATAAAGACAAGGCAGCGGCGAAGAAAGGCGGCATCAGTGCCTTCATCGTGCCGACCGATTCGCCCGGCTTTCACGTCCAGCGCATTATCAAATTATTCGGTCACATCGGCGGGGATGAAGCGGAGCTTGCTCTCGAGGACATTCGCGTTGAACCGTGGCAGCTGGTGGGCGAACTCGACCAGGGATTCAAGGCCGCGTTATACGGCGTCTCGTTGGGCCGAATTTATAATTCGGCGCGCTCAGTCGGTTACGGGCGCTGGGCCCTCGAACAGGCCCTCGAATACGCCAATACGCGCGAAGCGTTCGGCGACACCATAGCCAACTACCAGGGCGTCAGTTTCCCACTCGCCGAATCTGCCACCGAACTGCACGCGGCACACCTGATGGGGCTAAATGCCGCCGGTTTGCTCGATCAAGGCCAGGCCGCAGTAAAAGAACTCAGCATGGCGAAAGCTTATTCAGTTCAAGTGGGGTTTCGCGCCGTCGATCGGGCGATTCAGACGCACGGCGCGATGGGGCTGACCAACGAAGTCGGTCTCATCCACGCCTGGCATTCTCTGCGCATCGTTAACATTGCCGATGGCACGAACGAAATCCTCAATCGCACCATCGCGCAACGGTTGCTCAAGGGCGATGTCGACCTGTGATGGTCGGCCACATGGCCGCCTGACACGGGGACAGCCAGAGCGCCGTTATCACGCGTAGCCGGGCGGCGCCTGAAAGCCGCCGATCTCCTCGGCCAGCAAACGACAGAAGTCAATAGTCGTCAGGTCGTCGAACTCGCGTCCAACGGCCTGTAGACCGATCGGCAGTCCTTGTGCGTTCGGTCCAGTCGGAAACACTGTGCTGGGCAAATGCGCCACGGTGACCAAACCCGACCAGTGCACTTGCTCAAAATACGGATGCTCGCGGCCATCGATTGGGAGATGGCGCGACAATTGCGGCGCGTGATCGTGCGGAAAAGCCGCAGTCGGCATCTGCGGGCAAATGAGGATGTCCCAGTCTTCGAAAAACGCCGTCCAGGCCGCGCGTTGACGGAACCGCCGGTGGTGCTGCTTGAGCCAGGTGCGATGATCCTGCACAGCATTGCGGGCCACTCGCGCTGACGGGCTTTGGTCGGACGGATCGAGCGCGGCTGCTTCGCCCTGACGTCTGGCATGTGTCTCATCCGACACGCCAGCAGCCATCACACCCCACAACAGGGCGTAATAAGTCTCAAGCGCTTTGTCGACATTGATAGCGGGGCGCGCGCTATCGGAGACGGTCGCACCGGCTTTAGCCAACGCGTCAGCGACCATCTGCACGCGACCGGCGACCTCAGCAGATACCGGGGCGAAGTCGGCCTGCGGCCACACGGCAACGCGATAATCGGCCAGACTTGAGCGCTGCGGTTCGGGTAGATGTAATTGCCATCCTCGCGACGTGCGCCGGTCCGGCCCCGCGACCAGTTTCAACGACAAGGCCAAATCCTCTGCACTGCGCGCCAATGGACCGCATACAGCGATGTCGGCTGGCGCGGCAGAACCCGGTAAGGCGTGGCCAAGATCCGACACAATCCCCCAAGTCGGTTTATGGCCGTAGACGCCGCAATAGTGCGCAGGATTGCGAATCGAACCGCCGATATCGGAGCCGGATTCAAGCGCAGTTAAGCCTGCGGCCAGGGCCGCCGACGCGCCTCCCGAGGACCCACCCGGCGTACGCCCCAGGTCCCAGGGATTGCCGGTGGTGCCGTAGATGTCGTTATAGCTTTGGAAATCGGCAAGGGCGAGTGGCACGTTGGTCTTGCCCAGAAAATGCGCACCCGCAGCTTTAAGCCGAGCCACAGTTTCGCTGTCCGTCGCGACGATATTGCCGGCGAAATCCGGCACGCCCCAAGTCGTTGCCGTACCAGCCAGGTCGTAAGATTCTTTGATCGTCACTGGCAAGCCATGCAATGGACCCGATATTTCGCCGCGCGACCGCGCACTATCCGCCGCTTTTGCTGCCCGGCGCGCGTCGTCGAAACAGCGCACCACCACCGCGTTGATGTCACCGTCAAAACGCTCGATGCGTTCGATAAACATCTCGGTTACCTCAAGCGACGTGACTTCGCCCAAGGTCATTGCGCTGAGAAGTTCAGTGGCAGTCGAAAATGCGCTGTTGCTCATGGCCAGATGCCTGATTGAAATCGAGGCCTAACGTTAGCACCGGCTTCGTTGTCGGGCCACATCAATGCGTGAATAGTTGCTCGAACGGCCTTATCATTCCGATACTCGACAGTACGCTCAAATACCAGCAGCGTACGGTTATCCAGCATCAGCACGGGCTCGTCTCAGCGCAAACGAGGGGCCCGGATATCACTTTGGAGACCCAGCTATGTCCGCAACGACAACCACGCGCACGAACGAACAACTGGCGGAGGCCGTCGCGCTCGCCAACGTACCGACCCTGCTTATGGTGCTGGTCCAGATGACCGGCGATAAAGGCTGGCTGCAGGCTCCGTATAAGCCGTCGCGTGGCAATGGTTTGGGCGACAACGACAGCGGCGGCTTGAGTGAAGAGATCCAACAGGAAATCCGCGACGCGACCCTCGAGGCGATCATGGCGTGGCGCGCGGGGCGCCCGCTCGCAATTCCGCAACCCTCGGACGAGTTATTGGTCGAAATGTTGAGCTCCGCGATGGGTGAACCGGTGCCTGCCGAATACGGCAACTTTACCGCCAGCCTGCTCGGTCAACAGCCCGTTTCCGATGACAAAATCGATGTGCCGGATGACTTTCATGTCTTGATAGTCGGCGCCGGCGTGTCCGGAATTTGCGCCGCGGTGAACCTGAAAGCAGCCGGTGTGCCGTTTACAGTGCTGGAGAAAAACCCCCAGCTTGGCGGCGTCTGGCAGGAGAACCGCTACCCGGGTGCGGGCGTGGACACCCCGAATCATTTGTATTCCTATTCTTTCGCAATGCATGACTGGTCGATGTATTTCGCGCTCCGAAATGACCTGCACGGCTATTTGCAACACGTCGCCGAGCAGCACGAACTGGCCCCCTATATTCGTTGCAACACCAGCGTCGAGACCGCCACCTATGATGAAAAGACACAACTTTGGCAGGTCGAAACTCGCGATGGAGATGGCAATAGCACGACGCTGTCAGGCAACGTACTGATTAGCGCCAACGGCATTTTCAATCCACCGGTTAAACCCAACATCGACGGTCTTGGGGATTTTTCAGGCCCCGCCTTTCATACCGCCGAATGGCGCGACGATGTCAGCCTCGATGGCAAAGATGTCGCCATCATTGGCAATGGCGCGACGTGCATGCAAATCGGCCCGGAAATACAAAACCGCGTGAAATCATTAACTATCTTCCAGCGCTCGCCGCACTGGGCCGCACCGTTCGACCAGTTCCGCAAACCGGTCCCGGATGCGTTGCGCGTGATGTTCAAAGAAGTACCGCTTTACCAGGCCTGGTATCGCGTGCGTCTGGGCTGGACGTTCAACGATCGTCTGCATGATTCGCTGCAAAAAGATGCCGAGTGGCAGCACCCGGAACGCTCATTGAACGCGACCAATGACGCACACCGCGCGTACTTCTCTAACTACATTAAATCTGAACTTGGCGACCTCGCCGACGATGGCGAATTGCTCGACAAGGTGCTGCCCAAGTATCCCCCGTTTGGCAAACGCATGTTGCTCGACAACGGTTGGTATCGAATGTTGCGCAACGAACGCGTCACGCTGGTCAACGATGCCGTTGACCACATCGAAAGTGACGCCCTTGTCACCGCAGACGGCGGCAAATACAAAGCCGATGTGCTGGTGCTCGCTACGGGCTTTGACGTATTGCACTTCGTCAACACGTTCGAAGTCGTGGGCCGCGAGGGGCGTTCATTGCGGGACGCATGGGAAGACGACAATGCTAAAGCGTATCTCGGCACGGTTGTGCCCGGCTTCCCCAATTTCTTCACCCTTTATGGACCCAATCTGCAGCCGGGACACGGCGGTAGTCTGATTGTGGTGGTGGAAATGCAGGTCAACTACATCATGGATTTGATCCGCAAAATGGGTGCCAGGAAACTCGGCGCTGTCGAGTGCCGCCGCGACGTTCATGACGCCTACAACGAACGCGTCGATGCGGCCCACGAAAATATGGTCTGGACTCACGAGGGCATGACCACCTACTACCGCAATGAGCGCGGTCGCATCGTGGTCAATTCGCCGTTTCGTAACGTGGATTTTTTCGAATGGACGCGCGAAGCCGACCTGGAACAGTTCGAACAGGAAGAGCGTCGCGCATAACTTCGCGCACGAGCTGAGGAGTGGAGTTTATATTGATGAATGAACACCACAGGCGAGCGCGCAACGCTGTAGATGATGTCCGCAGTAGCTTTTCAACACACACTCAATGTGTTCAAAAGCGTAGCGAGGAACACCAGCTACAAGGCGCGCACGAGCCGAGGAGTGGAGTTTATATTGATAAATGAACACCGCAGGCGAGCGCGCAACGCCGTAGATGGCGTCCGCAGTAGCTTTTCAACACATTGTGAGAGATTGAATGAAACTTGACGGTATCCGCATCCTCGACCTATCGCTGTTTCTACCTGGCCCCTATATGACGCAGATGATGGCCGATCATGGCGCGGAAGTGATCAAGCTCGAACCGGTGAATGGTGGTGAGCCGAACCGGGAGATTGGCGAGAAGCGCGACGGCGTCACCGTCTATTTTGCCAACACGAATCGTAATAAGCGCAGTATTCAACTCAATCTGAAAAAACCTGAGGGGCTCGCCGCAGCACTCGATTTGGCGGCATCCTGCGACGTGTTTGTAGAAGCGTTTCGCCCCGGCGTCACCAAGCGCCTGGGGCTCGGCTACGAAGCTGTGAAAGCGCGCAATCCTGGCATCGTCTACGTTTCGATGTCAGCTTGGGGGCAAGACGGTCCGTACGTCACCAAACCTGCGCACGATTTGGCGACTGAAGCCATCACCGGCGTGCTGTCGATAACGCGCGGCGCAGATGGCAAGCCCGCGATTCCCGGTATGGCCGGCGCCGACATGGTTTCATCGATGATGACCTTAAGCGCGGTTTTGATGGCGCTGCTAAGACGCAAGGATACTGGTGCGGGCGACTATATCGATGTGGCCATGGCCGACAGTCTGTTCGCGGCCGTCCCCAACAACCTCAGTACGACATTCGCCGAAAAACGTGCACCCGATTTGGATCACGAGCGTGCGCTTGGTGGTTACGCCATGTATGAAATTTATGAGACCAGCGACGCCCGCCACGTGGTACTGGGTGGATCGGAAATTCATTTCGCCGAGGCGATCCTCGACAAGCTCGGGCGACCTGATTTGCTTGCACTGTGTCGTCCGCCGCCTGGCCCACATCAAAATCCCGTCAAGGATTTTCTGCGGGAGACTTTTCTTACGCGTCCGCAAGCCGAATGGGTCGAATTCTTTGAGGGTGTGAATGCCGCTTTTGCACCGGTGAACAACTTGCGCGAAGCTGCAGATAACGTGCAGTTACGCCATCGCAAGATGATTGTCGAAGATGACCGCGGCTGGGAACACGTCGGCATTCCGATGAAATTTCTACTCGAACCCGGGGAAGCCAAATTCACCTTCGCTGCCGTAGGAGAACACACTGAACAAGTGCTTGGCGAACTCGGTCGCGATGCCGAAACGATCGCAAAAATGAAATTCGACGGTGTATTTTAGGGCGCCGTCTGTCGCTTCGACACCTGGCACTCAACCGCACTCGAATAGCGGCTGGTAGAGCGTGCGATCCGTCGGACCGAGGTGCGCATAGGCATGACGTCAGGCAAGCCGAAGTGTTCTGACTAAACTTGACCCTGAGTCTCAGTTCGGGAGTGATCGCTCGATGAAGATGAAAGAAAAAAGCCTGGGTGTATTTCTCTACCCGGATAACTTCTCCGCTGCCGAACTCGCCGAGTTCGCACAGCGCTTTGAGAGTCTTGGGTACGACGCTATCTGGTACCCCGAAGCAATGGTCTACGAGAGTTTCACGGTGGGCGCCTATTTGCTCAGCCAGACGCAGTCGATAGCGATTGCGAGTGGCATCGCCAACACTTACGGGCGCGACGCCATGGCCACGCTACAAGCCTCTCAGGGTCTTGAAGAGTTCTACCCCGGACGCTTTATTACCGGCCTTGGCGTATCGCACAAATCGCTTGTCCAGGACATGCGCGGACACGTTTACCGCAAGCCGTTGGAGACCATGCGGACCTACCTCGACCAGATGGACGACGCCCGTCAGTATCTGCATGGCAAAAACCCGCCGCTGGTGCTCGGCGCGCTCGGTCCGAAAATGATGGAACTGGCGGCCGAACGAACTGACGGCGTGCATCCGTTCAATTCGCCGCCCGAGCACACCCACTGGGCGCGCGAGCTAGTCGGCCCGGACAAATGGATCTGTACCGCGCAACATGTGTGTCTAACGACTGATGCCGAAAAGGCACGGGCCGCGGCGCGCAAAGCGATGGAGTTTTATTTCGTCACGCCGAATCATTATCGCAACTGGTTACGGGTCGGCTATACCACGGCTGATTTAGAAAACGGCGGCAGTGATCGCCTGATTGACGCGCTGGTCGCCTGGGGCACGGAAGAGCAAATCCGCGATCGCATTCAGCAACATTTCGATGCCGGCGCGACCCAGGTCATCATCAACACCATCAAAAGCGAGAACAATTCTTACGACAACGCGATCGGCGGTTATAACTTCCAGTCCGCGCCGCAGTGGGAAACGTTTGAGATGCTCAAGCCTGGCTAGCGGCACTGTGCAGAGGTGCAGGCGTACGTAACAAGGGCCGCTCATCAATTGGCCAGTGAATGAACGTTGCCAACACGCTCAGACCGGCACCGAGCCACCACATCATGTCGTAGCTGCCGGTCACGTCATAAATACGACCGCCCAGCCACACGCCGAGAAAACTACCCAGCTGGTGACCGAGAAAGACGATGCCAAACAACGTCGCCAGGTAACGCATGCCAAAGATTCGCGCGACGATGCCGGTCGTCAATGGCACTGTCGAAAGCCACAACAACCCCATTGCCGCGGCGAATAAATAGATCGTCATGGCGCTGACTGGTGCGAACATCAATGCGCCAATCAGGAGCGCGCGAGCGGCATAAATCACACATAGTCCATTGCGCATGCGCCAGCGCTGGCCAGCTATGCCGGACAACACTGCGCCGACGATGTTGAACAATCCAAGTAGTGCAATCGACCACGCGCCAACCTCAGCGGCAAGACCGAGGTCGCGCACATAGGAAGGAAAGTGCACAACAATAAAAGCAACATGAAATCCACAGACGAAAAATCCCATGGTCAACAATTTGAAACCACGATGCTGACCCGCCTCACGCAGCGCAGCGCCAAGGCTTTGCTGGTCTGGCTCTGGTTTCGTTGATGTGCCGCCAGCCGGCGATTTGCTTGGCAACAGCAAAGCCAGTGGGATGATGACCAACACACTGGCGGCAACAAGATAGAGGGTCGTGTGCCAACCGTAATGGTGGATAAACCCTTGCGTGATGGGCGAATAAACGACTTGACCAAAAGAGCCAGCCGCAGTGCCAAGCCCGAGCGCAAAAGCGCGCCGCTCCGGGCCGACGACGCCCGCCATCGCTGCCAGAGCTAGCGAAAATGACGTGAATGCGACGCCAACGCCGGTGATCACACCGGCTGTCAGGTACAGACCACTGGCACTGCTTGCGTTAGCCATGCCAATCAGACCGCCAGCGTAGATGAGCGCACCAATGCTCATCACGCCGACAGCGCCCTTGCGATCTGAAATCGCCCCGGCGATCGGGACTCCGAGGCCCCACAGCAGATTCTGCCATCCCATCGCCAGTGCGAATGTCTCGCGCGTCCAGCCGTGCGCCACGGTCATCGGTTCCAGAAACAAACCACCAACAGAGCGCGCACCGAAGCCAAACATCGCGATCAGGCAACCGGCCGCGATAACGACGATGGGCGTTCGGAGACGCTCGAGCATGACGTTGCCTTCGGGTTATGGGTTTATCGCCGCGCCATCATAGTCGCAGCAGGCGCGAACTCATCGGGACTGCGCAGTACGCAATCGCGGTACACATGGATTCATCGATTGCCGGCAGTCGGCCCCACTGCCGACAGCCGTTGTCCGTTTAGCCGAGCGCGAAACCTTCGTAGCCGTTGGCGACGACTTCCTCGCACTTCTCGCGGTAGCTGACCCAGTCGACGTAGATCGGAAACACGCGCGCTTTGCCCGCGACATTGCCGCCGGTATACCAGTTGTCACAGGCGCCCCATAAGGTGCTGTCGGCAAGCGCCTGAACGCGCTCAACCCATGGATCCTCAGCGTCCTGACGCGCTTCGATGGTAGCCAGAGCGGCATCACGCAAGTGCGCCAAACAATCGCCAATCCAGTTCACATGCTGCTCAATGGTCGGCACCATGTTCGTCAACACCGACGGGCTACCTGGCCCTGAAATGGTGAACAAATTAGGGAACCCCGCCGACTGCAAACCCAGATACGCGCGCGGACCGTCGGCCCATTTGTCTTTCAAGGCGAGGCCACGACGACCACGAATATCGATGTTGTTGAGCGTGCCGGTGATGGCGTCGAAACCGGTCGCGAACACGATGATGTCGAGTTCGTGCTCAACCCCATCTACCTGGATCCCGGACGCCGTAATGCGCTCGATTCCCGCACTGCAATCAACCAACGTGACGTTGTCGCGATTATAGGTTGCGAAGTAGTCAGTATCGATACACGGTCGTTTGCAGCCGAAAATATGTTTCGGCTTGAGCAACTCTGCGGTCGCCGGATCTGCGACGATTTCACCGATTTTGTCGCGCAGATAATCGGACAGTGCCTCGTTGCCTTCCATCGTTGTCGCCGAATCGCGAAACGTAAACTGCATCGCAATCCCGCCCTGATTCCAGGATGCCTCAAAGCGTTCACGGCGCTCGTGTTCGTCGACGTCGAAAGTCTTAAGCGGGTTGCGCTTCACATCAATGGCCATCGCGAGTGGCTTGGTGTAATTCTGCGCCCTGAAGTTAGCGTAGTCGGCTTTGATGTTCGCTTCGTATTCCAAATCCTGTGGCGCGTTGTTAGCTGGCACGGAAAACTGCGGCGTGCGCTGAAATACGCTCAATTGCTTGGCTTGTTCGGCGATAACAGGGATCGCCTGGATACCGGTCGAGCCGGTGCCGACCACGCCAACACGCTTGCCGGTGAAATCAACTTGCTCGTGCGGCCAGTTGGAAGTTTGGTACCAGCTGCCGGCAAAGTCATCGAGACCTTCGAAGTTCGGTTTCAGCCGGGAGGAGAGATTCCCCGTTGCCATAATGCAAAAGCGTGCCCGGAGCGATTCACCGGCGTCGGTCTCGACCTCCCAACAGGCGGTTTTCTCATCGTAATGGGCTTGGGTAATCGACGTATTGAATGTGATGTGATCGCGAATGGAGAAGCGGTCTGCAACGTGCTGCGCGTAGGACAGAATCTCGGGCTGAGCGGCGTAGATTTCCGTCCAGTGCCAATCCTGCTGCAACTCTTCGGAAAATTGATAGGAATACTGCATGCTCGGGGCGTCACAGCGCGCGCCCGGATAGCGATTCCAGTACCAGGTGCCCCCGACATCACTGCCGTGCTCAAAACAGCGCACCGTAAAATCAAGCTCTCGCAACTTGCGAACCATCGCCATGCCGGCGAAACCAGCACCGACGACTACCGCGTCGATGTCATATCCAGCGGTATTCCCAGCGTTATTCATCGTTATTTAAATCTCTGAAAAGTCCGAAATCAGCCGCCTAGCATAATTGTCTTAGGCGCAGAGAGAAAGTGGGATCCGTCCCAACCAACTCCGGCTGGGGCTGTCTAAACGCCAAGCTGGACGGTGAAAATAGGTAATTCGGCGACAGGTGACATTTCAGCTAAGCTGGCCTGCCGCGATCGACCGGCGAACAGTCGGAGAAGGGCCCGCCGATGCCACAAACGATCCTTGTCACCGGCGCATCGGGGTTCATCGCTTCACACACGATCCTCGAACTGCTCGCGCATGGCTACGCGGTACGCGGCAGCTTGCGCGATATATGCCGTGCGAAATCCCTCGTTTGCGCGCTTTCCAAATACGATGACCGCGCCCGCCACATTAACTTTGTAGAGGTGCAGCTAACCAATGCCACTTCGTGGACGGATGCCATGCGGGGTTGTGAGGGCGTCTTCCATATCGCCTCGCCGGTACCCATCATGCAGCCACGCGATGCGACCGAGATCATCGAAACTGCCCGTTCCGGGACGTTGAATATGCTGCGCGCAGCTACCGCGGCCGGCGTCGCGAAGGTCGTCATGACCTCATCGACCGCGGCCGTGTGGGGTCCGCGGGGCCAGGGTTCGCGCGTTTACGGTCCGAGCGATTGGAGCGATGGCGACAGCACGGAGCAGTCGCCGTACAGCCGAAGCAAAACGCTCGCCGAACGCGCGGCCTGGGAATACGTTGATAAGCCGATGCGCCCTGTGCTCGCAATCGTCAACCCCGCCATCGTGCTCGGACCAGCCCTGCAAACGGACTACGGTGCCAGTCTGAAATTACTCCATACCTTGCTCAGCGGCGGACTACCGCTAACGCCAAATCTGGGATTTGAGATGGTCGATGTGCGTGACGTCGCCAGCCTGCATCGCCTCGCCTTCGAATCTTCAGCAGCCGATGGTGAACGCCTTATGTGCAGCGCAGGGTTCCGCTGGTTACGTGAAGTGGTGGAGCAATTACGCATCAGCTGCCCGAGCCATGCCGGCAAACTGCCGCGCTGGCATATGCCGAATCCGATACTGAAGCTGGTTGCTTTGCTCGCTCGAGACCTGCAGCGCTATGTGCCGGAGCTTGGCGTGCGCCGCGAAATCGACACCTCGCGTACGCGCGAGCTGCTCGGCTGGCAACCGCGCAACCCGGATGAGGCGATTGCCGCGGGCGGACAATCATTGCTCAGACTCGGCATCGTGTGATGCTTTAAGTGTAGTAGTCGGTACCTGATCACGCAAACGATGTCAGATGTTCCGTAAAGCAGACGTTCGCCAATACTGATCAGCTACGTCCGCTTTGTGCCCAGAGTGTGTAAAAACGCGATCCCAAAAAGTATAATTGGACATCTCCGCAGAGTGTCTTCTCATGAAGCGATTTGTTCAGGGCGAAACGCGCTCTCAGATGAGCTTACTGCCCGGGTGTCTGGACGATTACGTCAGCGAAGATAATCCCGTCCGAGTCGTCGAAGCGTTTATTGATGCGCTTGATTTAGAGAGGCTTGGGTTTGCAGGCATGGTCCCGCGAGTCACCGGTCGACCCGCATATCACCCCTCGATGATGCTCAAACTTTACGTCTACGGTTACCTCAATCGCGTGCATTCAAGTCGACGGTTGGAACGCGAGAGCCAGCGCAATGTTGAGTTGATGTGGCTGACCGAACGATTGACGCCTGACTTTAAAACCATCGCCAACTTTCGCAAGGACAACGGCCGTGGTATCCGCGAAGTCTGCAAACAGTTCGTCATCGTTTGTCGCAAGCTCAACCTGCTCAGCCAGTCGACGGTCGTCATCGATGGCAGCAAGTTCAAAGGGGTTAACAACCGAGACCGCAACGTCACACCAGGGAAACTCAAACGTCGGCGCGAAGAGCTTGAGCGCAGCATCGATCGGTACTTATATCGTTTGGACAAGATGGATCAGAAGTCCGATGACGTCGTGGCGATCCAAACGCCAATGCTGCAGGAGAAGATTGCGTCGTTGAAAGAAGCGCTGGCAGACCTCAATGCCTTGGAGCCCGAACTCGACAAGCGTGAAGACAAACAGATATCGCTGACAGATCCGGATGCCCGCTCGCTAAGGACTCGCGGCACCGGGATCGTCGGTTACAACGTGCAAACGGCGGTAGAGCCTGACAATCACTTGATTGTCGCGCATGAAGTCACGAACCAATTCAACGACCACAACCAACTTTCGCCGATGGCCATTGCAGCGCGAGAGGCGATGGGCATAGACACACTCGACGCAGTCGCCGACCGGGGTTACTTCAAAGGCGAACAAGTGTTGGCCTGTAGCGAAGCAGGTATCACCGCGTATGTCCCTCATACGGGCACATCGAATAACAAAGCCAAGGGGCTCTACGACAAAGCAGACTTCCGATACATCGTCGAAGACGACGAATATCAATGCCCGGCAGGTGAACGATTAAAGCGGCGCTCGACTCGTGAAGAGTATGGCAAACAAATCACTCGCTACTGGACATCGAATTGTGGTCAATGTGGACTGAAACCAAAGTGCACGACGGGGAAGGAACGCCGCGTCAGTCGCTGGGAACGCGAAGATGTTCTTGAGGCGATGCGCGACCGCCTTGATCGTCGTCCGGACATGATGCGATTGCGGCGCGACACCGTTGAACATCCGTTTGGCACACTGAAACGATGGATGGGTGCAGAGCACTTTCTCACGAAAGGGTTGCACAACACGGGCACGGAGATGAGTTTGAACGTACTTGCTTACAACCTTAAGCGCGTCATCAACATCTTGGGTGTTGAGGGGCTGCAACGGGCGCTCTACGCGCTTTTTATCGCTGCGTTTTTTCGCTTCGTGGCACGCCCTACCGCAATAGGCGCATAAAGAAGGTCAAGCGGCCACCGGTAATCCGAAACCCGAGTTCAAGGACTCGACATAGCTGGCTGGCGTCATTCGGTTGCCACCGCCGAAATCACGGGCGAGGTCGATGTTTTTACACACTCTGTGCCCACAACCGACCTTCGGCAGCACGTTCGGCTGCGGTCAACGGCGACGGCCGTAGCGTTAGCGGAAGGAGTGGTCAAGCGTCGTACTCCACCCGAGCATTTGGCTTCATCTTCACTGCTTTGGGGCCATGAAAGGGAACTTCACATAAAAGTCAGTATCTGAGCCTAGCTGTTCTAGTCGTTGATTGATCCGTTCTCGAAAGCGCGGATCGAGAACAAAAGTATATTCAGTCCACCACGTTGTGCGCCCCGGCGTACGGAGTAAAGTCAAGAAGTAATCCTCCCTAGAAAGATAGGACTCCTCATCGATTGCGCCCTGTTACCAAAGGACCCAAGCGGTTTCATAGAGCTGGGCCTCATCCATATTCCAAAGATGTGCCATCGATTTTTCTTGGTCGTTTAACGAATCCCAATCTGTGCCGCCGCGCAATACCATTTCGTATAATTCCGGGCTTTGACGTAATTCACTCACGATAGCGTGCGTCTTCTGCTGAAGTGAAACGAAAGCCTGTCCCCGGCTCTGCCGCGCGCCATTCTTAATTTGAATCGCAAGATATGCGAGAGTGATGATCACACCTACCGCGCTTAACAATTCTGCGATTGCACCCAAAGCGTCCCAGTTCATCTTCCAAGCCCCACTAGAGAATTCAACGGGCAGCATATCCGACGGCGGTCGTGACGCGAACGTCGGATTGTGGCCACTCAGCGACGAATTGCGCAGACGAATAAACGACTGCTTACGGGAAATCTGACGCTCAGCGTCGTATGTTGTCCGTCGCAGATTGTGCCCGGAGCGGTCCTTGGCGTGTCCTCGAAGGGCGATGTCGCAACTTGAGAAATTGCCGGGGGCTCATCAGTTTTTTTTTGAGTCTCGTACCCGTGATTTATTCGAATGAATAGGGCGAGCGATCCAATAAGTCGACGTACTCATTGAAAGTTTCATCGAAATACTGTTTTCTAATTTCCCATACACGTCCAAACGGTACTATGTCTAAATAGCCGCAAAATTGTCGCTCCATAGGCTTCCAACTTCGGTTATCGAGACGACCGACTTCGTGGAGTAAGTAAGCTTCTTCCCATAGTCGAAATATGCGTCCTGCGCCGGCTATCAAACGGAGCAACTCAACGCGTGTCAATGAGTCATAGCTATCGATTGCTTTATCGACGATAACCGCCATCTCTCCGTCGGCAATGGTTGCTAGGGTATCCCTGTAGCCAACAGAGATATCATGCATCGCACTAAAGCGCGCCTCGTTATTCTGTGTCCGAATCTGCAGCGCCAAATAGACAAGAGATATAACGACTGCTCCCGCCCCGACGATTTCACCTACAGCTCCGAGCGCATCCCAGTTCATCGTTCAATTCCCGTTAGCAAAATCAAAAGGCAGGATACAGCACAGCCGTCGAAGCCATGAACTTCCGCTCCTGGCCGAAAAGAGCCCCTAGCAACACAACTTGAACGTCACTCTGAGCGTCCGCTTTGGAACATAGTGTCAATGATCCCTGACATGGTATTTCACGTTACATCTGGGTTATCACACCTTAAGCAAGCGTCTGCGCAGCGCCTAGCTCGCTAGCAATTCGGCAAACACACCGTCTATCGCGTTCTTATCGCGCTCGTCCATGCAGAACATCGCAAAGTGTGCCCAAAGCGACTCTATGATCTGGAACTTCGCGCCGGTGATCATGCTCGCTTCGGCTTCAATGTCTGCCGGCGGGAAAAACATATCATTGCCGAACGCGACGACTGTGGTTTTTGCCGTGATGCGGCCAAGCGCTTTGACGAGATCACCATCGGTATTCAGACTCACGTCGCCGTGGCGCCATTTCCAGCCCATCCAGATCAGATTATTCGGATCCATCGGTTCGAAATAAGCTTCCCAAAAGCCGGTAATAAAACCATCCAATGACTCGAACCCAACGCTGCGCCACAATTCCTGCTTATAGAATTCCTGGCACAAGCCCATGACCGACCACAACTCGGCGTGCCGGCGCAGACCGACCGCAACATCGCGCGAGTTTTTGTAGAAACCATCGGCCCAGGCGGGATCTGATTTCAGCGCATTCTCGTGCGCACGCACGAACAGATAATCGTGCGGCGTGGTCTTGGCAGTGCCGGCAAATGGTGCGGCGCGTTTCACCATATCGGGATATCTCACCGCCCATTCGTAAGTCTGCTCGGCGCCCATCGACCAGCCCGTGACCAGCTGCAGTTCGCTAATCCCGAATTGTTCGGTGACCAGCCGGTGTTGCGCGATGACATCGTCAGCGATAGTGACGTTTGGAAATGCCCCGCCATTATGCGGGGCCGGGGTGTTGCTAGGTGAAGAGGAAAAACCATTGGCGAACTGGCCGGGGAATATAACGAAGTAACGCTCCGGATCGAGCGGTCTGCCAACACCGACGAAGCCCTCCATCGAGGCCGAAGTACCGGACCACATATGCGGGAACAGGATGGCATTGTCTTTGGCAGCATTCAGCGTGCCCTGGGTTTTGTACGCGAGCCGAGCGTTGGCGAGCGTTTCTCCGCTACTCAATGCGAAATCGCCGAGTTCGAAATACGCATGCGGGCCATGCTTTTCTTCTGAATAGTATTCGTCGTCAGACACCTGGTTGCTCCCAATGTTGTCGCTTGATGGTAGGGTTCAGTATCGGCCCCTGGGTGTCAACCTGGCCAAGACACAGGCGAGTGAGTGCATGAGCGACGAGAATTTCCAACAGCAACTTGAACACGCACAGGAAGGCACGCTGGTTTTTCTGCGCGCCTTTGAAATAGTGCAACAGACGATTCTGTTTCAGGACATTGCGGCCGCGCAGGGTGCGCTCGACACCGCAACAGGCGACGCCTTACTCAGAGCCAGCAGCGCTGTTGAGCGCGCCCGTCCGAACGCAGACGAAACACCCACCCACGAAGCGCTGCGCACGGCCCTCGCCCATCTCGCCCTGGCCCGCGAAACTTTTTTACAACCCACGGCAGGCATGGATTTCGGTGCCTCATTTCTCGGCAGCCGTGGCCATCAATGTCAGGCACTGGAGATTCTTTATCAGGCGCGCGCGGAGTTAACGTTGATCGACGCGTTCTTTCGTTTGTCCGACGACCCGGGCAGTCAGCCTGAAGTGCAGTCGAATGACGGCATTGTGCGCGGCATACAGCATTGCGATGCCGGCGTTGGACACAACAATTATTCGCTCTACGTGCCCGAGCACTACGACACCCAGACCGAGTGGCCGTTGATCATCGCCCTGCACGGCGGATACGGTCGTGGTGATGAGTATCTGTGGAGCTGGTTGCGCGCTGCGCGCAGTCGCGGCTATCTGGTCTTGTCGCCGAAATCGATTGGTCCGACGTGGTCGATACTGCAACCGGGGATTGACGGCGATTCGGTCATGCGCATGCTGGATAAAGTCTGCGAGGAGTATGCGATCGACAAATCCCGCATTCTCCTCAGTGGCCTGTCCGATGGCGGCACATTCAGCTATTTGCTCGCGCTCGCTCATCCGCAACGCTTTGCTGCGGTGTCGCCCATCGCTGGGGTGCTCAGTCCGATGACCGACCCGCTGTTACGCGCCGGGCACGGCAAGGATTTGCCGATGTATGTCATTCACGGCGCTCTCGACGCCATCTTTCCGGTTCAGACGGTACGTTCGACAACCGACCTGATGCGCTCCCTCGGCTACCAGGTGAAGTACACCGAACTGCCCGATTGGGGCCATGCGCTGACCTACACCATTAACGAGAAGATGGTATTGCCCTGGTTCGAAGCACTCCACTGACAGAGTGTTGAAAAACTACTGCGCCGCCCGTGTACGGCGTCGCGTGCTCGCTCACTCCTCGCCTATCGATCTGATATGTCTCGTCGTTCGCTGCGCGGCTCCTTGTAGCCGGGCGTCCTCGCTACGTTTTTCAACACTCTGACCTGCTGTTGCTAAAATGAGCTACTGCGGCGCTCGTCTGACGTTGGCGGGCGCCTCAAGGTGTCGTATCAGCATCCCCGTCAACGCACGGGAAAGCAGCAACCAGCGCCTCCCGAACAAACTCGTCGGCGGGTATGCTCGCCTCAGCTCGGGCCCGGCGAAATTGCTTTCTAATCGCGCTAAGTGCTTGTTTACGCGTAATTTCGTCAGGTAAACAGAACGGCATGGGCGTGATCTCACGGCGCGCTAACGACTCATAGGTCTGGGTCACCCCCAGTGCGAAGGCGAAGCAAATCTCGGTCGACACCAGATTGTCCTTGTCCAGACAGGCCGCGCCGATATCACTGGCCGGTATGCTCACCATCCATTGTTCGGCGGCCACCGGGACACTCAGTCCCAGGGCCAACAGGCAAATCAATTTATTCATGACATCCTCCAATACGGGGCAAATAGCAGCCGCCGGGCCAGCCTACGGAGTACTATGGCACACAGCAATCTGTGCGATTACGTCAAGGAAGTGTCTATGTCTCGTATCAAGTTCGGCGGCTTTCTCGCCCCGCATCACCCCATTGGGGAAAACCCGACCCTGCAGTTTCAGCGCGATCTGGCCTTAGCGGCGCAACTCGACCGCCTCGGCTACGACGAGTTCTGGTGTGGTGAACATCATTCCACCGGCTGGGAAATTATTGCCTCGCCGGAAATGTTTCTCGCCGCTGCCGCGCAGCACACCCATCGCATTAAGTTGGGTACTGGTGTGGTGTCACTGCCCTACCATCATCCGTTCAATGTCGCGCAGCGCATGGTGCAGCTCGACCACATGAGTCAGGGCCGCGCGATTTTCGGCTCCGGACCCGGCGCGCTGCCTTCCGATGCTTACATGCTCAACATTGACCCAATGGTGCAACGTGATCGTCAGGACGAGGCCATGGGCGTCATCAGACGTCTGCTCGCCGGCGAAGAACGCTTCGACTATGAATGCGAATGGTTCACGCTCAAGGACGCAGCCTTACAATTACTCCCGGTACAGGAAGACATGCCGTTCGCAGTCGCCTCGATGATCAGTCCGTCCGGCATGACGCTGGCCGGCAAACATCGTACTGGCGTACTGTCGATCGGTTCGATGTCGAGTGCTGGTCTGGAAGCGCTGCCGACGCAATGGCAGTTTGCCGAAGATTCGGCAACCAAGCATGGCAACACCGTTAACCGCGCCGACTGGCGTGTGGTGATGAGTTGGCATATCGCTGAGACCCGCGAACAGGCGGCAGCGGAAGCCAAGAACGGCTTGTTCCGCTGGCACAACGAATACAACGTCGGCACTTTGATGCGCCCGGGTATGGAAGCGTATACAAGCCCCGACGCTGCCGTCGAAGCGAACACCGAATCGGTCGGTGCGACCGTCATCGGTACGCCGGACGACCTGGTCGCGGCAATTCGCAAGATGAGCGAAATTACCGGTGGCTTTGGCACCGTGATTGGATTTGCCCACGATTGGGCGAACCAGGAAGCTACAGCACGTAGCTGGGACCTGGTCGCGCGTTATGTGATTCCGGAAGTGAATGGCATGCTCGACAGCTATCGTTCGTCGCAACGGCATGTGATCGACAACCGTGAATCGTTTGAGCGTGCAGGTGATGCGATCATGGCCAAGATCAATGCCAACGAACGGGCTTCAAAAGCGCTCGAAGAAGGTATTGCAGCTGCGGATACTGCCAAACCTGCGCTCGCCGCCCACCACGCGCCCGATCTTAAATCTGCCGGTTAGTCCTGTTGCTTATGTCGTCGCGATGTCTGGTCGCGGCGACATGAGCGCATCCCCTCATTCGTCCGTCTGTGCGACTTTGGCAGACGATTACCCAAGCGATATTTCAACCAAGCGCTAGCGCGCGCTCGCGCCGCCGTCGATCGTGATAACAGTGCCGCTGGTATTCGATGATCGATCGGACGCCAGAAACGCCACCATATCGGCAATGTGCTCAGGTTTGCCCGGCGGAAACACCGGATCCAGCATTTCCTGCCAGCGCTCCGCGTCACCGAGTTTTGCCTGCGCGAACGTGCGTTGCATGGTGACCAAGCGTTCGGTCTCAATGAGCCCTGGATTAATGCCGACCACGCGTATTCCATCTGCGCCGCTAGTGGAACCCAGCGCACGAGTCGTCGCCATCAACGCGGCGTTACCACCGGCACCGGCAGCGTAACCCGGCATCGGCTTCTCTCCGCCAATGCCGATGACGTTAATAATCACCCCACCTCGCCCTTGCATGTCGGCGTACACGCGTCGACACATGTTGATGTAACCGAATACTTTAAGATCCCACGCTTCGCGCCAGCGTTGTTCATCCACATCAGCCAGTGTCCCGGCCGGTATTGCGCCAGCGTTGTTGACGAGGATATCGAGCCCGCTTTGCGACTCGCACAGGCGGTCGACGTTGCGACTGTCGCTGAGATCAAACGCATCGAAGCTAATGCTGCCGCGTGCGTTCGCCCCAATCGCTTCGCAGACCGTGCGTAAATCGCCGGCGCTACGTGCGACCAGATGCACGTCGCAGCCTTCTGCGGCCAGCACTTGTGCGACCGCGAGCCCAATACCTTTTGAGGCACCGGTTACCACGGCTCGTCGGCCTGCCAAACCAAGTTCCATATCAGTACTCCTGCACTGTTTCGCCAATCAAAAATCGTTCCGGCTCGCACGGTCTTCGGCAATACGGTCGAAAAATTGCAGCATGACAACGCGTAAAACTTTGAACGGCAATAGTAATCCAGGCGACGGTCTGGCGGCTAAGCTCGATCTGCGTGAACTTCAGGACAAACGCTCAGCCGCCACGAACACGACATCCATGGAGCTGACCGGCGTTAATCCATAGACTGTCGCACGGGGAGGCATTGTCGTGTCAGCGACGAGCTTCGATGATATTCCGCACGCGGCTTTGCCGCGGTAATCTCGAGGACAACAACTATGACCAGACTGGCAGATAAAATCGCCATCGTGGTCGGCGCCGGGCAAACGGCCGGTGCCACTATCGGCAATGGTCGGGCGACCGCGTGTCGCTTTGGTGAAGAAGGTGCAACCGTGTTGTTGGTTGATCGTGACGGCGATTCAGCACAAGAAACGCTGGAGCTGGTCGAGCAACGCGGCGGACAGGGCAGCGTGCTCGTTGCTGATGTGACCAAGGCGGCGGACTGCGAAGCCGTCAGCGCGACCTGCGTGGCGCGTTACGGGCGCATCGATATCCTGCACAACAATGTTGGCATCGGCACCGGCGACAGCGGGCCGACCAGCATCGAAGAAGAGGTGTGGGACAACATCTTCAACGTTAATCTGAAATCCGTCATGCTGACCTGTAAGTACGTACTGCCGGTCATGCGCACGCAGCGTTCCGGCTGCATCATCAATATCTCTTCTATTGCGGCAATTTGTGCCATCGGTCTGGTCAGTTACAAAGCATCCAAGGCGGCCATGAATGCATACACCCATTCACTGGCGACCGGTGGCGCTAAATACGGTATCCGCGCCAACGTCATCATGCCGGGCTTAATGAACACGCCCATGGCGATTGAAGGTTATGTGTCCGCCGGGCATGAACGCGAAGCCCTGATCGCCCAGCGCAATAACCGCGTACCCCTCGGCGGCATGATGGGCACGGCCTGGGACGTTGCCAACGCCGCCTTGTTCCTGGCCTCGGACGAGGCGAAATTTATTACTGGCGTCAATCTGCCGGTGGATGGCGGACAGACGACATTGATTGGCTGACATTGACGGCGTCGCTGAGCAGTCGACCGGCATCGCATACGCCGCTATCCGGCCTGCTACTCGTAGCTGTCCAGCAGCAGATTCGTCTCCGTCGCAGTGACCCCATCGAAAAGTCGCACGGCACCGACTATGGCGTTGAAAGACGCCAGCGAGTCGGTTTGAATTTCAGCAATCAGATCCCAGCGCCCGGTTGTGTGATGTACGGCCGTCACATTGGGATTACCGCGCAGGCTTCCGATGACATGACGCTCCTTGACGCTCTCCGCGCGAATGCTCATCAGCGCCCGCACCGCCGGTGCGTCGATGTCCGCTGCCAGAGCCACGGTGTAACCGAGGATAACGCCGTCTTTCTCGAGCCTGCGCATGCGGTTTTGCACCGTCGCGCGCGAGACCCCCAAGCGCTTACCCAGCGCCACTACCGAAGTGCGGGCGTCATTGCGCAACAGTGCCAGTAAACCCTGATCTGTCGAATCTAGGCCGGGCATGAGCAGCATGGGGATTTGATAATAAGAAGTGTCATGCCTCTAGGTACAATATGTAAGTTACGCTGAACATTCTGTACATATTGTAGCCTATCAATTAGCCACTAAATTAGTCCAAAGTATCTTTCTGTAAATACTTTGGAGACGATCGTGCTGAAAGCTCAAGCGCCGCTGATGCCTGCATCTCAGCACTCGTCCGAAAGTGCCGAAACCCGCACTGCACTGCGGGGCAGTCGACCTCGCGATACCCCGCCCGCGCCTTCCCAACTCGCCTTCGTGCCCTTCGTCAGCGTCGATAACATGATGAAGATCGTGAATCAGATAGGTTTGCCAACCATGCTCCGGGAAATGTCGGCTTACCTGGAGGCCGATTTCGAACGTTGGGAACAATTCGATAAAAGCCCGCGCGTCGCTGCGCATTCCAAAGAAGGTGTGATCGAGTTAATGCCAACCAGCGACGGCGCGACCTATGGTTTCAAATACGTTAACGGTCATCCAGCCAATATGGCGCGCGGTTTTCAGACGGTGACGGCATTTGGGGTTCTCGCAAAGGTCAGTAACGGTTATCCGGTACTGCTCACAGAGATGACCATCCTCACGGCGTTAAGAACCGCTGCAACGTCCGTTGTTGCAGCGAAATATCTGGCGCCCGCAGGAGCTAGCGTCATGGCCATGATTGGTAATGGTACGCAATGCGAGTTTCAGGTCGCGGCCTTCCGGGAACTGCTCGGCATCGAGAGCGTGCGGCTTTACGACATAGACCGACACGCAACCGACAAGGCGGTGCGCAATCTGGCGACCAGCGGCATCGATGTGGTCGCGTGTAACAGTGCGGTAGAGGCCATCGCAGGTGCGCAGATTGTCACAACCTGCACCGCAGATAAGCAGTACGCCACCATTTTGACAGACGACATGATAGGCACCGGTGTGCACATCAATGCGATTGGCGGCGATTGCCCGGGGAAGACCGAACTTCAGCGCGCCCTAGTGCAGCGAGCCGATATTTTTGTTGAGTATGCGCCGCAGACGCGCATTGAAGGCGAGATTCAACAACTGCCGCCGGATCACCGGGTGACCGAACTTTGGCAAGTCATTAACGGCGACGCCAAGGGTCGATCATCAGATGGCGAGTTGACGCTGTTTGATAGCGTCGGCTTTGCGATCGAAGATTTTTCCGCGTTGCGCTATGTTCATGACCAACTTGAAACGACCGGTCATTTCACCAAACTGGATATGATTGCCGACCCGGACGACCCGCGCGACTTGTTTGGCATGATCAATCGCGCCGGGTCAGCGTGAGACCTTCACTGCGCGTGAATTGAACGGCCGCTCGTGATGAGAACGCCTCGGCCAGTGCGCATCATCAACGTGCCGCTTGATCTCGGCGCCTCTCGTCGCGGAACGGCCGGTGGGCCTTGCGCGCTGCGTGCGGCCGGCTTAAGCACGGCGCTCGAATCCCTCGGCTACCCACTGAGGGCTGAGCTGGATATCTCCGTGCCGGTGTTCGACACCCGTGGATCTGTGGATCAAACAGTCCGCTTCAAAGCAGAGATCCTCGCAGTCTGTGAGTGCCGGCCAGGCACACCTTGGAAACGCTACGAGCCGGCGCGACACCGTTGGTGCTTGGCGGCGATCATTCGATAGCCATGGGAACCATGTCGGGGATCTCAGCTCATTCGCGCGCGCGGCGTCAAACCGCTGGCTTGCTCTGGTTCGACGCCCACGCTGATATGAACACACCCGCCAGCTCGCCCAGCGGCAACGTTCACGGCATGCCGCTCGCACATTTACTCGGCTATGGAGATGCCCAGTTATCCCGCGTCCTCGGCGCACATCCGGCAGTGGCCGCAAAGAACGTCGCGATTGTCGGGCTGCGCGATATCGATCGCGCCGAACGACGATTCATCACCCGCTCTGGCGTTAGTGTGTTCACGATGGACGACATCGATGAGTTCGGCATGCCGGAGATTGCGCGTCGGGCTCTCAAGATTATCAATGCGGGGACCGCGGGCTTTCACATCAGCTTCGATCTGGACGGCTGCGACCCGACCGTTATACCGGCTACGGGCACCCCAGTGGCCGATGGTGTGACCTTGCCTGAGGCGAACCTGCTGTTGCGCGAATGCGCGCGTGACGGGGGCATGATGTCGATGGAGGTCGTTGAACTCAATCCGCTCCTGGACCGCACAAATGTTTCTGCGCAGCGGGCGGTCGAGCTGATTCGAAGCGCGCTGGGTGGCGGCATCCGCAAAGGAACCCCTGCTGTAGTGAGCGAAAATGCTGGCGGGCAAGGCGGTCGGTGTTCGAAGCGCGCAGTTTATTTGTGATGAATGCGCAACACAGGACACCACGCAGTCGCTTTCACCGAGATTCCCCACGTCTCGTTTCGCATTCGATGATGACTGACGAAACGTCAAATCGATGGTTCGCTCAAACGTACCGATTCCACAGGCAGGACACCTAATGGCAGCGAGTCAAATACAAGGGAATAAAACCACGTCTGCACGTGAAAAACGCCTGGCAATTTCCGTCTGGAAACTGGCCGACGAGAGCGCAGCGGCGACGCGCATGCTGGAGATCCCGCCGTACTCAGATAATTGTGCACAGGACATTTCCAAACACGCAGTAGCGCTTGTCGAGATGGCTCGCGCAGACAGCAGCGCGCTTGGCTTGCTGGATACATTTTTGTCCGAGTACGGTCTGTCGAATACCGAAGGCGTAGCCTTGATGTGTCTGGCCGAAAGCCTGCTCAGGATTCCCGACGAGCGCACGGCTGATCAGCTTATCGCCGACAAGATTTTGATGGGTGACTGGTTATCGCACGCCGGCCACGCAACATCCGTGTTAGTCAATGCGTCCACCTGGGCATTGCTGTTGACCGGCAAATTGGTCAGTGTCGATCGCGAGTTCAGCGCCGAGCCCGGAATGTGGTTACAGCAGCTGACCAATCGCCTCAGCGAGCCGGTGATCCGCGCTGCGATGCGCGCGGCTATGACCATACTGGGCCGGGAGTTCGTGCTCGGGGCAACCATCGACCACGCTTTGCACAACAGTGCGGCGGACGGCCTGTATTCATTCGATATGCTCGGCGAGGGCGCGCGCGACGCAGCAACTGCAGCGCGCTATTTTGCGGCCTACCTCAATGCCATCGAGACGATCGCAAGCGGCGCGAAGTCCGAGGCCGGGCCCGCGTCAATCTCCATCAAACTGTCAGCCCTGCATCCGCGTTACGACTATGCGCAACGTCAGCGTGTCCTCGCCGAATTGATCCCCAGAGTGAAGCAACTGTGTCTCGCCGCCGCACACGGTGGGGTAGAACTAACGATAGATGCTGAAGAAGCGCATCGCCTCGAACTGTCCCTTGAGGTTTTCCAGGCGCTGGCATCGGACCAGGAATTACGCGGCCTGCATGGTCTGGGTCTGGCTGTCCAGGCTTACAGCAAGCGTGCCTTAAGCGTCCTTGATTGGCTGCTGGGCCTGGCCAGTGAAACCGAGCGCGTTTTCCCTGTACGGCTGGTAAAGGGGGCATATTGGGACCTCGAGATTAAGCACGCACAACAGCAGGGTCTGTGCGGCTACCCGGTCTTCACGCGAAAATCGTCGACCGATGCGTCGTACTTGATCTGTGCGCGCAAAATTCTCGACCACCCCGCGCAACTTTATGGACAGTTTGCCACCCACAACGCGCATTCCCTCGCCGCTGTCATGGCCATGGCTAAGGCCGGTCAGGGTTTCGAGTTTCAGCGCCTGCATGGCATGGGCGAAGCGTTGTACGCCGCTGCGAGTGCCTATTACGAACACTTCCCACCGATGCGTATCTACGCGCCCGTTGGTCCACACGACGACCTGCTTGCCTACCTGGTCCGACGCCTGCTGGAAAATGGCGCGAACAGCTCGTTCATTAATCGCTTCCTGGATCAGAATGCGCCCGCGGCGGAACTAGTCGGCGACCCGCTGCAGGTGACCCGGCAATTACGCCCCATCGCAAATCCGGCCATCTGTCTGCCGGCTGATCTATTTGGAGCGCAGCGCCGCAGCGCTGCAGGGGTTGATCTCGCGGATGCCGCCAGCGTCGCGGCACTCAGCCAGGCTGTCATCGATTCGCACGCGGCACTTCATTGCGCAGCATCACTGGTGGGCGGCGAAATGGGCACCGGTCGCAGCGTCGAGGTAGTCAATCCAGCGCGCCATGACGACGTTGTCGGTACCTGCATTGAGGCCACCGAAGCAGACCTCGAGCGCGCGTTCCAACTGGCCATCGCCGCACAACCGGACTGGGATGCGTGCGGCGCTGATCAGCGCGCGGAAATTATCGAGCGCTTTGCCGACACGCTCGAACAACAGCGCGATCGATTTATTGCGCTGTTGTGCCGCGAGGCGGGTAAGACCTATGCCGATGCGGTAGCCGAAGTTCGCGAGGCGGTCGACTTCGCTCGCTACTACGCCAGCCACGCGCGGCGTTTGTTTGGTGCCACTGAAGCGCTACCCGGCCCGACCGGCGAAACCAATACGCTCAGCCTGCACGGCAGAGGTGTGTTTGTTTGCATCAGCCCGTGGAATTTTCCGCTAGCGATTTTTATTGGCCAGGTGACGGCCGCACTAGGCGCCGGCAATGCGGTGCTGGCAAAGCCTGCCGTTGAGACCCCGATAGTCGCATTTGAGGCGCTGACCTTGCTTCATTAGTGCGGCGTTCCAGCCGCCCTATGTCATCTCATTCTCGGCGGCGGCGCCATCGGCGAGCGGCTCGTTCGCGACCCTGCGGTGGCCGGTGTGGCGTTCACGGGCGGCACTCAAACGGCACACAAGATCAATCGCGCGATGGCGGAAACCACGCGTGCTATCGCACCGCTGATCGCCGAAACTGGTGGCCAGAACGCAATGCTTGTCGACTCGAGCGCATTGCCTGAACAAGTCGTCGATGACGTGATCCAATCCGCCTTCCTTAGTGCCGGGCAACGCTGCTCGGCACTGCGCGTGCTGTATCTGCAACATGACATTGCCGAAGCCACTATCGAGATGCTTAAGGGCGCGATGGACGAGCTGCGAATCGGCGACCCGGCTTTGCTCGCAACAGATGTGGGGCCGATTATCTCGGCCGGCGCAGCGCGCGCACTACGCACGCATGTGCAGACGCTGACGGATGCCAATCAGTTGCTCCATATACTGAAAGTGCCGCCAGAATGCGCCGGCGGCACGTTCGTAGCACCGGCGCTTTTCGAGATCACCCATATCAATGAACTTGAGCAAGAACATTTCGGGCCGCTGCTGCATGTCATCCGCTTCAACGCAAACGAATTCGAAAAGACCCTGACGGAAATATCGAACTCCGGCTATGGCTTGACGTTCGGTATTCACTCCCGCATCGAATCACGCGTTCACCTTGCGGCGCGACGGGTAGGTGCGGGTAACGTCTATGCGAACCGCAACATGACCGGCGCGGTGGTGGGCTCGCAGCCGTTCGGCGGGCAACGCTTGTCTGGGACGGGACCGAAAGCAGGCGGCCCGAATTATCTGTTGCGTTTCGCGAGCGAACGCGTCGTCACCGTCAATACGGTTGCGGTCGGGGGCAATACCGACCTCCTCGCATTGACTTAGTCGTTCGCGCTAACCGATGGCGCATCACGCGCGCGAATCGGAACTTGCCGTCGCCGTGCCCGAATGCGGCACCGGGTCAGCGCGCTGGTGCACCCGCTTTTCTGCGCCAGCGATTCATACCTTCAAGCCAGCGGTCGACATCAGTCGCTTTGCCAACCATGTAGTCGTGCACGACCGGATGCGGCAGCATTAAAAAGCGTTCCGCAGCCATGGTCTCGATGACGCAGTCGGCCAGTTGTTCGGGCTCAATCATGCCATCGACGCTCGCCACCGAAGCGCCGTCGGGCCGATCGGTCATCGGCGTGCGCACCGCCTGCGGCGCGAGTACAGAAACGTGTACGCCCTGATCTCGATACTTGATTGAAACCCATTCAGCGAACGCCACCGCAGCGTGTTTGCTAACCGCATAAGTTGCGCTTTGAATATGGCTCAGCAGCCCAGCCGCCGAGGCAGTGTGGATTAAATAACCGCTCCCGCGCGCTGCCATCTTCGGTGCGACCGCGCGCACTGCGTAGACATGCGCCATCACGTGGATGTCGAAGTTCAGTTGCCATTCTTCGTTCGGCGCATTTTCTTCACCCAGACGCGCTATGCCGGCGTTGGAACAGAAAATATCAATCGGGCCAAGTTCGTCCTCGACGCGCTGCACAAGACGTTGCACGTCGCTTTCACGCGATACATCGCAGCTGACAGCCAGTGCCCCAATACTTTCGGCGACTGCCGCGAGTGGCTCGGCCTGGACATCGGCAACTGCAATCGCTTTCGCACCTTCGGCGTGAAAGCGCCGCGCCAGCGCTGCTCCGATACCACTTGCGCCACCCGTAATCACGGCAATCTTGCCTTTCACTTCCATCCCAAACCCTCTGTGCGATAACTCAGTCAGGCGCGCGTGCGACACGGCCCGAAGACGCTTCATGTTAGGCCGAAGCCAATCGCGGTAATAGCCACCGCGACGATCCGCAGCTGATATATTGCCGTCCTGCTGGCAACGCCAGCGTCCAACCCGTTATACATCGAGAGCACGCCTGTGAAAATCGGACTATCCCTGCCCGTACGCGAAATGAAAAACGACCTTGGCGCCATCAAAGCATTTGCCGAGCTCGCCGAGGAATTGGATTTCAGCCATCTGCGTATTCCCGATCAAGTCATCCGCCCGGATAGCGGACATTTACACGAGCCGATGACCTTATTGGCCTGGCTTGCCGGATTCACGTCGAAAATCCAGCTCGTCCCCTCGGTGATCGTATTACCGCTGCGCCGGACCGCCGTGTTTGCTAAACAGGCTGCCGGTCTCGATTTATTGAGCAATGGCCGTTTGCGGCTCGGCATTGGGGTCGGTGCGAGTCCGGAAGAGTTTGCAGCCGTGGGGGCGGACTTTCATAGCCGTGGCGCTCGCTGTGATGAGCAGATGACCTTGCTAAAACAGCTCTGGACCAACGAGCAAGTCGAATTCGCCGGGCGCTGGGACACGATCTCCGGTATGGGCTTAGACCCGTTACCCGACCAGCGTCCGATCCCGATGTGGATTGGAGCGCAAGCGGTACCCCGTGCGTCCGTTATTCGGCGTATCGCCACCTTGTCCGATGGCTGGTTTGTGTTGAGTTCGCCGGATGAGTTTGTCGAAGTCAGCGCAAAGATTGCTGACGCAGCGCAAGCAAGCGGCCGCGATCCGGCAGAAATTGGTACCGAAGCCGGCGTCGCTGTCGTTGGGCCGCGCGAAGCAGAATGGCAGGATCGCGTGCGGGGCTGGCGCAAAGCGGGACTCGACTACGTGTGCCTGCGGACCCTGGGCGGTGGACTCGATAACGAACAGCACCTCAGCAAACTACGTGAGATTGCGAATCAAATACCTGAATAGATCAGGGCGCTTAAGCGGATTCGGAAAAGCGCGTAGGCGCTTATTTTCGGGCACAGTAAACGAGACAACCCGGTTAACTCGTCCACGCTGCCCGTCCAGTGGATGGTCATGAATATGTCTGAACTAGCTGATTTCGCGACCTTGCGCGCGACTTACCGCAACGACGGGGTCGTGTTCATTCCGGCGGCCCTGAATGAGAACGCGCTGCGCCTCGCAGAGGCCTGCTTCTATTGGACGCTGGAGAACCCGGGCCCCGGTGCAGGCGCGGTGCTGCACGGCACGCCGGGCACCTTCTATCAGGACCAGGCCAACCCGGATGCTTTCCCGGCCTATCGCGAACTGCTGTGCGACACCGCAGTAGCCGATATCGCTGCAGGTCTGTTCGATTGCGACAATGTGTGGCTGATGTACGAACAAATCTGGCTTAAAGAAGGAGCTGACACGCGTCGCACGCCCTGGCATCAGGACCTCCCTTATCTCCCGGCCGAAGGCGATGATCTGGCAGTGTTGTGGACCAGTCTGGACGCAGTCGACAAGGCGCATTCACTGGAGTTTGTTAAAGGCTCGCACCGCGGTCCTTTGTATAACCCGAGCGCTTTCAATCCGCAGGACACGAGTGCCAATTTATTCGATGCGGATACCTGGCCCGCCCTACCGGATGTTGATGCAGCGCCACACCAATTTCCGATTTTGTCGTGGGCTATCGAGCCCGGCGATGTCGTCGTATTTCACCCCGCGACGCTGCACGGCGGGGCCGCTACAGTCGCTGACAAACGCCGGCGCACCTTGTCGCTGCGCTTTTTTGGCGATGACGCACGTTGTGCCGCGCGTCCGCATGACGGCATGGCCAATGTTGACGGTCTGAAGCATGACGACGGCGGCCGCCATCCACTGAAAAAAATGGCGCTCGCCGAACCCGGAACCTTATTCCGTCATCCCGAGTTTCCACAGCTACGGCCGCGGCCAGGCCAGTCCTAAAGGCGACCCACCCGCACGCCGAGCGGCCAGCGCAATTTTCGAATGCGCTCGGGTTCGCCCCATAGTGGCGTGAGCCGTGCCGCAAATTCCGGCATCGGATCATGTTGCCTGTCATCTTTATATAACTGCACCGCCGACCATGAACTCATATAGCCGAGCACCATGGGCAAATTCCACGCCACGTCAATGGTTATTTCCGGCACTGCAACGTCAACGAAGGGAAACGGAATGGCGCGGTAGTGCTGATCTACCCAGCGTCGTTCCGGCGGCCAATACGCGCCGATGACGTCCCGATAAAACTGACGAATCGCCGCATCAAGGTCCGTGCCGAGCTGCGGCGTAACCGACAAAAAACTGTAAGTCCAGGCTGCAAACAGGCCGTCCGCTTTGAGCACCCGTTTCACTTCGCGATAAAAGGCGTCGAACTCAAACCAGTGTAAGGCCTGCGCGACAGTGACCAGATCGACCGAATGATCGGCCAGTGGCACTTGCTCGGCCATCGCCTGCACATAATGTACGCGCGGATGATCTTGCGCCTGCGCCAATTGGGCGTCGCTTTGGTCACTCGCGATCAGCGCCTCGATGGCCTCGCAGCGAGCAAGTCCAAGTGCAGCCTGCCCATTACCAGTCGCGCAGTCCCAGACTAATGCGCCGGGCTTAAGGCCGGCGGTCAAAAAAGCGAACAAGGTGTCGGGATAATGCGGCCGAAATTGCTGATAGAGCGCCGCCTGACTGGAAAAATAATCTTTGGACATCGCCGACTCTTGGATGCGGAAAACAGATAGCGTCGCGCACTACGCCTGTGCCGGAGCATGCGACGGCGTGTGATCCGATGCAAGCGGGCACCAACCCGTTAGTCATGCCGCGAGGCGGCTTGGCATCGATATGACGTGGCGATGTTTGTGACGGACATTCTCGTCCTGCCTTACAGGCTTTAGAATGCCTGCCCTCAACACGCCAATGGGCGTAGTGACTCATCGACCGGCGCGGAAGTATTAATCGATATGACGACACCCCTACAGCATCTTGTGGATGCCCTCACTCTTGAGTGCATCGACGACAACACCTGGCGCGGCATCGGCTCTGAGAACGATGGCTCGGAGAGTACGTATGGTGGGCATTTTCTTGGCCAGGCCAGCGCCGCAGCGTTGGCAAGCGTCGCCGATGATCGGCCGCTGCATTCCATCCACGGCTATTTCTTGCGCGGCGGTATTCCGGGCGAGCCCATCGACTACGAGGTTGATCGGGTCCGCGACGGCCGTTCGTTCAGCGCACGCAAAGTTTCGGCAAAACAGCATGGACGGGTCGCGTTCGAGTTAATGGCGTCGTTCGCCGTTCCGGATGCTGGCGCAATCATCGAACCCGCGCCGCCAGTGGATTTTCACGACCTGCCCAGCCCGCAATCGCTGCCGCGCTACAGCGAGGTTATGGCAGCGTGCGATCCGTTACCGATACCGGCCGCCTGGGCGTTGCGTGAGCATGGCGTCGATGTCCGTCCGCTCAATGCACCGTGGACATCATTGGGACCATCAGTGGATAACGGCATTCGCCACTGGATTCGTGCGAACGGTGAAGCGCCCGTCAATCCGGCTCTGCATAGCGCGATGCTCGCCTACCAGAGTGATGAATCGGTGTCGGACTGCCTGCTAATTCCGTTCCAGTTGACGTGGTCGAGCCCCGGTCTGACGTTTGTGAGTCTCGACCATGCGATGTGGTTCCATCGCCAGATTGATCTCAATGCCTGGCATTTCGTCGAACAGTGGGCGAGCACAGCAAGCCAGTCACGCGGACTGACGCATGGTCGTGTGTGGGACCAAAACGGCGCCCTCGTGGCAAGCTATAGCCAGGAAGTCCTCATGCGGATGACGGCCAGCGAAGACTAGTACTACGCCAGCGGCAACGCCGCCACATCCGTTCGCCTCCGACGCTTGCCGGGCTGGTCAGGCGCTCCAGGTAGTGCCAACCGACTACTCGTTGGCAAGCCGGCATGTGCAAGGCATAGTGCTTCGATGAACGAACGTTTAGCCGTCGTGTGACGCTGCGTGGCGATGACGCCGAGCAGAAAGAGGTTCCCTGGTCACCGGCTTTCAATGACGTTGCATGAAGCTCGAGTACACTCAATCTGACGTTGTGTATGCACCTCCACCTGATAACGCTTATGTGAGCGGAATAATCGACCACAGAGATATTGATCGATGCAGCTAGGCCTGACTCCCTGGAGTTTTAAAGACATGTCTGCCGCAGCCTTAAGCGAGCAGGCGGCGTTCGCCGAATCGCTGGGCTACGATTCATTCTGGCTACCTGAAAATCATTTCAACCCGCAGGCGATCCCCGACCCGTTAATGCTTCTTGCGGGCGTTGCGGCGGCGACCAGCACCATCAAACTCGCCACGACCTCGTTTCTATTGCCCTTGCGCAATCCCTTACTCGCTGCAGAACAGGTCGCAGTCCTCGATCAATTGTCGCAAGGACGAGTGCTGCTCGGCGTCGGGCGCGGTTATTCACGCGAAACCTTGCATGCTTTCGACATCGATCCCGGCAAGAAACGTGAACACTTCGCCTGGGCACTCGATCTGATGGTGCGTGCCTGGGCTGGCGAACCCGTGTCGCTACATGAGGACGGCAGTTCGCCGGTCGCGGTTCAGCCCTTACCGGTACAACGCCCACACCCGACCTTATGGGTCGCAGCCTTCGGCCCCAAAGCACTGGCCCAGGTCGGCAACCTAGGTCTGCCTTACCTTGCCGCCCCGATCGATACTTTGGATGATTTGCGCGCCAACTATGCGCGATTCGATGCGGCAGTTGCCGAGGCTGGCCACGCGCCGATTACTACCCGGCCCATCATGCGCACCGTGTTCATGAGCGACGACCCGAACAAGGTCACTGCGTTGAGAAATCATCTCGCGGCAATTGAACTGCCGCGCGGCCTCTCTGCCTCACCACAAGTGGATGATTGGGCGATTGTCGGAAACCGACAATATGTAGAAGACAAGCTCAGCGAGTATCGCGAGATCTTGCAGGCCACCCACGTCGTGGTGACTCATTTTCGCGTCGATAGCGTGCCGCAAGAGGCGTTGCGTGATTCGGTAGCGCAAACTGCGGAGCTCTTCGGCTAAGGAAGCAGGCTGTGGACGCCGGTGTTCGATATGCCGGCACCCGAGGCAAGCCATTCTCGCTCAGCCTCGTCATACTTTTCATCCCTTCGACGAGGATGACAGAAAAATTCATCGCGCCGCGAATTTCGCCATGTCACTTCTCATCACACCGGCAACGGCGGCAATCCCGGGACGTTCGTTCAGCATAGCGATGTAATCTTTTAGTGCCGGATCGGCAGCGACAATATCCCAGTCGTAGATCTTCTGGGTATGCATATTCGTAAACCCAATTTGAAAGTACGCCACGATATCGGCATAGGTAAATTGGTCACCGGCAATGTACGGCCCGTATTTGGCGACGTTCGACAGTGCCAGCAAACCGTTTTCGAGCGCCGGGCGAACCTGCTCGAAAGCGACTGGGTCAACATCGCCACCGAAGTAGACGGCAGCGATATGCCGACGCGCCTGTGCGTCCAGATAAAGTTCGATAATACGAATGATTTCTTTCGTTTTAGCGCGTGCCCAGGCGTCTGTCGGATACAGCGGCGGGGTCGGGTGGATGTCTTCGAGATAGTCGAATATGGCGTTCACTTCGGACAGCACTTTGCCATCGACTTCGATCCACGGCACCTTACCCATCGGGCTGGATGCGAGCACGGCCGGCTCGCGGCTCGGAAATACCGAGACTTCCTCGAACTTAATACCTTTTTCGACCAGTGCGCACTTGGCGGTGCTGTAGTAGTTGCTGATACTCGTGCCGTGTATTTTGATCATGGATGCTTCCAGTTGACGTCAAAGACTGTTGTTGATCTCGAGCTCAGCGCGACAGCGAAGTGTTTGCCTGTAGCGGTGAACCATCAGCGTGTGCAATAGCGCGCGTCACAGCACGCGTCGTATCGCCAAAGGTTGGGAGCCAGCACGAATGTCGACCAAAACCACCCACCACCATAACGAGTAAATCCTCGGGGCATTTGATAATCGGTACGCGAGCCTCGTCCGGGAACAAGTCCTCAAACATACCGACCATGCCACCGCGCTCCCAGCGTTCGCGCGCAATACGCGCATGCGCAAACACGTGGGCCTGAATTTTCTCCCGGTCATAACCGTCAGCTGCAAGAATTGCTGCGTGCTCGGGGCCGAACGCCAGCGTGGGTTGGCCGTACAGATAGGCATTGTTTGAGGCCATGTCACTCAAGCCTTCGCACACCGTCGCGAGAATACCGTCCGCAGTCTGGCTGACGTGGTCGTTAATATTGTGCGGACCATCAGCCGCTGTGACCGTAACGGTCGACACGCTGGCATCGAAGCCTCGCGAGACATGTAGCGCCGGCCATGGGCTTTCAGCTTCGTTCTCGGCGACACAGAACGCGTATTTAGCCGGCTGCCCCTGGGTCGATCGATCGAGAATGCCGGGCTGCGCGCCGCCGACATTGAGCAAAATCAGGCGTATCGCACGGCCAATCGTCGCGTTCGCCCGGACGCCCGGTCCAAAGGCACCATAACGCGCGTTGATGCCGAGTTCGGCAGCGAGTGGACCGTTCACGATCACACACGGCGAACACGGATGCGTAGTGGCCTGTACAGAGAACAGGTTAAACGCTGGATCGAGAATGGCTTCGACCGCCGCCAGCACGACCGGAAAATACGCCGGTCGACAGCCGGCCATAACTGCATTCACGGCGAGAATCTCAACGCTGGCGATTCCCTGGCGTGGCGGCATGGTGCCGAGTTCGTCTTCACGGTGGCGATCCGTTGCAGCAAGCATCGCGTCGACGCGCGCAATGGTCGGGGCGACGATGGGCAGCCCGTCGCTCCAGCCGCGTTCATCGAACTCATCATCAAGCGCGTCCGCGGCTACCTGGATAGTGCTCGGCATGGCGGGCAAGTCTGCTTTAGTTAGCGGACGAGGACCGGATCGAACGCACACACCTCGTCGACACAAACCGCACCACCCGCCAGACGGCGTTCGGTGAGCGTGACAAAACGTGACGCATAGCGCTGCCCGAGAACCTCGACGGAGTCTCTCAGCGCAGCCATCACCTCTGCGGCGATGGCCCGCGCCTTAGCGCGGACAAGTTCGATATCGTTGCCGGCCAGCGGGTGCGGAATCGGTACCAGCGGTAAATCGGGGATGCCGAGCACCTGCGATTCGGCACGTGCCAGCGGACCGAATTCGTCACTACACACGACGACGGTCGGCACGCCGGCGCGTTCCAGAATAATCGAGTCATGGACACTCCACGACGTGCACGATCCTCAGTCCGCGATAGCGAGCACTACTGCATCACAGGTTTTCAAATGTGCCATGACCACTTCCGGTGCCGCAGCTGTTGCGTTCTTCGATAACCGCACCCGTTCGAACTGATGGCCACTGGCCTGTAAGGTCTCGGCAAGCTCGTGCAGCAGCTCGGGGGCGTTCGCTTTCATGTTGTCCAGCAAGGCGATGCGCGCTGTGCTGGTCTCACCAAGCCGCTCTGCCAGAGGCAATTTCGGGGTCCTGGTCGATGCCGTCGGGACCAATACTTCAATCATGCTCATACCCTGATTATAGGCAAGCGCGGGAAATGTGACAGGTCCGCGACATAGCCAATCGCGACAGCGTGGCTATACTGTGCCGCAGTCCCGGCGCGCACGTGTGCCGGGACCCGTTTTTACCCACCTTCCTGACTAGCCTGCGAGCCATGCTGGCCCAGTTCGGGAGGTTCGAGGAGCTAGTTGCCATGCATGATGTTGTGATCCGTAACGCCCGAATCGTCGATGGTTCCGGGCAGCCCGAATTCTCCGGAGATGTCGCCATCAGCGGCGAATTAATCGTCGAGGTTGGCGACAACATCGGTCCCGGCAAGCACGAAATTGATGCCCAGGGCCTGTTACTCGCGCCCGGCTGGGTTGACGTTCATACCCATTACGATGGCCAGGCGACCTGGGATCCTTATCTCACGCCGTCCTGCTGGCATGGTGTAACAACAGCCGTGATGGGCAACTGCGGCGTCGGTTTTGCGCCCGCAAATCCGGCCAAACACGACTGGCTAATCGGCCTGATGGAAGGTGTCGAAGATATCCCCGGTACCGCGCTAGCTGAAGGCATCGACTGGCAGTGGGAAACTTTCCCCGAATACATGGATGCACTGGAACGTATGCCCCGCGCGCTCGATATTGCTGCACAAGTGCCGCATGGCGCCGTGCGCGCCTATGTGATGGGCGACGAAACCGCCACCGAAGGTGAGGCCAGCGACGCGCAACGAGAGGCCATGGCAGCCATCGTGAAAGAAGGCATTGCGGCCGGCGCAGTTGGTTTTACGACGTCGCGAACAGTGTTACATCGCGCGATTGACGGTGAGGTGGTTCCAGGAACCACGGCAGACGCATTGGAGCTGACGACAATTGCCAGAGCCATGTCCGAAGCTGGCCCGGCAGTATTCGAGGTCGCCTCGGATCTGGCGCCTGAGGCTGCCGAGCTTGAATGGATGGACCAGATCATCGATGAAACAAAGCTCAAGGTGACTTTCGCCTGTGTGCAGAGCAGCGAAGACCCTGCGCAATGGCAACGCTTGCTCGGGCATGCCGCGCAGAGAAGCGGAGGCATGTACCCGCAGGTGGCAATTCGTCCACCGGGCATGTTGATGTGCTTGCAGGGTACGCATCCGTTTACCGGGCGCACCGCCTATCAGGCCATTGCCGATCTGCCGCTCGCCCAACGTGTGGCGGAAATGCGCAAACCGGAAGTGCGCGCCGCCATCCTGACCCATGCTAATGAACGCCCCGCCCGACTGCTGCGCTTGCTGTTCATGGAGGGCAAAGCGATGCGCACGCGCATCGCCGACTACGATCGCATTTTCGTGCTCGGTGATCCGCCGAATTACGAGCCAGGTCCGGAGCTAAGCATCGCCTCAATTGCCGAAGCCGCCGGCGTCTCCGCCGAGGCGGTCGCCTACGATCAATTGCTTGAACGCGATGGCACGGCGTTTCTCTATTCGCCATTGTTCAACTACAACGCCGGTCACTACGACGACGCCAGAGAAATGATGCTGCACCCCAATTCAATTCTCGGCATCAGTGACGGCGGTGCGCATTGCGGCATGATTTGTGATGCCAGTGCACCGACTTATTTGCTTGCGCATTTTGTCCGCGATCGCAGCCGCGGTCCGCGCATCGGCCTGGAACAGGCGATCCGCATGCAAACGCGGCAGACGGCTGAACTGTATGGCTTTTTCGATCGAGGGCTGATTGCGCCCGGCATGCGTGCGGACATTAACCTCATCGATTTCGACGCGCTCGCGCTACCGGTTCCGGAAATGGTCTATGACCTGCCTGCGGCCGGTCAACGTCTGATTCAGCGTGCTTCCGGCTACCGCACCACCATGCTGCGCGGGGTCGTGACGTTTGAGGACGGCGAGCCAACAGGCAACTTGCCCGGCAAACTGGTGCGCGGACCACAAGCGGCAGCTTAAACGCCAGGCGCTGGTGTTCAGGCGGACGCCAGTGCCTCGATCGGACCTTCGCCGGCAACGGTGGTGCGATGGGCGCGGCGAATTTCTCGAGCAGGGATAACGCTGGCGCGATGCAGTGCACAGCGGTTGTCCCACATGACCAGATCATTGGTACGCCATTCATGCGCGTACACGAAGCCCGGTCGCGTACACCAGGCGACGAGTTCCTCGGCCAGCTTGCGGCCTTCGAGGTGTGGCATACCCTCAATCGATTCAATATGGCCACTGACGAACAGACTCGGGTCGCCGCTGCCCGGATGCACGCGCACCAAGGGTTGTCGCACCGGCGGTAACGCGTCGACCTGAGGCTTCTCAATCGTCTCGTCACCGAACAGGCTCAGTGAATAGCCGTAGTAATGGACGCCGATGAGGCCGTGTAGCTGTTCACGACGCTCGGCGGGTAAGGTCGCGTAGCCGACCCGCATCGAAGCGAATTCGGTATCGGCACGTTCGTGCTGCGGGATTTCGCGGCCGGACAAAATTGATGCCATGGCCGGAATCGGTTTAAACGAACTGTCTGTGTGCCAGCGCGAATTGACCTTCAGGAAGGTACGCTTCGACGCGTCCGCAGCCAACACCTCGCCGTGCTCGTCGATATTCGACAAGTGATAGACGTAGCGATTGCCTGAAGCCATCACGAAGCTGTTTTTCTCAAGCTCCCCGAAGCGACTGCTGAACGCGACCTGCTGGTCGTCATCGATGTCCTGGTCGCGAAACACCAGCACGGAGTGTTGATTGAAGGCGTCACGAATCAGGGCGAATAAAGCGTCGTCGATCGGCCTGGTCAAATCGACGCCGCGGATCTCGGCACCGATATGCGGATGCACCGGCTCGACAGCAAAGGTGTCCAGTGAATTGGTCATGCGACTACCACCCTGCTCCTGTCCGACCGCGTGCGTTGAACCCACGAGGCGCTACGGAGCGAATCTACAACAGGTCTTTGACGATTGTGCCATGCCCGAGTACCGCATCGAAACGCCCGGAATAACAACCGGCGACTTCCTTCACCGGCAAGCGGTACCAGGGGTCGATTTCCGACGGAGAATCGTAGTGAACCGAGCCAGGGCCGGTCCAGATATCCGCGAGCCCGTTCGACCCCACATGCGGGACCAGCTCCAGCTCGCTGCGGATCAGCTGAGCCAGTGCCGGACGTTTGGCGTCGGTCGCGCACGGGATCATCTTTAGTGAAATACTCGGCGTGAGCTGGAAGTCCTCACGGGTGACCGGAGTCACGTTACGCATCGTGGCAGTTAACAGGCGCTTGCCGGTCGGTCGCTCTACCAACCCCATCATCACTTCGCTTTCATGCCGTAGTTCAATTTTCGCGAGCTTTTTGGCAAAGCCCCAGATTTCGCGCCCCCCAATCAGCGGTGCTTCGTTATCGGTAAACAGCGCCGGGTAGTAGCTCACGACTTCGCCATTGAGACGCGCTCGAATCGATAACATGGCCTCATGATAAGGTCCGAACGTCGATGCACCGTAGTAGGCGACGATGATGGTCACCAGGGCCGGCTCGTCTAACTCCAAAGCATCCGGCAGCATCGCTGCAGCGGCATCTTCGTCGGTACGATAGATAACGAACATCATTTCCATGTTGCGGTAGTAGAACGGCGGTTTCTGCACCGCTTCGCCGACCACTGGCATCGTCGCCCCATATTGTTCGAGTGATAACTGACCTTTGCGAGCCATAGTGCCTCCTGCTGAAAAATCGGGATCATATGTGCAGCACGCTAGCTGCTGATTCCCCGATCGGGGATTGATGTTTTGTTACGGTGAAAAAATTTCGTTGCGTTATATCCGACGTTCACCATAGGGCCTGTGTTGGCAGGTGGCAATGTCAGGCTGCGCTGGCCAATTGCACCACACTCACTACCAGCCCAATCGCGCCGCCGAACACGCCACCCCACACGACCAGCCAGCCAAGATGCTTGCGAATCATGTCTTCAACAATGCCTTTGACTTTATCTGGCGTTAACTCCGCCAGGCGATTGTCGATAATTTGTTCGACCTGTTCGATCAAGGCATCGGTGAAGTCGCCCCCGCCTTCGCTCTCGCCTGCCTCGTCATTGCTGGGCGGGCGACTCGCCAGTTCGGCGATCACACCCTTGAGTTTTTCGGTCACCGGTTCCTTGAGCGGGTCGAGCGCGGCGCGACCACCGAGCATGCCGAGCATGTTGCCCATCGGTGATTCCTCGATCGCCTCCGTTAAGCTTTCGAAGACATGATCGAAATCGATTTTCGCAGTGATGTTGTCAGCGGTCGTGGCGCCATTTTGGCTGAAGAAGCGCTCGATATGCTCGCGGGTAAAAAACTCCTGCACGATGAGGTGCTTGATCCCCAGTTTGAATTCTTCGAAACGACTCGGGATCACGCCGGAGCCGTACAGCAGTGGTACTTTCTCGAACAGCATGTGCACCGCGAGCCAGTTGGTGACACCACCAGACAGGGCGAACAGCCCGGTCCAAAAAATGACATCGCCAGCATGCGGTACGAAAAAGCCCCCAAGCGTGATCAGCAGTGCGATCAGGTTTGTGGCAACGCTCTTGTTCATCCTTTCTCCACAGTCGTTTTGCTAAGGGTGCGCGAACTGCGCTCGGCAGCGGCGTATTCTACGCCCTCCGCTACCTGCGTCGGTTAACGTGAATCCCGTCGGGCCTGACCAGCAGAAGCCCTGCTTACTGGCGCCCGCCTGCGCGCACTGCGCGCAGGCGTTTGGCCATCTCGCGCAAATGCGCGAGTGCCCGTTCATAGCGTTGGTCCTCGATCGCCTGCATCGCGCTCGCATAGGCGGTGGCCGCTCTGGCATCAGTAATTTTTCCTCCCCGACCATCAATTCGCTGCACGATACGCGCAACTTGCTGGCGTACTTCCAATTCTTTTCTGGCCCGCGCGAGTTCCGGATGAGCGGGCTCGATCAACGCGGCTTGCCGGATTGCCTGAGTCGCTGCAGCGAAATCACCGCGCTCGGCAGCCGCGCGGCCGCTGCGAAGTTGCTCACGCACCATGCCGGCCAGACCATCAAGCGCAGCTTCGTTTTCAGGTTCCAGTGCGAGCACGTCGCGATACTTCTGTAACGCGTTGTTCCCTACTGGCATTGTCGTACGCCCGGCAGCCGAATCAGCGTTCGCGTGGCGCAACAACAGCGCGATCTGATCGGCGGCTAGTTCAATCGTGGGTGGCGTAGAAAGCGCGGTTTGGGCGAGCGGCGACGCGATCGCAATGACGGTTTCGGTATTGTTGGCCGTTTCGGGTGGAGAGACCACAATCGTCCCAGCCGCCGGATTTTTCGCAGCTTCGGTTTCATCCCCGACCAACGGCGTCGCCGTTTCTTCAACGTGTGGAGATGCCGCGGGTGACGCGGCTAGCGTGGTGATCTTGTCGTGGTGTGAAACCGCCGCCTCGTGACGCGCTTGCTCGGCACGATCGTCGCTACGCCGTTGCAGAATCGTCAACATAATGAGCAATGCCACCACTGCAAACGATACGAGCACATAGCGCGGATTGCGAAACCACGGCAGCGATATTGCAACGGAGTTCGTCGCATCCGGGGCTACCGGATCATCGTGGCCGGTATTGGCGTTCGAGACCTCGATACTCGCGAGCTCTGTCGCCGCATTGGGGTCAACCACGCTCGGAGGCCGTGCTGCGACCGGCAGCTCGATTTCTCCATTCAACATCGCCCGCCACTGTTGCAATGTCTGTGGCCTTTGCTCCGCATGGAAGTACATTGCGGCGGTTACCGCAGTCAGCAGGGCGCCGTCATAACCATCCGCTGCGAGCGCCCGAACATCGACCAGTGAATCCGCCGAACCAGCTAGCAAAGTCTTACTGCGGTCCACAGCCGGCATCGGCGCAACGCCGCCGATGGCCCGATAGGCGGTCGCCCCGAGCGCGTAAATATCAGTCCACGGTCCTTGTCCGGTACTGTCGCTAAAGTATTGCTCGAACGGTGCATAACCGGGTGACACTATCGCGGTAAGACTCTGACTATGGGCACCGAGAGCCAGGCGCGCAGCACCGAAATCGAGCAGCACGGCCGAATCATCGCTGCGGATAAAAATGTTGGCCGGCTTGATATCCCGATGGATAAATCCGGCCGCGTGAACCTGCTCCAGACCGTCCACGATATTCACCAGGATGGCGCGCAACCGCGTTCCACTGAGACTCCCGTCTCGTTCCAGAACGGCGTTAAGTGGTGAGCCGGATTCATAACGCATGACGAGGTAGGCGGTGCCGTTTTGCTCAAACACTGACAGCACCCGCACGATGCCGGGATGGTCAAACTTAGCAAGGGTCTTACCCTCGTCCAGAAACCGCTCCAGACCCCAGGCGAAATCACTCGCCACGGCTACCGAAGAGGGCAAGACTGTTAAATCAGAACCACGGACCGCCAGCGCGCCGGGCAAGTATTCCTTGATGGCGACCTGGCTATCGAGATTGCTGTCGTGGGCGAGATAGGTGATACCGAAGCCACCCTGGCCAAGCACGCGCTCGATGCGATACCACAGCAGTTGCGTACCCTCGGGCAACGCCTGCAGGTTGTCACCGCTCGCAGGCATCGTGCGCGTCTAACCGCTCGATTCGCGCGCCGCCGGCGCGCCAACCTGATCGTTTTTCATCCAACCAGTCAGGGCATTGCGCATGGCAGCCTCAACGGGCATATCGACTGGTGTGACCCACTCGCGCGGCACGAAAACCGAGTAGCCGCCGATCTGGTAGCTGAGCGGTAAATAAACCACGACCATGTCGTCGCTGGCGATGGCATCGTCCAGATCGGCAACGCTGCTGCGCATCATCACACCGACCAACGCGATGGGATGCGCGGGATGCCGCACACTGACCACCTGACCCGCAGCTTGCTCATCGGCGGGCGCTATCAATTCGATGAGTTGCTTCAAAGCCGTATAGACCTCCCGAACGACCGGCACGCGGCGTAGCGGTGATTCAACCAGGTTGTAGATCCAGCTTGTCAGGCGCGAAGACACCAGCACACCGAGCGCGAAAATCGCCAGCACGCCGATCGCGATACCCAGTCCAGCGACGTCGGGTAAGCCCGGCGCGAGCCATTGCAGCCATGCGTTGCTGATGCGGTTGAGCCAATTAGCGAACGCATACACGGCGTAAATCGTCAAAAAAATCGGCAGAAAGGCTAACAGTCCTTTGAAGAAAGTCTTGAGCAACGTATTCATCAGGGCCCCTCTTACGGTGTCGCCGCGCGGCGCGTGACGGCCACGGGCGGTGCGGATGGCGGTGCGTGCTGACGGTATACTACCGCCGATCAGACGCCGGTTTTCGTGCTCTTTCAGACCGGCTTGCGGGACATCGAGCGGCGACGCTGAACAAAATGCCAACGCTGAGCGGCGTAAATCTGTGGTCCGTGTTGCCCTGCTCCTGACCCTGGCATGGCATCACTACCCAGCCCGGCGATACACTGTGCGCCCAACCCTGCGCGGAGAAAGTTCACCATGTCCAAAGCTATGAAAATCGATTTCGTTTCCGATGTCTCCTGCCCATGGTGTGTGATCGGCCTGAAGGCACTCGAACAAGCGCTCGACCGGGTCGGCAGTGAGGTCGAGGCAGAAATTCATTTTCAGCCGTTTGAATTGAACCCGCAGATGCAGCCCGAAGGACAAGAGCTCTACGAGCACATGGCGCAGAAATACGGCGCCTCAAAAGAACAGTCAGACAGCACGCGCGAGATGATCCGTGCACGTGGCGAAGAACTCGGCTTCGAATTCCGCATGGCCAATCTGCAGCGCATCTACAACACCTTCGATACCCATCGGGTCCTGCATCTGGCCAAACTTGAGGGCTGCCAGCACGAACTCAAACAAGCGCTCTTTGATGCCTATTTCACGCTCGGTGATAACCCCGGCGCGCACGATGTACTGCTTCGCGTCGCGGGACAAGTTGGCCTGGATAGCGAACGAGTGCAGGCGCTGCTGGCTTCAGATGAATTTACCGAACAAGTTCGCGAGGACGAAAGTTTTTATCAGAATCAGGGCATCCATGCTGTACCTGCAGTGATCATCAACGACCGCCATTTGATTGAAGGTGGACAGCCGGTCGAATATTTCGAAAGCGCGCTGCGCCAAATACTCGCGAGCGAATAGAGCCGATCGAACAACGCATCATTAGCAATACAAAGAGCGATTCATCATGGGCATGCTGGTTGACGGCAAGTGGCAAGCGGAGGACGCCAGCGGATTTGTCCGTGACGGGCAAAACGTGCGCTTCGACAGCGGCTTTTCCGGCTGTATCAGCACGGACGGCTCAAGCGAGTTCGCCGCCGAGGCCGGACGCTACGCGCTGTATTTCAATCGCACCTGTCCGTGGTCGCATCGCGCCGCGGTGACTCGTCAGGTCAAGGGGCTGACTGAAGCCATCGATGTGGTCTTGCTGGAACCCGCCATGGGCGAACAGAGTTGGTGGTTTGGTGATTCGGGCGAGTACCACGATCCGGCTATCGGAGCGAAGCATTTGCACGAACTGTATAGCGCGTCCAAGGCTGATTTCACCGGGCGGGTAAGTGTACCCATCCTGTGGGACAAGCAGCTGGGCACCATCGTTAGCAATGATTCGGGCGCCATAGCGCGCATGTTCAATACGCAATTCGACGCGCTTGCCACACGTCCCGAACTTGATCTGTACCCGTCCGCGCTGCGCGGCGACATCGATGAGCTGAACGAATTCATTGCCGACCGCATCAATGACGGCGTCTATCGCTGCATGCTGGCGAAAACCCAGGCCGATTATGAAGTCGGCTTTGATCGGTTGTTCGGGGCACTAGATAGCCTCGACGAGCGACTCAACAACCATCGTTATCTGCTCGCCAACCAACCGACGGAACCGGATTGTCGGCTGTTCGCAGCCTTAGTGCGCTTCGACTGCGTTTATTACGGGCTGTACAACTGCAACCTGCGACGTATCGTCGATTACCCGAACTTGTGGGATTACACCCGCGACCTGTATCAGCTGCCCGGTGTTGCCGAGACTGTCGATATAGAGAAAATCAAAAGTGGTTACTTCACCATGATTGGCCGCGGCGGCATCGTGCCAAAAGGTCCGATACTGGATTTTTCCGCAGCACACGGACGGGCCGCTCGATTCCCTTAGTGACCATTCGTCCGTTGTCGCAACTGCTAGCCGACCACGTTGCTGACCGGTATATCGTCGCGCAACGCGTCGCCAGTTGGCGCTGACATGGATCCCCTGAGTCAGGGCGTACTCGGCGCTGCCGCGCCGCAAGCGCTGGCGCGCAATGAACTGAAATGGGCCGGCTTGCTTGGCTTCCTCGCCGGCATGTCTGCCGATCTCGACGTCCTTATCCGTTCCCAGACCGACCCGCTACTCTTTCTCGAGTTTCACCGGCAATTTACCCATGCGCTGGTGTTCATTCCGTTCGGGGGGCTGATCTGCGCATGCGTATTATATTTCCTGTTCGCCCGGCGACGCCTCAGTTTTCGCGCGACCTACCTTTACTGCACCCTCGGATACGCGACGCACGGCCTGCTGGATAGTTGCACGTCTTATGGCACGCAATTGCTGTGGCCCTTCTCGAACGCGCGTTTTGCGTGGCACAGCATTTCTATCATCGATCCGCTGTTCACTGTGCCGCTACTGGCGGGCGTGTTGTTAAGCGCGCGTTCGGGACGTCGTGTGTGGGCCCGAGCCGCGTTGCTGTGGATAGCGATTTATCTGAGCCTTGGGTTCTTCCAGCGTGATCGCGCAGAAAGCTTCGGCCAGAATTTTGCCGCGACACGTGGGCACACCGGCGCACGGGTCGAAGCGAAGCCGGCGTTCGGCACCCTGCTGTTGTGGAAAACGATCTATGAATTCGAAGGCAAGTATTTTGTTGATGCTGTGCGGCTCGGCTTGACGACGACGCACTATGCGGGACAGTCGGTGCCCAAACTCAAGCTTGCGCGCGATTTCCCCTGGCTTGACCCGAGCTCCCAGCAAGCCCGGGATATCGAACGCTTTCGCTGGTTCTCGGCCGGATACCTGGCGCTATCCGCGACCCACGATGACACCATCATCGATATGCGCTATTCCATGCTGCCCCATCGGGTCGATGGGTTGTGGGGCGTGGTGTTGTCTAGGCACGCGGGTGTCGGGGAGCACGTGAAGTTTCTGTCGCTACGCAATGCCGATGAAGCGACTCGCCACCAATTGGCAGCGATGATTCTCGGTGATTGAACCGCGCACGGACTCGTTGCAGCGAACAGATTTGCGAGACCGTTTGGCGTGTGGGCGCCGGATGCGGTGGCGCATCACCGGATGTTCTCACCCGGTGCGGGCGCGATGATATAAACGCTCGTGATGCGACTATTTCTTACCCATGAGACCCTGAATCGCGGCGGGAATATCAGCCGGGAATATCACTGATTTGGCATTCTCGGAATTCGACAATGCCTGTAGCGAATTAATGTATTTCTCGCCCAGCAGATACACCACCGGCATTTCCTTCTCGCCAATCGCCTCGGTCACGAGTTGAATGGAACGCTGGCTGGCCTTGGCAAGAATCACCTGCGCCTCGGCTTCTCGTTTCGATGCTTCAAGCTGGCCTTCAGCCTGCAAAATTGCCGCTTGCTTGTCCCCATCGGCGCGCGTGACCGTGGCACGTCGCGCGCGCTCGGCCGCAGCCTGCTCTTCCATGGCGTGTTGCATGGTCGTTGACGGATTCACGTCCTGGATCTCAACGGTCTTGAGGGTAATACCCCAATCTGCGATGTCATCGGAAATCGCCGCCTTAAGCTTGGCCTTGATGTGTTCCCGTGACGACAGTGCAGCGTCGAGCGTCATCTCGCCAACAATGGAACGCAGCGACGTTTGAACTAAGGTCTGAATAGCAACCACATAGTCTTCCACGCCGTAAACCGCTTTCTCGGGCGAAATAATATTGATGTAAGCAACTGCGTTGGTGATCAACACTGCATTGTCTTTGGTAATAACTTCTTGCGAAGGGATGTCGAGAACAATGTCTTTGGTGGTGATTTTGTAGGCCACCACATCGACATAGGGAATGATGAAATTCAGCCCGGGGTTCAGCGATGTTTCGAATTTCCCCAGCCGCTGTATAACCCATTTATAGCCCTGCGGAACCTGCCGTACGCCTTTCAGTGCCGTAATGATGACGAAAGTCGAAATCGCTAAAGTAACGAATAATCCTGGGCCCATAGTCTTGCTCTCCGCTTATTGGACGCGTCGTCAACAGATATCTAATTCATGAACAGGGCCGCAAGTGCCAGTTGGTACTCAGGCTTTTTTCACAATCAGGGAATTCCCGGACACATCAATCACGCTGACTCGATCACCGAGTGCCAGATCTTCCTGCGAGATAATGATCCACTCGTCATCACCGAGTACCGGCGCAGGGAAACGCAGCTTGCCGCGCTTGTCACCGTTCGGAACCACGACCACCTGGCCCACTTCGCCGATAATCTGTTCTTTCGACAGGCCCGCCATGGTGCGATCTATCGATAACGGTTTAAGAAATTTGAACCAGGCCACAGCCAGGATCGAAGACAGTACCGTCCACAGTAAAATCTGCCAGCTCAGCGCGAGCTCAGGCTGCAGATACAACACCGCGCCGACGATGAGTGCGGCAGCGCCGAACCACAAAACGAAAAAAGTGGTGAGGAATATTTCGAAAATGGCCAAACCCAGGCCGAACACGACCCAATGCCACGGCAAAATCTCGAATCCCATCGCGCAGCGCTCCCGGACAGTCTCTTGAGCACCAGTATAGCGGCGGCAGTACATGAGCGGGGCTCGGATACCATGTCGCGGCAGGAGACCACCGGGCCACTAACGCTATAATCGCTGAGCGCGTATCCATACCGGAACGCCGCTGCCGCCTCTGGTTCGGATCTGGACACATCGTCATGCAAGATATGGAAGCGAATCGTCAACCTACCGGGCCACGCGTTCTGGACGATGTTCGTGTACTCGACTTCACGGCGGTTATCGCAGGCTCTTACTGCACCCGAATGATGGCCGACCTCGGCGCCGAAGTGCTTAAAGTAGAAGGCCCCGGTGGCGAGATCCTGCGTCATGCCGGACCACTGCGAAATCAAGCCAGCGCACTGTTTAGTTCCATCAACTGCGGCAAGCGCAGTCTGTCGCTGGATCTGAAGAAACCGGCCGCTATTGATATCTGCAAACGACTGGTCGAAAGCCACGATGTGGTCGTGGAGAATTACAGCCCGGGTGTGATGCAGCGGCTCGGTCTCGACTATGAAAGTCTGCGGGCTGTTAACCCGCGTCTGGTCATGTGCTCCATATCCGGCTACGGGCAGACCGGGCCGGAAGCTGGTCGCCCGGCGTACGCCCCTATCGTGCAGGCGACCAGTGGCTTTGAAGCGCTCTACAAGAGTACCCAGGGCGATCGCGATCGACCTTTGAACATGGGGCCTCCGGTTGCAGACACCGCTGCCGGACAACAGGCTTTCGGGGCGGTCATGGCGGCACTTTACTACCGTGAACGCAGCGGCATCGGCCAGTACATTGATATCGCCATGCAGGACACCTTGCTCTCGACCATGCACAAGGACTTCCAGATTGCGATGTTGGATGACGCCAATGACCGGCACTATGGTCCACTCCAGGCGCAAGATGGCTTCGTAATCGTGGTGCCCCTCAACCAACACCATTTCGAATCCCTGATGGCCTGTATCGAACGACCTGATTTGCATGAGGACGAGCGCTTTGCCAGTCTTTCGGCGCGAATCGTCAACTACGATGCGCTGCAGTCAGAAGTCGAAAAATGGACCATGACTCAAACTTGCGAACAAGCACTCACCGCGTTTGAGGCACGCAAGCTGCCGTCGGCGCGCTACCGCTCGTTTCCTGATTTAGCCGATGATCCACAACTTCTGCATCGCGACATGCTGACTGAAGTTGTCGACGAGGCGGGCCCGTTGCTGGTGCCGAATTCACCTTTTTTGTTTTCGCACACGCACGCTGCCATCGGCAAGTCTGTGTCCGCTATCGGCGAGCACAACCGCGTCACGCTAAGTGATTACCTGGATTTCAGCGCAAACGAGATCGCAGCGCTGGAAGCCGATGGTACGCTCGGCCCGGCAAAGTCCACTTAAGCGGGGCGAAGTCCGTCACGTATAAACCGGCATCGCCGGACCTGTATAGAGAAGGAATACGAACATGGATCTAGGCATTCTTTTCGTTGGTGGCGGCATGACCATGGGCGACATCACGAGCATCGCCAAGAAAGCAGAAGCGAGTGGCTTCGCCGCTCTCGCCATGGCTGAGGCGTGGCGCAGTGGCTGGGTTCCCTTGACTGCGATGGCAGCCGTTACCGAACGGGTCAAACTCGCGCCCTATGTGCTCAATGCTTACGGTCACAGCCCTTTGATGACCGGGATGGCCGCCATTGATTTCAATGAAATGTGCGGCGGGCGACTCGAGCTCGGTGTGGGTGGTGGTAATCGCATCATCAACGAACAATGGCAGGGCATTGCGCACGAACGGGTACTGACCAAGATGCGCGAGTACGTCGCCATCCTGCGGCAAATGGCGCGGACCCGGCTTGGCGAGACGTTTAAGTTCGACGGCAAGATTCACAACATGGAATGGGACCCGGCAGTTGATCCCGGCGAGCAGCCGTATCCGGTTTATCTCGCAGCAGTCTTTCCACGCATGATGCGAGTCGCGGCGCAGGTCGCTGATGGCATCGGCGGCGGTGCAACTTTGTCAGTCGACTATCTGCGCGACGTGCTGAAACCACAGGCTGCTGCAGGTGCGGGTGAAATCGACCGCGATCCGGCCAGCTTGCACTGGAGCATCGCTGCGGTGACCGCAGTCGACTCAGACCGTGAACGGGCACGCCGCGCTGCGCGCGAAGCGATATGTCACCTCTACGCACCACTACCCCATCCCTATTATGAATACACTATGCGAGAACAGGGTTTTGCGGCCGCCGCCGATGCGTTACTCAAACTCATGCCGGCCGGCAAGCTGGATGCCGCCTGTGCTGCCATCCCGGACGAATGCATCGACCGTCTGACGATCGCCGGCACGCCTGAAGACTGTCGTGCGCGGCTTGCCGAGTATGACGGCGTCGTGGATGAAGTGTTCATGTTGAACGCGCTTCCGCCTGTCGATAACAACGTAGTCGACGCCTATTCGGAATTTCTCACGCTGGCGTAACGAGGGCTACCTGATGATGCAGCGCGCTGGCGCCAGCACGCCGCCGGTACCCCACCGTTATTGGCAATGATGACCCGAGGCGATTTGAGCCCCACATTTTGAGCGCCGCCGGACGACACGCTGCCTTCGTGAGTGCGGCGCCGACCATTTTTGTTTTCTTGTGGTCGACAGGTTACGTCGGTGCACGTTTTGCGCTGCCCTACGCTGAACCGTTGACGGTGACCTCGATTCGCTTTGCGATCGTGGCAGCCCTGCTCATTCTGCTGACGCTGATACGACGCCCAGCCCTGCCGCGCGATTGGCGCATGTGGGGACATCTGGCGGTCTCCGGAATGTTGATTCACGCTTGTTTCATCGGCGGTATTTTCAGCGCGGTTGATCTCGGCGTCGAAATCAGCGTCGTCGCACTCATTGCCGGTGTTCAGCCCTTGCTGACTGCCATCGTTGTCGTCGTGCTGTTTCGCGAACTTCTGAGTCCACGCCAATGGTTTGGCTTTATGCTCGGCTTCCTCGGCCTCGCGATGGTCGTCACGAAGTCCTTTCAAAGTGGCGCGTTGCCGGTCGCCGGACTGTTCGCGTGCGTGATTGGACTATGCGGTATGACTTTCGGGACCTTGTATCAGAAGCGTTTCGTCGTCGGTGTTGATTTGTTTGCTGGCTCTGCCATTCAGTTTTCCTTCGCGCTGCTGCCCTGCGTACTGTGGGTCGCACTGTTTGAGCACGGCACAGTCGAGTGGAATCTCACGTTTGTCGCAGCCCTGGCATGGCTGTGCCTGGCGCTCTCGCTTGGCGCCATCAGCGTGTTGCTGTTCCTGATACGTGAAGGGGCAGCAGCGCAGGTTTCAAGTTTGTTCTACCTCGTGCCGCCAGTGACGGCGCTACAAGGTTATTGGTTTTTCGGTGAACGTCTGAGTTCGATTCAGCTGGCTGGCATTGTCGTCACTGCAATCGGTGTGGCGATGATCATTACAGCGACGACAGACAACCCGAAATAAGATTTCGCCAGTAAATTCCGCTGCACGAACCCGTCCTTGCGCGCAATCGTTTGTGCGCGTCGCCGTTGTCTGACGACAACGCATATACTTTGTTCACCGTGGGCGACAGGTTCGCGCGTGGGTCGTCAGAGAAGCGCCTGGATGATCTCTTGAGGAGGATGAAAAGATGAAGATTGGAACTGCGATACGGAATATGGGGCCGGCCGCAACGGCGGCTTGCATCGGCCATTGTGCACGTCAGGCTGAAGCAGCAGGACTCGCGCACATCTGGACTGTCGACCACATCGCCATTCCACCCGAGGATGCAGAAGGATCGAACGGTCGCTGGCTCGACCCACTCGCAACGCTCGCGTATCTGGCAGCGGCGACGCAGACGATCGAACTAGGGATCAGCTTGTTGGTCCTGCCCTACCGCCCTGCGCTACCGACTGCAAAATGGATTGCCACCATTCAGGAACTCTCGAACGGACGCCTGCATCTCGGCATCGGGCCAGGTTGGATGCAGCCGGAATTCGATGCGCTGGGTATCAATCGACGCCACCGTGGCAAGATGACCGATGAAATCATCGACTTCATCCGCACGTGTTTCGATGCCCCGGATGACGTCGTTAGCGCCAATGGCCAGGAATTTCTGTTTCGGCCCAAGCCTGCGCGACCGCCAATCTATGTCGGCGGCATGACCGATGCGGCGCTGGCGCGCACCATTCGCTGCGCCGACGGCTGGCTACCGATGGGAATCGATCCCGAAAAGCTGCAACCGCGCATTGAACGACTGCGCGAATTGGCCGCAGAGGCTGGGCGCGAGTGCCCGACTATCGTGCCGATTGCATCGCTGCCCGAATCGCAATCCGAAGCCTTCGATATGCTGTCCGGGTGCGCCGAACTCGGGGTCAGTGACTACATTCAGGCGTCGCGCTACAGCAACGAGGGCGAGTTTGATGTCGTGCTCGAGCGGCTCGCCGATCTGAAAGCGCGCCTGACCTGAATCCGCTTCGCTTACGCGCACCACAACACCGAACTCGAACTCAGCCAGGTAAAGAACAATGACTAGACATGAATGGCTTGCTCAAGTCGTCGAAGACATCATCGAACCGGATCTACCGATTTGCGATCCGCATCATCACTTGTGGGAATCAGCCGATAACCGCTACCTGCTCGATGAGCTGCTCGCTGATTTGAACAGTGGCCACAATGTGGTCTCGACGGTGTATATGGAGTGTGGATCGATGTTTCGCGCTGACGGCCCGGAGGCGCTTAAGCCGGTCGGTGAAACCGAGTTCGTGAACGGCTTCGCGGCGATGGCAGCAAGCGGTACCTACGGCGCCACGCGTTTTTGTGCGTCGATTGTCGGGTTTGCGGATCTCACGCTGGGCGCCGCTGTCGGCGACGTACTGGATGCCCATCGAGCTGCCAGTCCGCGCTTTGTGGGCATCCGGCACGCGAGCGGTTGGGATCGCCACGACGACGTCCGCAATTCGCATACCGCACCGCCGCAGGCGCTGCTCGCGGACGCGACCTTTCGCGAGGGATTACGCGAGCTAGGGCGCCGCGATATGACTTTCGATGGCTGGCTGTATCACCACCAGATCCCGGAACTGACGGCATTGGCGCAGGCGTTCCCCGACCAAACGATTATCTTCGACCACTTTGGTGGGCCGCTCGGAATTGGACCTTACGTCGGCCAGCGCCAGGAAATTTTCGAACAATGGAAAAAAGATGTCGCTGAGTTGGCGCGCTGCGAGAACGTGGTAGCGAAACTGGGTGGACTGGTCATGCCAATTAACGGCTTCGATTTTCACAAGGCAGACAAGCCGGCGACATCCGCCCAACTGGTTGAGGCAACAGCCGATTACTACCTGCATATGATTGAACACTTTGGTCCAACGCGATGCATGTTTGAAAGTAACTTTCCGGTGGACCAGCAAAGCTGTTCCTACGCGGTCCTGTGGAATTCGTTCAAGCTCATCGCAGCGGCGTTTTCAACGAGTGAGAAAGCGGCGCTGTTCCACGACACTGCAGCACGCGTATATCGGGTCGGCCAGAATTAGTTGGCGACGCACGATCGCGTTGCGGAGCTAGGCCGAATCGGCTGGTTTAGTCATCTCAGGACGGAAATTATTGTCCGCATCCGCAGCCACCACTTCCGCCATCGAACCGACATTGATGCGCCCTTCGGCGCGCAACCCGGATTCGATCAGCCGCTCGCTGTAGGTGTCAAAACTACTGATCCAGCGGGCTGGATTTCCGCCGACGATCGCGCCATCAGGCACGGATTTGGATTTGGTGACTACCGAACCCGCAGCGATAACGGCTCGATTTCCAATCCGGACGCCCGGCATAATGATGGCGTTAAACCCGATGAACACGTCGTCGCCAACAATAACGCGTCCGTAGCGATAGCGTCGGCCTTTATCGTCACGCACCAACCACGAGGCTCCATCGTGAGTAATCAAGCGTGCGTTGCCTGAAATGGTCACGCGATCGCCGATCTCCACGAGGTAAGGCTCTGAACCGAATTCCGTTATATAGATGCGGCAGTCTTTCCCGATTTTGACGCCTAGGCGGCGCGCATACCCCTGCGTTCCATACAAGGTTAGAAATAGAAACTTGCGTCCGAATACGAATATATTTCTGATTCGTCGTTTGATTATCGACGACATACTGACGAGATCCATTGCTGAGACTGAGCTGTTGGCATGCTTGCCTTTTCGAGGCGATTCGCACTGTCGTATCCTAGCATGGGGACTGCCCGCGACATCACAACACAGGTGCGAAAACGTTCATGCTTACGGCCAAGATCTTCGCTCGAATATCGACGTCAGCGAGACTCGCAACAGCGCACGGGCGAACAGTCTGTGAGTGAGAAATCTAACCAGCGACGGCACACTATCGTGTTCGTTGGCGGATTCCAGCAGGCCGCGGGGGATGGTGCTGTGGGCGGGCAGATTTTCGCCTGTCGCTCGCTTATCGAAAGCCCTTTGAAAGACTCCTACGAGTGGCACCTGATCGATACGACACAACGCTCGCAGCCACCACCTGGCATTGTGATCCGCAGCATCGACGCCGCACGCCGGCTACTGCGGTTCACTGCAGCCGTCGTAACTGGAAAAGCCGACGCCGTACTCATCTTCACGACCTACGGCGCATTGGGATTCCTCGAGAAAGGCTGCATGGTCCTGTTGGCGCGTATGAGCGCGACGCACGTTGTGCTGACAATACGCTCGGAAATCCGTCCGCTACCATCTGACCGCTGGTTGCTGGGCTTCCGTCGTCTCGTTGTGCGCCGTTGCAGTGCGCTGATTTGCCAGGGGCCAACAGCAAAGCAGTCGGCGCTGTCCCACCTTGAATGCAGTCCGGGAAAAGCGACGGTCATCAAAAACTGGATCAACGTTGCGGCCTACCGGCCACTCGCCACGCAACGTGACTGGCAGCGCGCGGCCAGCACCCTGCTATTTCTCGGTTATCTGGAATCCTTTAAAGGTATCGCCGAACTCATCGAAGCCTGCAGCATCTTGAAACAAAAGGGCTGCAAGTTTCGCCTGCTGGTCTGCGGAGACGGTTCGTTACGCACCCACTTGGAAAATCAAATCGCGACACACGATCTGGAAAATCACGTTGAATTGCGCGGCTGGTGTAACCAGCAGGAAAAGTTCGCAGCTTTGGGCGAGAGCGGCATCCTGGTCCTACCGTCCTATAGCGAAGGGATACCGAACGCAGTGCTGGAAGGCATGTCATCAGGCTGCGCCATCGTGGCCACGCGGGTCGGCGGGGTGCCAGATTTGGTCGAGTCCGAAGCGCAGGGGCTGTTGATCCCGCCACGTCGTGTCGAGCAACTCGTTGATGCACTGGAGAGCTTGCTGAGCGCGCCCGAACAGGTCCAGCGCATGGGCGCGGAGAACCTGCGCATTGCGACAGAAAACCACGATTCAGAACACGTGTGGACGAAAGTGCGAGACGTGATCGCGCGCTAATCTTTGCGCGTCTCTTGCGCACGTGCTGAGGCCTTGTCGGGGCCGAACAGAGACACGAAGCGTTCCACCATGGCATCGAGCGAATAGCGCTCCTTCGCCGCTACTAAGGCCCGTTGGCCGATCACGTCTCGTTCTTGCGGCGTCAGGCTGAATACATGCGCCAGGACTCTTCCGAGTTCATCGGCATCGTCGGAAGGAAAAAGAAATCCGGTTTCGGCGTCGGTAATAATGTCCGGATTGTCCGAAATCGCGGATGCCACAATGATCTTACCTGCACTCATCGACTCAATGACGGCGTTGGGCAGACCTTCCTGAAAAGACGGTAGTACGCTCACATCGGCGATTTTCAACCAACGCTCGACGTCCTCGATTTGGCCGAGATAATGCACCCGCTGTGCGAGCCCCCCCCGACTCGGCCAGGGTACCGAGATCGTCCCGCACAACCTGGTCGTGGACTTTCCCCGCGAAGACCAGGTGGACGTCGAACTGCTCGGCGAGTTTCGCCCTGATGACCGCCTCGATCAGGCAACGATGGTTTTTCATCGCATAGACCCGCCCGACAACCAGCACCAGCATGGAACCCGCGCTCGCCCCGAGACTTGTGCGCATAGCGAGTACTTCACTGGGATCCAGATCAACTTCGAAACGAGCTGGATCGACGCCATTAGGAATCACGTGAATGTGCTCGGCTGGTACCCGCGCAGTTGTTTGCAGAACGGTCTTGATAGATTTGGCGTTAACGACCGCGCAAGTAGCCAATCGCCAGGTTAAGCGTTCGAGAACCCGCCACACGCGCAAATCACCGATCACGGTGCTGCGCGTCGAATTGATGATCACGGGGACGCGCGCCAAACGTCCGATGAGCTTCGCCCATAAACCCGGTACGTTGAGGAATGCCACCAGCGCGTGTGGGCGATGGCGGCGCAGGTAGCGAAACAGATCGAACAGAAACAGCGGGTCAAATGCGGAGCGCTTGCGCAGGCAGTCGTAAGCAATATCGTTTTCAATCAGCATCGGTGCAAAGTGATACAGCTCGTGGTACATCACTACACGAACCGCGTGGCCGCGATTCTTGAGGCCGCGTGCAAGCTCGACAATCTGCCGTTGCGCGCCTCCTGAACCCAGGCTGTCGATAAATAGCACAACGCCAGAGGGTTGTAGCCTGGTACCCGTGTCGCTCAAATCGCCGGCCCGCTTCGCGCCAGGTCATACGCAGCTTCAACGGTGAGGAACAGCACACTGCCACCAGCGTTTGTACACGCGCCGTCGGCCTGTTTGGGCTGGTTGGAACTCACGTCATCGTGCCTCGATTATGCGAATGGGTCGTGGAACGTAAATTCGAATCACAAGGCGTACAATTCTGAACTGTGCTCAGACCCATGCCGGCCTGCCAGCAAAAAATAGCGTACGGGGCGAGAATTTAGTGATGAAAACCATGTTGACCCAACGCTAATCTGCAGCGCCATTATTTTAACTGATCGAATTCCCACCACGTAATGCGACTGCGACAAAACATGCTCTGGATGCTCTGTGGTAACGGCACATTCGCCGCTTTCCAATGGTTGTATCTGATTTGCACGGCACACATCTACGGCCCGGAGGCAGCCGGTTACTACGCCTTGGCGCTGGCCATCATTTATCCTGCATTCGCGTTACTGAATCTGCAATTGCGACGGTTGCAGGTTACCGATCGTGAGAGCCAGATCCCGTACGCGGCTTATGCGTTTTATGCGGCAGTAAGCGGCGTTGTAGCCTTCCTCGCTGCGCTGGCGATCTTCTTCGCCATGGAGAGTCCCGGCATCGAACTCTGTCTCATCTTCGTAGCGCTCGGCAGTGCGAAGTTCGTCGAGTACATGAGTGAAACTTGCTATGGGCACCTGCAGTACAGCGAATTAATGATGCCTATCGCGCGCTCGCTGTTCATGCGCAACAGCTGTGGCTTCGCCCTATTCTTCGGGATGGCGCTGTTCGGTCTGCCATTATCGTATGCGGTATTTGCTATCCCCAGCGCATGGGCTGTGGTGTACTTTTTGCACGATCTCAAGCAGGTTAAAAGCGTAGACCGGTGGCCCCGACTCAGCAAGGATCTCTCTGGACACCTGAAAACAATTATCCGCACTGGCCTGCCATTGGGTGGCCTTATCTTCCTCAATCAACTCTACATCACCGCACCACGCATGCTGCTCGTTGAATTGTCCAGCGTGACGGCGCTCGGCTACTTTGCGCCAATCGCGAGCCTGATCACTCTTGGTTCCTTATTTATCGGCTCGGCAAACGGTGCCGCGCTGCCGCGTTTATCTCGCTTCCATGCCAATGGCGACATCAGGAGTTTTGTGCTGCTGGCCGTCAAGCTGTGTTTGCTCACAGTAGCCGTGGGTAGCGGGGCGATTGCGCTCGCTTGGTTCGCAGGCGATTTGATTGTTGCCGCGATCTTCGACAAGCCGCATCCGGATGCCCAGAAGACCTTGCTCGTGACCATGGTTGCGGGTGCGTTCTGGTATCTCGGTGGCGCAACCGGAACGGTGTTAACGGCGAGTCGCTCGTTTGGTGCGCAACTGCAAACGTCGGTTGTCTTGTTAATCGTGGTGAGTGGTTTCGGTATCGCTTTGATTCCCGTGTACGGGATGCTTGGCGCTGCCTATGCCTTGGTCGCAGGGGCTGCTACAAAATTCCTGCTTCAACTGGGCGTGATCGGCGTGCGCCATGCGCGCACCGCGAGTTGAACATCCCGCACGGATTCCGGGGTATCGCTCGGACCGAAGTTACCGCCCTGGCGCAGCACCCTAATTCGGGGACAGTTACTGTATTTCGCGCCGCGAAATACAGTAACTGTCCCCGAATTAACGGTAATGCCTATACTGGCTGCTGATCATTGCGTTGCGGAGGATTTCGATATGCCGAGCCACAGAGAGAAATGTGAGGCGTTCGCGAGTCTGCACCAACAACCCGGTGCGTTTGTCATCCCGAACCCTTGGGATGCCGGCTCGGCGCGATTGCTTGAAGGGCTGGGTTTTGCAGCGATTGCGACTACTAGCGCGGGGCTGGCGCTGACTCTCGGTTGCGCTGACGGCGACATCACGCTGGCGCAGAAACTCGCCCATTGCACGCAACTGGCCGAAGCCACCTCAATCCCCATCAATGCAGATTTTGAAAACGGTTTTGCAGATGATCCAGACGCAGTCGCTGCCAATACGCTTGCGCTCGCAGGTACCGGCGTTGCAGGTTGCTCAATCGAAGATTTCAATCGCGATACCCACGAGCTGTACGAATTCAACCTGGCTGTCGAGCGAGTTCACGCTGCCGCACAGGCCGTAGCTACATTGGGCATACCGTTTCAACTCACCGCACGTGCCGAGAATCTGTTGCGCGGCGTCAACGATATCGATGACACCATTAAAAGACTGCAGGCCTACGCCGCCGCCGGCGCTGCGGTGTTGTACGCGCCAGGCCTGTCGTCACTGGAAGATTTAGCCCGCGTAACCGCCGAACTGGACCAACCATTTAACGTCCTGGCGCCATTCTTTCATGGTGCTTCGACTGCGGACTTCGCAGCCGCAGGTGCCAAGCGCATCAGCCTGGGTAGCGCACTGCATTCGGCAACCCTGCAGCCCTTACTGGACGCTGGTGCCGAGATGCTTGAGCGAGGCAGTTTCGAATGGATCGGTGGCATGGCCTCTGGCGCCGAGATAAAAAGATTGCTCGACTGACCAGCAACCCCAGCGCCCTGCTAGTGCCGGGTACTCGTACCTTTGGGTCTCTGCGCCATCCAGCCGGCGCGCCAAACCGCAAGCCACATGCGCAGGACTATGACGGCAACCACATCCGCCTACCCTAAGCTACCTGATTGGGCAGCACGCCTGGAACCTGGCAGATGGCGGCGCATCTCTGGCGACAGACCCGATCTCGGACTGCCGGCCACCGCCCCTGGAACACGCTTTCTGGCCGACAATGATCCCGCACGTGATGCGCGCCTCAATCCGGCAAAAACTGTCACAGAGCGGTTACGACGACTCGCAGGCCGTGCGCCGCATGCACCGTGGCGCGGTACAGTCGGCTTTGCGGCGATCACCGAAGCCTGGAATAGTGCTGTCTATGCGCACCGGCACGGTGTCTCGGGGGCGATGGTCGTTTTCGGCGGCGGCCATAATGACTATTTTGGATCGGACGTTCACGCGTTCGACCTTGCGACTCGTGAGTGGCGCTGCCTCAGCCACGGCTATGTCGACGGCCCACCCTCCGCCTACGGTGCCGGCGCGGTCTATCCGACCAGCGTGTACCCCGACAATTCGCCATTGCCGCCGCACACTTACGACTATGTTCAATACGACGATCAGGCGAATAACCTCATCTTGCTGAAGGGACAGACAGAACTCGGCCCTAACGTTAAAGCTGCGCCGATTCCTCACTTGTTCAATCTGGATACCCTGTCCTGGCAGCACGGCCGGCGGCTTCAGCAGCTGGGATGCCAAGCGGCGCCTATTGTGGGGTCACTCAGGCGACGACGGTGGTGGCAACGCATTTGTCGCTTATTGTCCGGACGGCACGAATACAGATGGCAGTGTCGGTAGCTGGCGGGAATTCCATTCCAATAAGATGGCGGGGCGCGCCAATCACAACACCATTCAATACGAACCTTGTGCCGATTTGCTGGTGTTCGCCGTCCACGCCTGTAATGCGCTTGCGACTATCAATCCGGAACACCCCGAGCAGCCGCTTGCTTCGCTCGAGTCAAAGGGAGACAGGCCGCGACTTAGCCCATACGCCGCGCTCGAATATGCACCTCGGGCAGGCAAACTGGTGTATTACTCGGCGCTCGATGGTCCATCGATGTACGCCATCGACATTCGTGATGAAGCGCACTGGCAGAAAATCGCAGCCGCGGACAGTGTCGATCCGATCACAGACGCTGCTGCGCAGAGTGAATTTCCGGTCAATCTGTCTCACACCTTTGGCAGGTTTCGTATCGCGAGTTTCGCGGAGCTCGAATTAGCCGTGCTTGTGCGCCACGTCGATAGCTCGGTTTTCGCGATGCGACTACCAGAGACCGGTCAGCACAGGACGTGAATTGCCGGATTGCCGAGCAACTCTGCAGAAACAGCCGCGCCACCGGTCGGCGACATGCCACAGGTTGTCGCAGTGTTCGTTTGCCCGGCACAATCGATGCTCCTCGAAGTCAAACCTCGTTCCCATCGAACGTGCTCACGCAATTTCACAGGGGTGCCCTAATCACTAGAAACAAACACCCGCTTCGCTCAAAATTGGTGGCCGGCAAACGGCAATCCGGTTTCGCTAAACCGCCGCGTTCTCCAGCCCGTCTTCCGCAAGCGACCTAATCTGATTCTGGAACTTCGATTTATGACTACGACAATCGCACCGTATGGCGAATGGCGCTCGCCGATTACATCCGATCTGATCATTGCCAAATCGATTGGTCTTGGCGGTCCGCAGCCCTCGCCGCATGGATTGCTGTGGAGTGAAGGCAGGCCGCAGGAAGGTGGCCGCGCCGTCATTGTGCTCCGCAACGAGCAAGGTGAGTGCACCGACCTCATCCCGCCGCCGTTTAACGTCAGGACCCGCGTTCATGAATATGGCGGCGGCGCGTGGTTACTTCACGAAGACACCGTCTATTTCTCGAACTTTTCCGATCAACAAATCTACACAGTCTCGGTAGCAGGCGGCACGCCGGTTGCACTAACCGCAGCGCCGGAATGCAGATTCGCCAATGGTTGCGTGGATGCGCGTCGCAATCGCATCATTTACGTAATCGAAGATCACAGCGACGCTGGCAAGGAAGCACAAAATCGATTGGGCGCAGTTGATATGGATAGTGGTGAGATTTCCATCCTCGCCAGCGGCCACGATTTCTATTCATCACCAACATTATCCGGCGACAGCAGTTGTCTGGTCTGGATCACATGGGACCATCCGCACATGCCGTGGGATGACACGACTTTGTGGCGGGCCAACTTCAACGCAGCAGGGGAGCTCGAGGAGGCGACAGTCATCGCAGGCGGCGACGGGGTGTCGGTGCAACAACCGGCGTTTAACGCACGCGATGAATTGCATTTCGTATCCGATCAGAGCGGCTGGTGGAATCTATACAAGATCAGCGAAAGTGATTCGGCAACAAATCTATGTCCGATGGCTGCGGAGTTTGGCGGGCCAGCGTGGGGATTCGGCGGTAGCCATTATCACTTTCTCGACGACGACGTCATTGCGTGTCTTTATGGAATCAAAAACGAAAGCCGTATCGGATTGCTAAAAGACGGGCGACTTGAAGACATCGAACTGCCGTTTACCGATATTGGCGGCCTGCGCATCGCGGGTTCGATGCTTTTTTTCCTGGCGGCCAGTCCGACACGCTTCAACACCATCGTCAGTTACGATTTAGCCAGCAAAACCCTCAACGAGATCAAATGTGCCTCGGATACCAGTCTCGACCCCCGCTTCATATCAATTCCCGAAGCCATTGAGTTCGCCACCGCAGAAAACGAAACCGCCCACGCGTTCTACTACCCACCAACCAACGGTGACTTTGCTGCGCCGGCAACTGAACTACCTCCATTACTGGTCATCCTGCATGGCGGCCCGACTGGTGCGACGCACAGTTCAATCAGCCTCGGTACGCAATATTGGACCAGCCGAGGCTTCGCGTTGCTGGACGTGAACTATCGAGGATCGACGGGATACGGTCGTGAATATCGCGACAAGTTGCACTTGAACTGGGGTATTACTGACGTTCAGGACACCGTCCACGGAGCCAACTATCTGGTCGCCGAGCGCAAAGCAGACAGCGACCGCCTCGCTATCCGCGGCGGCAGCGCCGGCGGCTATACAACGCTTGCAGCGCTGACCTTTGCCGATACTTTTAAGGCCGGCGCGAGCCACTATGGCATTGGCGATCTCGAAGCGCTTGCGAAAGACACCCACAAGTTCGAATCGCGCTATCTCGATTCCTTGATTGGTCGCTATCCGGAAGACATTGAAACCTACCATGCACGCTCACCCATCCATCACGCCGAACAGCTAACCGGAGCAACGATTTTTTTTCAGGGTCTCGAAGACCAGGTGGTTCCGCCCAATCAAGCCCAGACCATGGCTAAAGTGCTGGCTGATAAAGGGATTCCGGTAGCCTATGTGCCTTTCGAAGGGGAACAGCATGGATTCCGGCAGGCCCACAACATTAAGCGCTGCCTCGATCTTGAGTTGTATTTCTACGGTCGGGTGTTTGGCTTTACGCCCGCTGACCAGATTGATCCGATTGCGATCACGAATCTGGACTAACACTGCCGCCAACGGTGGTCGCCTTCATTGGTTGGTGATCCGTCATCTGCCCCACTGTGGATCAAATCACCTGCAATACAACCAACAGGAGTATGCTCAACGGCCCCGAAGGAGTATCTAAGATGGCGAAGGAACGTAAACCCAATCGTGAGACCAAGAAGAAAGCGGTCTTAACACCGAAAGAAAAGAAGGCTGCAAAGAAAACCCGTGGCGAGACGAAGTCGGGGCTCGGCATCCAGCAGCCACGCGGCGCTTAACCGGCTAACCGCAGAACCGTCGCGCCTCGTGCACAACCCTTAGTGCCCCGTTGACGCCGCCGACGCGCTTCAAGATCTCGACAATCCCGGGCGTTTGTCTGCAGCAGCCAAGGAAGTATCCGAGCTTCGGGCGCCACCTGCGGCGCGCATCGGCTGCCCGGATCGTGAACCTACGCGAGAATCACTCTGCACTCTCCCTTTATTGGACACCCTGGCTCGCGTCATTTGAGCGTCTGATCAGGCAGCGCTATAGGTCGCTCGACATTACCGGCGTGCGAAGACTGTCATTTCGTCAGACCACGACACCACGCATACGCCATCCGTGATCGCAGTAGCGCACGCCTGACGGGCTTGCAGCACGCGCTAGCAAGCCCACTACGAGTTGTGCGCTTCAACGCAGAGGCCGGCGGCGCTAGAATCGTAATCTGACCAAACAGTTCGCGGGATTCATCGCTGACATACGCCTTTCGCAGTTGCTCGCATGACGGCAACTTATGTCGACCCGCGAAATTTCGATCATTCCAGACCCCGGATATCCCGATGCTATCGAACAAAACAAATTTCATGCGTTTGCTGAGCACCCTGCTGGTTGTTCTGTTCAGCACGACGGCGCCCGCTCAGATCCCCGCCGCACCAGCGACATCGTCGCCCGCGGCCGTCCAGGAGACTCAACCACCGCCACCGATCCCCGACAGCCTGGCAACGCCGCGCGCGACGATGGAGACCTATCTTGACGCCATGGCCGGGGTACGCGAGGACCGCGATGGGGCCATGGAGCAGGCGTTGACGACCCTCGATCTGAGCGAGATAAACCCGCTCGTTCGGGCCGAGAAAGGCACTGAAATCGCATGGTTGCTGTTCGAGGTGCTGGAACGTACACGACCGCCCAATACGAAAAAGTTTTCTACCCGCCGCGAAGGCCGACCCTACGTTTTCCAGACTTACGAGAACGGCAAAGTCGAACTGCTGCATACCGCACACGTTGGCTGGCGCTTCAGTGCCGCGACCGTCAAGGCGCTGGAACCCATTCTCGACGAGCTCATCGACGCCCAGTTGGCGAAGGGAGAAGACGCCGACTTGACCTATTTGCCGGTCCACCTCCGCTTGCGCGCCAGCATTCCCACTGAACTTCGAAAGCGCACGCTGGTACTCGAGCACTGGCAGTGGCTCGGCATTCTGCTCATTATACTGGTCGGTCTGATAATCGATAAGCTGGTCGCAGCTTTGCTGCGAGTCGCGGCGCGTACCTGGCGCACACGCTTCGCTGCAGGTGCATTCCGTGAGGTCGATGATTCCATTCTGCGTCCGCTCGGTTTAATGGCGCTGGCGCTGGTGTGGTGGGCCGGACTGAACCTACTCAGTTTGCCCGATGGCGTTCTGGCTATCCTGTTGGTGTCGGTCAAATTCCTGGCCTGTTTATCAGCAGTTTGGGGCGCCTATCGCCTGGTCGATTTACTCGGCGCACTCTTGCAGGACAAGGCCAAGTTGACCGAGAGCAAACTCGACGACGCTCTGGTACCGCTGGTCACCAAGACCATTAAAGTTTTCGTCACCGTGATGGGTGCGGTTTTTATCGCGGACAACCTCGATGTGGATGTCACCAGCCTGCTCGCAGGTCTTGGCCTCGGCGGCCTCGCATTCGCGTTGGCCGCAAAAGATGTTGCAGGCAATCTGTTCGGATCGATCACCGTGCTGCTCGACCAGACCTTTCACGTTGGTGACTGGGTCGTGATCGGCGATGTTGAAGGCTCGGTCGAACGCATTGGCTTTCGCAGTACCCGCGTTCGTACGTTTTACGATTCGCTGGTCTCGGTACCTAACTCGACTTTGATCACAGCCAATGTCGACAACATGGGCGCACGCTCGTTTCGGCGCCTGAGCTGCAAGTTTGGCATCGCCTATGAAACGCCGCCCGACCGCATCGATGCCTTTTGCGAAGGTATTCGGGAGATCGTGCGCCAACACCCCTATATGCGCAAAGACGCTTACCACGTCTATCTGAACGGCCTGGGCAGTGCGCAACTGGATATTTTGGTGTACGTCTTCTGGAGCGTCCCGGACTGGGGCACAGAATTGCGCGAGCGGCATAGATTCCTGCTCGATTGCCTGCGCCTCGCTGAACGCCTCGGTGTTGAGTATGCCTTCCCGACACAGACGCTATACATGAAGCAGGCCGAGAATGGGTTGTTGCCGGTCGCCGAAGGCGGCTACACGCCGTCCATGAGCGAACAGGATGCACAAGCGCGTGGACGCGAGCAGGCCGTCGCTGTGGTCGGGGCTACACTCGGTCTGGGCGTTGTGCCTGAGCCGGTCAACTCCGGCGGCGGCGATGCCGACGGCGAGTAGCGCGTATCGCCCTTCGCGGTATCCGGTCGGCTTGCGGTAAGCTTTTTTACTCACGGCTAGGTACGACAGCCGCTCGGGGTAGCAGGGCTTTCCGGGCCGGTATTCGCGCCGCAGCTCCGATCTGCTCGCGAGTCAGGACGGTGTTTCGCTAAGCCCGAGGGTGCCCGGCACGAACCGGCAGGCGTTTCCGCCCGTGTGGCCCACAGCGAATAGACTGCCTGTCCACACTTATCCCGCCGGGATAATTTCGAAACGTGGCGGGTCCTCATTGAGCGGACCTTTGTCGATCCGAATGTAGCCGTGCCGTCCGAAGCGGCCGCTACCATTGATATAAAACACGCCCGGTTCTGCATCGGCGTCGCCTAATTCATAACCGAATGCCAGCGCGAGTAGCTCGATCAATTCGTAATGAGTGGGACGCTGTAGTTTCCTCAACGCCGTCTCCAACTCCGCATCGAGACCGTGAGAATAGAACAGCACCGGCACTCGGGTATTGCCCGGATCGAGCTGACCATGACCGAACAGGCCAGCAGGGTTCTCGCCGAGAAACTGCCCATGATCGGACGTCACCGCGATTAACAACGGCCCAGCCACCCGCTCGCGCATGATGGTAATCAGCGTATGAATGATGAAGTCGTTATAGCGCACGGCATTGTCGTAGCCATTGCGTTGGAACTCTGCGTACGGCAAGTCCTCGGTAGGAAAGATAGCCAGCTCCGGACGCAAACGGTAATTGTGTGGATAGGGTCCGTGCGCGCTACGCTGATGGAAAACCACGAAATTGTGGCTCTGCAGCGATAAATCTCGCGCGTACTTGAGCAACATCTCGTCGTGCAGTTCGTCGTACTCGTCCTGCGCAATATTCTGTGTCACGAGCTTATCAATGTAACGCGTGCCGGCTCCGCGCAACAGATTCATGCCCTGCGCGGAATAAAACTGGATGTGGAATCCACCTCTTCCGGCCAAGCGAAACAGATTTGTACGATGGGTGGCGAAGCGTTGTTCGTCACGCGGGTCGCGCACCCCGTTCCAGAATGAATGGAACGAAGACAAAGTCCCGACACCCGCGGAAATACCTTCCGCATAGGTGAAGTGTGGATCCTCGGTGAGCGATTGAAGGCGCGGTGTCGTCTGGCGGTCAAAACCAAACAGCGACATGCGTTGCGAAGCGAGGCTCTCCGCCATGATGAGTACCACCGTGACCGGAGCCGGTTCTGCGATGCGCGACACTGCGACTGGTGAAAAGTCTACCTGTTCGCCCACGTGGCGATGCTTGTTTCCGAACGGCAACGCACGAGACAGCAATAATGAGAAGGTCAGATAGCTGTTTGATATAGACGGATAGACATCGATGGGGAAATATTTGACGGGATCTTTCGCGCCGAGCACTTTATAAGGGCCAAAGGCCAGCATGGCGATCACCACCACGCTCATCAACGGCACCGTTTGGCGCGCAGCAGCGGCGGCAAAAAACACCCAGCCCGCGGCTATGTAAGGCACCAGTACCAGCAAAGGAGCCAGCATCAACTGATCTGAAACCGCCATTGCCGCCTCGGTCACGTCTGCCAGTTCATCCAGCCCATGGGTGATCACATTGGCATCAATGACGCCGCCGAAGTAAGCCATGTAGCAGAAATGGGTGAGCTCGAACACGCCGACAACGGCGAGCAGGCACAATGGAAACGCGCGCCCCGGGACCAATGTCACAAGTAGTGCGGCGAGCCCGACGGCGGCATAACCAACGCCCCCGTAGACTGCCCGGTTGTTCAGGCCGACCAGCGTACTCAGATGGTCGGGCAGCACGATTGCCGTTGCCAACACGAACGCCAGCAGCACACTGATGGCAAGCCCGTGCACTACGCGCATCGGGTGCTCACTATTAATCGCTTCGCTTGATACACAGACCAACAGCTCGGTAAAACTTGGAATGGCCAGTATACAAAAGGCATTTGCCGGGAAGGCCCCGAGTTTGCCACCCTTGTTTTAAACTGCACGGGAAGCTCACGCGTGTTTGATCAAACCCGCAACGTTGTCCTCAGTGCGGTCGCGCCCGTTCTGCGACCAGCTAACGAAAGCGGTCGAGTGCGCGCAGGCCCCAGCCGAGCATCGGCCGAAACCACGGATTGCCGCGATAAAAAAAGCGCGTGGCATGAGGAATATCCATAAATACGCTGCTGTCCCGTTTGCCGGCGATCAAATGAGCAACGTGATCGGCAAACAAGGTCGACAGCGCGACGCCATGACCACCGTAGCCGAGCGCATACCACAGACCATCCTGGCGTCCGATGTGTGGCATGGAATCGAAAGTCACGCCGAGCTGACCGCTCCATGAGTGTGAGATCTCGACGCCGGCGAGCGCTGGGAACATCGCCACCATATCGCGCTGAAGAATGGCCGCGCTTTGGGCCAAATCCTGATCGGGGGAAATTGTCGTGCGGCCACCGAACAGCATGCGGCCGTCACTGGTGATACGAAAATATTTCAGAAACCAGTTGGAGTCATAAAACATCCGCCGGCGTGGTGAGAGTACCTTTTGCAATGCGCTGTCCAATGGCTCGGTAGCGATAATGTAACTACCGACCGGCAGTACCCGCCGTTGTATGCCCGGCACCATCTCACCGGTGTAGCCGTTGGTAGCGATCAGCACTTCAGCGGCGTCCATAACGCCTTTAGTTGTACGCACCAACCATCGTGTACCAACACGGTCGACGTTCAGAACCAGGTTTCGGGCACACAATGTGACGCCATTACGCGCCGCAATTTCAGCCAGGCCACGGACCCATTTCGCCGGATGCAGGCCCGCACTCGTTGGGTCGATCGTCCCACCACTATAAGCATCGGTGCCGATTTCGTCGGCCAGTTCGGAGGGTGCTACATCGGTGCGGTGATAGCCGAAATTACTGGCCAGCCACTCGGTTTCACGCTGCATCGCGTCAAAGTGCGCCGGTTTGCACGCCAGATACACCGACCCACTGCGTTCAAACTCACAATCGATGCCCTCTTTGCGAACAATTGACTCGACCATATCGATGCCAGCGACCGAGGCGCGCCACAACGCCTCGCCCTGCTCGCGCCCATAGGTCTGTACAACTTTCGACGCATCGTTTTTCAAACCCACCAGCGCTTTGCCACCATTACGGGACGACGCCCCCCAACCGATCGCGTGCTGATCGATAACCACCACATCCATACCCAATTGCTTGAGCTTATGCGCGGCGCCGAGCCCGGTATAGCCGGCGCCGATAACGGCGACGTCGGTGCTCGCGGGCAATGGGTCAGCACCAAGTGACGCAGGCATGGGCGCCTGCTCTTGCCACAACGAGCTTTCAACTACGGTCATTATTACTGTCTACTTTTATTGTTATCGCGCGCGCCTGCGCGAGCACGTCGGGAAGTCTGGGCGTTATCGAGCGAATAGCACGCCAAATTATACGCGCCCGGAGCGGGCGCTGTTATGGGAGTCTCGCAATCCGTTCCTGCCACACATGACACAATGTCCGGTAGCTACGTTCTGCCTGGGCCAGCACAGGTTCTGCATAGCCACTCACTTCACCTATCGCGGCCAGCGGTAGCTGCCATTCACAGGCCAATGCGGCCCAGTCGATGACTGGTAGGCCGCGGCCTGCATACTCCCAATCAATGAGATACAACTTTGTCTCAGTAAATATGACATTCCCCGGCACCGGATCGTGATGGCACAAGCCGGCATCAGATTGCGTGCTGAGAGATTCAATCTCCGCGCGCAATTCCGTCAGCACGCCGGTAACTGTGTTCCCATCGGCCTGGTCATCGCTGCGCAGGTAATCGATGGGTGCACCCTCGATAGGTAGCGCGTGGACCCGTTCAAACAATTCAAACAAGGCAGTCTGCTGGTGCACTGCGAGTACCGCCGGGTTCAGATGCTGTCCCTCTATATAGGCGGTAATCTGGTAGCCCCGCTCGGCATCGGCACACAGCAGCGCCGGCGCCAGCCCCGCATCGGCTGCATGACGCAGCAGCGCTTGTTCCCGAACCCGGTCGATGCCGAGTGTCTTGCTGTGCGGTGAATCAATACGCATGACCCAGCGTTCGGCATCCGCCTCAATCAGGAAACTGCGATTGGTAAGTCCACCGGGCAAGCGTCGCAGGAGGCGCGGCGGTGTGTGAAAAGGCCAGCCAAGTGCCTCCCAATCGGCCAGCAAGGTGTCAGCTTGATGCACGCACACGGTCCTCGAAGCGCGGGCGATTGGCGTTCAGATTGAGGGCGCGTAATGGATCAATAATACTCTGCGTATTCATGTCTCAGGTGTTACCAGCTTAACCTCTCAGCGCTGCCACGTAGCGACGCCGCCAGCTGACATAACCGATCACGACAATCACCAGATAGACAGCGAACAGAGCTGCCGTGAGGTGTAACTGGCGTTCAATATACAAAGGGATCGACAGCGCATCGATAACAAACCAGTAGATCCAGTTCTCGAGAATTTTGCGCGCCACCATGAACGTTGTGACAACCGCCCCCCAACTGGTCAGGGAATCCAGATACGGCCATGCCGCCTGTGTATAAACACTAAGCATTTTGCCGGTTACCAGCGCAAGTACGACGACGGCCCCAATGACCACCACGTGCCGTTGCGCGGTCCAGGTTGAGATGGTGCGACTCACGCCACCGCTACCAGCCCGCCATTGATACCAGCCGAACACAGCCATGCCCATGTAGTACACGTTCAGGGCAGACTCCATCAGCAAGCTGACGTTCCAGAACAACGCCGTATAAATGGCGGTACTCGCGAACGCGCAAAGCCAGCACGCGATGTGTTCGCGCGCCGCCAGCACCAGATAAGCAAGCGCCAGAGCAACTGCAGTCACTTCCCAGGCTGACATCGCTGCCAGCGCGTTCGCGAAGGAGTCGGTCAATTAACCTCGTAGCCTGGAATGAACTTGGTCACGAATACCGACGTACCGAATGCTTCGTAGCTTGCTTTCATCGCGTCGCGCAGCATATTCATCAACGGATCAAAGTCGCCCAGCACGCGGGTTGCGGTTGGGGTCGTCTCGACGATAAACGCGGGATCTTCGTTGAGTTCCGCGATGAACTCGTCGATCGGCGGAAGATAGTCGTCGCGGATCGGATACATACTGATTTCAATCGTTAGCTTCATTGTGCTGCCTCGCAGGATTGTGAACCACTTGTCAGTAAGCCCAGGTTAATTCCGCACCGTATACGCGCCCTTCGCCGAACTGGTCATGCCTGCGATTCACACTGAAGCCATCACGCTGGTCGTTGGCGAAGTACAAACCGTGTACTGCATACTGCGTATTCAGCAAATTCCGAGCCCACAGGCGTACGGTCGCCCGCTTGTACTGATAGGCGAGACTGGTGTTCATCAACGCATAGTCGTCCAGCTTTTCGTTATGGTAGTAACCAAAGAAGCTCTCGTCGCGCCCTTCGATAGAGAGATTGGCGGCCAGGGCTGGCAGTACCTGCCAACGTAACCCGAAGTGATACTGCCAGCGCGGCGCTTTGGCCTGATCGCGATCGCGGAGGGTCCGGAATGTGTTGGTATCGAGATCGAACACCTGCATCGAATCCACGTTCGTTTCGAGATAGCCGACTCGCGAAAGCAGGCTAATGGCATCAGTGACAGCGAGATCCATTTCCAGCTCGACGCCGTAGTTCTCAGCATCATCAACGTTGTCCAGAAAGCCGACGAAAGTAAAGGTACTTGCGTCCCACAGCCAACTTTCCAATTGTGCGTTTGAGCGGTCCATGTGAAACACGCTCAAGCGTAAATCCAGCCGATCGTCGAGATAGCGTCCCTTGAGCCCAAGTTCCTTGTTAAACAGGGTTTCGGTGTCGAAACGCAGCCGATCGACGACAAACGGCTGAAAACGCGCAGCAACAATGGGCTGCACCGAGGTCGCACTGGTGTTCACACCGCCTGGTTTGGCGCCGCGCGACAGGGTCGCATAGAGCAAGGTATCAACGCGCGCCTGAAACTCCAGCGTCGCGTCGCCGCTCCAGAACGTCGCGTTGGTCTGGGTATCTACCGCATTGCTGTCGTCGTAGTCGTCGTTGAAGGCTTCACCGCGAATTCCCAACCGTGCTGTGACCCGTTCGGTGAGAGCAAGCTCGAGCTGGCCATAAAATGCATAGCGATCGGTCTCATAGTTGCTCGTGAACGAGCCAAAACGTTCGCGTGCCATATCTTCCTGGCGATGGTGAAAATAGGCGCCGGTGACCCACGACAGCTTGCCGTGTTCGGCCAGCCAGCGCAGGTCGACGGTAACCTGTTCGCGTTCACGCTCAATCGCGTCGCTGCTGTTGAACTCGAAGGCTGGGTCGCAGCGCCGGCCATCACAAAAACCTGCAAACACCCAGTCCTCATCGAAACCATAGCGCTCGTCGGCATCGCTGAAAGTCGATTGCAGCTGAACTGCGCCCGGCGCGCCCATATCCCAGCGTAGCCGTGCCGATACGGCCACCGCTTCCTGAGCATCACTGCCCGGCGTATCACTGAGCGTGGTGCGCGTATTGTTCAGAGTGAATGCGTCGTAACCGTTGTCGGCATCGACGTAGAGCGTCGTGACATCGGCACTCAGATCGGGCGTGATATCCCAGATGAACTTGGCGCGCGCGGTCAGCTCGTCCAGATTCTGAGTGTCGTCACGGCCGAGAAAGGCGTTCTTCATAAAGCCGTCAGAGCTGTTCTGACGAATCGCTACGCGTGCGCGCAAGGTCTCGCTGAGTGGTCCGCCGGCGGCCGCGCTGACATGCCAGGATTCGAAATTGCCATAACCGGCGTCAAAGTCGGCTTCGAATTCCTCACCCGGATCGCGACTGCGAATATTAATCATGCCAGCCAGGGCGCTCGCACCGAACTGAGTACCCTGCGGCCCGCGCAGCACTTCGATCTGTTCCGCATCGAATAGCAAAGCGCTGCTCGCTACGTTCGACAACTCAATGCCGTCGAGCACGATCCCTACCGAAGGAAAGTGTTTCGGATCAACGAACTGTTCCAGATCGCCAACCCCGCGCATCTGCACAAAGCGGGCGCGCGCACCGCCCACGGAAAAATTGACGTTCGGCATGGTCGCGAGCGTGTCTTGCAGATGACGGGCGGCGCGTTCGACCATCGCCTCGCGGTCAAGCACGCTAATGCTGCCGGCGCTGGTCATGAGTTCGGTGTCACGAAAGCCGGCGGTAACGACCACCTCTTCCATGCTGACCGCTTGAGTCGCGGGGTCGGGCTGCGGATCAGGCGCAGCATGTGCGGGGCTAGTGGCCAGGGACGTCGCCGCAGCAAGTGTCCAGGCGATTGTTTTCGGGAAAAACATGCAAGTCTCCTTAGAAAGAACTAAAGAAACCCGGATCGGTAAGTAGAGAGAACTGGTTTAACACTGGAGTCCTATCCCTACGCCGGTATTATCCGGATCAGGTTCACGGGGTTCGTCCAGTTGGACATCTCAGGCCTTGCGGCCACCCCCCAGGATCACGCCGTGATTAGCACGGCGATCAGCAGGCGCTGAGTGTACCGCGCTGAGCGCTGGTGACAAGTCGCTTCGTCTGTTTTATCGGAACCTAGGTTCCGCGCAGCAGGCCGTCGGGATCGACGCGGGTACGCAAGACATCCAGTTCGGCGACGCTCGGCGGGTCGGTGCTGGGAACGGCGTCCGGTATAAGTAACTCGAAGCCGGTGTTGTCCTGCACTTCATCAACCGTTATGCCGCGATGCAGTGAACGCAGCCGCATGCGTTTGGATTGCTCGCAGAAATCCATCACGCACAGCGGTGTCACGCACCATTTTGGTCCACCACCCGGTAGGCCCAGACGCGAGCGTGCGTCCGCACCTCCACGCCCCCAGCCAACCGTACTGACGAAATCGCATTGTTCGACCAGAACGCGCGAATTGTGATCGTTCAAAACGATGTGGTAACGCCCGACATGGCTCGACAAAGTCGGCGTGCCCACCGAGCCCGGTCCGCGAAAACGGAGCTTGTTAAAGTCCTCACCAATGCCAATCAGATTTGTATTGCCAAACTGATCGACCTGGATACCGCCGATAAAAAATACTCGGCGGCCCCAATCTTTGAGTTGATCAAAGCGATGGCCACGGTCGCTGTACGATTCCGTCCAGCGCACCACGCGATTGTCCCAGCCGTATTCGGGAATCGGGTAGTACTCGAGATGGTGCACGTTCATCCGCCCACCGAAGAAAATTAACTCCATATTGGGACCATGCATCAGATGCGCTAGGCGTACTGCAAGTTCTGCGACCGGCATCGCAACGCCGACCTGCAACAGCTCACCGTCCTGCAAATCGCGCGCCAGCACGGCGGCCATTTGTTCGCGCACTGTGTACTCGCCAGTCATAAGGCTGCGCACGCCAAATCAATACTCACGTAAACCAAGCAATCGCGTCAGCCCGACGCGCTCCAGATAATCAGCATGCGTGACGGGCTCATGGCAATAGTGCTGCAGATAGTTCTTAAGTTGCGGATCGCCGCCGTGCTTCGCGGCCGCCGCTGCACTTGCGACATAATCGTTAATGAACGGCACATCCTGAATGTAATGACCACGGCTGAAAAACGGGTGGGCGCCCCACGGCACCCGCACAACTGCGTCGGCTGCAGCAATCGTCGTTGCCCATGGATTGCCGCGTATCGCTTCGTTAGAAACAACTTGTTCAACTTGTACGACGGTCCGGGCAGCAGCACGCACCAGAAACAAATCGATCCAGCCTGGTCCCCCATGATGTTGAACATTGCCGTAGGCGTCAGAGACAGCAGCATGCACGAAGGCTATGTCCGGCTTGATGGCTGGTACCGCAATCAAGGTCTCGCCCGCGATCGGATCGGTAAACACTTTGAGATCGGGATTCACCTCGGGAAGAGAAGTCCCCACCCCGCCGCGCCACGGCAGGAACGGCAAGCCTTTGCCGGCCGCTTCCAGGCCACTGGTAAGAATGCCTTCCTCGCATTCCCACACCACGATTTCGCCACGTTCCGCTGCGCGGCGAAACGAAGGCGCCACCGGCACGCCGACACCACCACCGGCGTAGTAGCTGATGGTCTTTCTCACACATCCTGCAGCAATCAGGTGATCAAGAGCCAGGCCGCTTGAGATTACGGTGAGATCGCGAACTTTGCGTCGGATGATCTGGCGCACCATAGCCATTGGCGCAGGCTCGCCGAGAGCGATCGTCATACCGTGCTCAACCCAGGCTGCCGCTTGCTGCTCATCAAGCAAATGCTCGCGTCGCTCGCTCATACAAACGGACTCACGGATAGGGACTCCAACATGTGCGTGATGTTAGCGGCGCGATGCCCGTTCTCGCAAGGGTTCGCAGACGCGCTCAAATCGCTTGTAAATATTCCAGGCAACCCCGTTCGTCGAGCCATGGCGAGAGCTCATCGTGTACTTGCGGCGCTAAACTCGCGAATCGTTGCACCAGGAAATCCCGACATTTGGCTTGATAGCGATAGACCGGCTGACGGTAAGTATAGCCATCGAGCTCAACCTCGACAGTCGCTTCCCCCTGCTCGATGGCGAGCGCATTAGCGCGCAAAAACGGCAGATAAAACCGTCCGGCCAGTTCGGCTAGCTCGCCGACAGCTGTGGGCCAATCCGCGCTCCCGGCATACCACTTACCCTCCACGCCCGACAGATCATCGACGCGCTTAATCCACTTGCCGACGCGCGGGGCAAGTTCCCGCATCAGACTCCCTGGCGTCGGGTCGCCAGCCAGGGTCGTCAGTTGACCGTAAACGCCAAAGTCGGCCAGGGCGGGACGACTGCCAAACAAGAAACGGTCAGTGGCCGCCATCTTCTCGAGCGTTGCCAGCATCGCCAGGTAGAACTGCTCCAGTAGCGGTCCGTTCTCCGGTGTGCAGCCGACCAACGCCATGCGTGAACGCTGACGGGCGACGAAAGCCTTTGTGTGTTGATCCAGCTCGGCGTCGGACAGGCCGGGATGGGCATCGTCCATCACCCAGCCACCGCCGCTCAACTGGTCATCAGTGCGACTAAAGCGATAGTGGAAGACGGATTTGGTTAACCATTCATCGGCCATATCTTCAATGAGATCGCTCACAAAGGCAGCCGCCGGGTCATCCGGGAAGATCGAGCGTACGCCTGCCTCCACATGCTCCAGCGCATGAATGATCGGGGTGCTGTCGGTGCGATATTCGCCATCCGGAAACTGCACCACCGGCATCAGTAATGGTCGCACTTCAGCGGTCTCGTCAAAATACTGCGGCATGCGCGCGACCCAGATGTGCGGCAAACGCCGATAACGCATCACCGCTCGCACTTTCACGGCGTACGGTGAAGATTCGATACCAATAATGCGGTAAACACTCACGATTCCTGACCTCGACAACAACTTGCGCAAACCTATGGCATTCTCGCATGGCCGTCGCAACGCGAGCATGATGCTGGCTAACTGGCAGACCCGGCCGAAAGCCGTTAACGTCCTCCCTACATCAAGAAATCGGAGTTATCGATGAGCGAGAAAGTTTGTTTGATCAGCGGTGTTGGTCCCGGCACCGGCGCGGCACTGGCGCGACGTTTTGCTGAAGGTGGTTACACCGTTGCCATGCTGGCTCGAAATCAAGAGCGATTGTCTGAACTCGAAGCAGAAATCGATGGGTCAAAAGGCTATGTGTGCGACGTCTCGGACGAGGATGCCGTTAATGCGACCGTCGCAGAGGTCGTAGCGACCCAGGGTCAACCCGAGATTCTGCTGCATAACGCTGTGCGCGGGACGTTTGGCAATTTCCTCGAAATGAAACCCGCTGATCTGAATGTTAATTTCCAGATAAACACCATGGGTTTTCTCTATCTCGCGCGGGCCGTGGCTCCAGCCATGATCGAAGCAGGCCACGGCGTGATCATCGCCTCAGGCAACACCTCAGCACAGCGTGGCAAACCGGATTTCGCCGGCTTCGCTCCGACCAAAGCGGCACAACGCATCCTTGCTGAATCGATGGCACGTGAGCTGGGACCGAAAGGCGTGCACGTCGCCTACGTGCTTATCGATGCAGTCATCGATCTCGAATGGACGCGCAAAATGATGGGTGACAAACCCACCGAGTACTTCATTCAACCTGCCGCGATTGCAGACAACGCTTTCCAAATCGCACACCAGGATCGCTCCGCATGGTCGTTTAACGTCGAAGTCAGGCCGTTCGGTGAGGTGTGGTAGCTGGATTCGCTCGCACCGTCTTCGGCACCCTGTGCGGCGCGTTGGGAGTGGCGCTGCAAGAGCTGACCCACGCCGATGGAGAGCAACCTCATCGTAGTGAGCGCGGCATCACCCCATTCGGTGCCGGAGAAAAGAGCCGCCAGGTCTCGGGCTCAATAGGCTGGGCGGTTTAGAGGACGCGACCGTCCTTGTGCTCACCGGGGAGTTGCGATTCTCGCGGCGGTCGGACCAACAGGATTCTTCCGAAGACGATGGAGCACATCAGCAACTGCACCAGCAGGGCGAAGTAGTAGCACGAAAATTGATGAGAAGTGAGCCGCAGGCCGACCGCAGCGTAGAGGGCGAGCGCGACGACGAATAGAAGCGCCATGATCTTCGCCACTATTGTCGTTAAATTTTGGCTCGCTATGGACGGAATCCGATTGGTCGCTCGCGTATAGGTCGGAAACGCCCACGCCCCAAGAGCCAATAGCACAAGGCCGGAAAATGAGACGCTGACTCTCCACACCTCTTCAGATTGTGCAATTAACGGCGCCTGCCCCACCGGAATCAACGAGAAGAAAACGACCGGAATCGAGAGCGTCAGGAGACTAGCAAGGCGGACCCGCTCCAGACGGGTCCAGTCTCCCTTTGCTTCGTGTCGCAGGACCACGAATACGCCGGCAAATCCGGCAAACGCGACCGCTAGCTCGGCAATGATCGTCAGATGTGAATAGTCTTCCATGTGTTTCGCTCACCCATGCGCCGTGTTCATTCCAATCTGCGCCGATTGACTTGATACTTGCGACCCCATGCTAAGTCGCGACCGATTCGGCGTCCTCATTGAGGACGCACAGGATTGACGGATAATCGGAATCAGCGTTGATTTCTGCATCAAATGCCGCGAAGAAACCTGCAGTCGTTCCGTTGCAACGGGTGATCTCCAACATCGAACCGCCGCCTTTTCATCTACTTTTCGGGCGCAACGGAATTGTGTAGAGATTCGAATTTCGCGCTATCCATGTGCTCCGAAATCCTGGCCATCGCCCGCGCCACGTCGGGGTGACCAAATATCTGCTGGCCAGCCACTTCCCCCAGCACCTTGAAGCTGGTCTGCAAGGTACTCGTCCCTTCGTATTTCATCGCTTTTCTGGTTTCTTGTTCGCACGATACCGTCAATAATCGCGTCACCAGAGCGCCAACCTCCTTGTTCGCAGCCTCCATCGCACCCGGCCGACTCGATGCGATTTCCTGCACGACGGGATGAACCACAATCGCCGAAAACATCCACTTAACCAAACCTGCTCGGTCCGCTTCGGTCGTATTCTCGACCAGGCACTTGGCCAAGTCGTCGGCGTAAACACCGGCATTCGCATCTTCCCCTATGACGAATGTGAGAACTAAGGCACCGAGGGCGGCAGAAACCAATTTGGAGGACATGCTTCTAATGTCTCTAGCGTGACTTACGTTGCAATGCATCGTGTTAGGTGGCGACTAACACGAGCGGCAGTGATGGAAGGCCGTGGTCAGTGTCCGGCAGCTTCGGCACCCGCTGACTAGCCATCAGCATCATCCCGCCATCGCATTGGTATACGTCGCCATGTCGAAATAGTCTCGCCAGATTTTTATCTTTCCGTCTTCCATTTCAAAGATACCGACGCACGGCAAGTCGACATCGCCTGCGGTGGTTTTCGTCTTGTCGACTCGTTCAGCTATGACGACGTTGCCGCCGGCTAGCATATGCGTTATTTCCCATTCCGTACTGGTCCAGGTGGTGAGAAATCCTTCGATGAACTCACGGATATTTTCCTTGCCCAAGACCGGCTCCATCGGCATGTTGTGGTAGCTTCCGTCTTCGGCGAAATACTCTGCAAGACGACCGGCATCCAAGCCGGACCATGCTCCTATAAATTCCGTAACTATTTTCGAGTTGTCGTTCATGGCAGTTCTACTCCCGATGCGATGTCCTTAATGTGTTTGAATTTCTTTTGAACCTCTTTCAACCATAACCGGTTGGCGCAGCGCCACAAGGACTGAAAGGCGCCTGGTATTGCGCAAACCGGCGTTTCGTCACCACCACACAGTCGGCGCAAGTCATCTACGCAGTGACATGTCGTTCAGCGACCTGCTGGGTACCGCGACGTTGAGTGCGGGATGCTGCACTTCAACTGCAACACTAGGCGCAGCTTGGAACATTTCGATTTCTGATATCAAAATGCTTTTCCGGCCTTGGCTTGGTCGCGTAGAACGTTGCGACCTCTTCCAGAGCACGATTGGATTCAATACACCGTAATCCACGACTAGTCCCGCGAAGCGCAGTGATAGACGGACCGCAACAATGAGGTCAGTGCCGGGGTCAATCGATAGCTCCTTCCGAATACTGCGGCGCACTTCCCCCGATGTGATCCCAGCTCGCTTTTGAGCCGACGTACAGGTGCCGTTCTATTTTCAGGTTCGGGTCCTCGTTCAGCGTGCCGAGCGTGACGCCATGAACAGTACCTTCGAATACACCCGCGAGCGTGGACCCGCATTCAGAGCAGAACACCAATTCCCAACCACTATCAGATTTGTAATGTTTAAGCGTACGCTCCCCGGAAGTCCAGCTGTGACTGTTCCCCTGGACCACGGCATACGCAGACGATGCGCCGCTAAACGCCTTACGGCATCGGGAGCAGTGGCATGCTCGTGCGTCGATCAGACGTTCACCTACAAGGTACGTCACTGCACCGCAAAAACATGAGCCGGTTATGGACATGCGAGACCTTTAGCGCGAGCTGCTGAGTAGAGCCGCACGTGGCGGCGGATGACCGGAACGGCCACGAGCGGGGGCGCGTTCAAGCGCCGGACGCCTTTGCCTTGTTCGCCGGCGCTGCGGGTACGGAGATTCGCGGTGGTGACGAATACACGGTGACTCTTTGCTTTGTTGGCGGAAACCGAAAACCGCCCAAACGAGAAGCGCGGGTTTTGTGGAGGCAGGTCCACGCCCCGTCCCTGAAATACTCACACGAAAACGAAAACGTCAGTAGCCCCTTCGTTTGCACTACGCGAGATGGATGTTGTAGAACGCTTGAGACGTCTTCAACGAGGGTGTTTAACAACACCTTCGCATCTTCGAATTCCGCCCTATTGTAACTACGAGCCCAAAAGTATTCGTCTTCATCAGTGTCGACCCGACTAGCCGCTAAACTCGCTCCCCCTTCTTCGTAAACACATGCGGAAAAAGAATAATCGGCATCAGCCGGAACGCTAAAGTTCGTGCGCCAGTACTTAATAACCGAATCTGCTTTTTCGGTGTCGCCACCGAGTTCTGCGAACCGCCGAATTGCCCTCTTGACCGGACCCGTCTTCATGCCTGGCAACCTTGCGATGAGCTACGCGTTATTCCCGAGTAATCCAGATGGATGTTCATAACCCGTCTGATGCACTCGGCAATCATGCGACGGACTCCGGCTACTTGCAGGTTGTACGCTGACATTTCGCCCTACTTGTTTAACTCTGGAGGCGATATTTGGAGCAAGCGGGTCGCCAAACGAACTTCTCGAAGAAAAAATGCTAACCCGATAACAAGAGCCAAAGTAGCAGCCATGAACAGGGTTCCGATTAGCCATTTCAGGTTCAATTGCAAAAGCGCTTCCAGGAACAGTACTGATACAACCGAACACACCAGCAGGGCGGAGAGAACACACATTGAAATGGCCACACCTGCACAGTGCCTGCGCCGTTCCAGACTGGCCAACTCATCGTTGAAGTGGTGGGGCAGTTTCCCGTCTGCGTGTGAATCTATTTGAATCAGATATCGGCGCCGGTCGATGATGCGAGCCAGGCGGTTCGTCATGACATTCAGAATTCCGGCGATACCCGTCAGCAGGAACACCGGCGTTAGCGCCAACTGGACGGCGTGGGTCACGTCGCCGACGTTCTCTAGTGCGGAAAACATGAATACGGTTCAACCTCGACTTCGAAATCGTCGAAAAATTGTGCAAAGCGCTCCCGGCGGACGGATGGCGATTCGCGAGCTAGCGTTGGAATTACCAGCACCTTACGCTTTGTAAATGAACACGGCTGAAAGCCCGCCTTTCGTTACGCTACACGTTGACTCCGACTCGGCGCGATCCAGAACCTCCGACCATTTGTAGTTGTAGAAAGATGACCAAAATATCACCTTATTTTCTGAACATGCTACGCCGGCCTCGGTAGGAGAGAGATGAAAACAAGTCCCTCCGATCATCGGGTGATCATGGAATCTGACATCCGTGTCACGTAAACCGTCTCCGTCCGTATCGTTTTCAATATCCGCTGAGCTAGCTTCCGTCTCTGCGCCTCCAGATATATCGCCGCCGCCACAAGAAAATAGGGCAATACAGAACAAAGGCGCACCTGGCGAAGCAATTCTCTCATTTCGCATTCCCGTACTAGCGCCCGCTCGTTGTCGATAACGCTAACGGATATCGCCTGCATCTGGCGCAATGTTCAGTAGCGTCCGAATGCGGCTAACTGGCGGGGCGACGCAAGTGAAGGCGCGGTCCCGGCAGCACGTGCTTGGCGGTAGGGCATCTTCTTACTTAGCCAACTCGCGTTCGCTTAAGCAGCCGCTCCTTCAACGTGAAACAGCTTGTTGTAGATACTCCATTTGCCGTCAACTTTTAGGAAAGACAGCGTGTCCATAAAGGTCATGCCCAGATAGTCGTCTCTCACTTTGACGGCCGCCGTATTACCAGCAATCTCGACGGCGAGAATATCGAGTCTGGCTGGCTCGCCCTTTTCTTTCGGAGAGGGTTGTTGGCTTGAAACGAACCCTGCAAAATCGGTCACCGTCATCTCGTGCAGTCCATCCTCCAAATACCCGGTGATCTTCGCATTGGGGTGGAATGCCGCGTGTGTTTTGTCGGCGCTGGACTCGTACATGCAGTCGAAGTACGTCTGAATCGTGGATCGAATTTGCGCTTCGTCACTCATGAAAATATCTCCAAGGTATTTCTTAAATAGCGAAGTAATAGTCTTCGCAAGACCTGTTCCGTGCAACCAGAACGTCCGTTCCCAAATGCGGTGTTGGCAACGCACTGGAAGATTTTCCTGGCAAATGCCGATTCCAGTGGCGCGACGTTGAACTAACCAGGCCGCTAAAGCAGCGATCATCATTCGCGAAACCGTAAATAAAAGGTCCGCCGTAACGAACCCGTGTTAATCCTTTTGTAAGGTTACAGCTCGCCCACACCAGTTTCCCTTACACGCCAGAATAGTTGAAGAATCGGATAGTCGTTTCTCCGTCCAACATATCGCCGAGTTTATCCATGGTGCCGCTATCGACTCGCCCTTGAAGGTAGGTTTCATATATTTCCCGTGAATCCCACTGCGCCACTATTACGAAGGCCGTTGGGTCGTCTTGGTTCTGAGAAACGTGTAATCCGACACAGCCAACGTAACCGCGTGTGTCGGGCAAGGTTCCACGAAGGAAGCTTCGAACATCCTCAATGGCATCGGGCTTTGCTTTAAATTCAAGTATTACCTGGCAGGTCATTTTCACACTCCTCGTTATGGATTCATCACTGGTATTGTGAGTACTGAGTTGAGTATCACATAAGGTTATTTTCAGCCACGTGGGCGTCTCATTCGGCAGGCGGTCTCGAACGCCCGAATCAGCAGAATATTTTGAGTCCTACGTCATCGCATTGTGCTCAACTTAGTACGAATTCATGATCTTGAGAAGATCTGCATCAGGGACTTGCCCTTCGAACTTAGGAAGCGTGGGATGAAGCGGAATCCAGGACACAGCGCTGCGTGTGAACACTTCACCGACCGGCGCTAATACATTGGGGTCGTCCAGGCTCGCGATTCGCACCCCTCTGAAATCGGGATAGGCGTCCGATCTCATCCCCATCGGTGAACCACAAGACGAACAATATTCGTGATAGACAGGCTTTCCTGAATCCCCCGTGGTGACGTGGGCGCCTAGCTCTGCGTTTTTAATTGCCACCGCCGAATGCGGAAACCATGCGTTTGTAGCATAAATATTGCCTGTCGCTCTTTGGCAGTTTCGGCAATGACAAATAAAGATAAACGACGGTTTGCCGGTTATTTCGTACCGAACCTGATCACATGCGCAGCCGCCTGAGTAAACCGTGTCATTTGTCATCGAACGTCCTTCTATGGCGGTGATCTTGTCGAACTCTGTGCGTTGAGATTCTGCCATAACTAAACATGAACCTTCGAACAGCCCCCAATTGGGCACTCGATTTCAGCTGAAGTCGCCGGGGAACGCGCTATGTTGAATTGCGTGGGCCAACGTGCGTCGCAGCCGACGTTTTCGGACAAAAAAAACCCCGCACATTGGCGGGGTCAGCTCTTGGTGTTTACAAAAAGGCGTTACTGATTCTGTCGCCGCCGAACCCCAAATCCTGCCAGCGCAACGGCAAACAACGCGAGGGTTCCCGGTTCAGGAATCGAGCAGGAAGGTTGGCCTGCCCCACCACAGGTGCCGAAGGTGATGCTGCCCATGGTGGAGGAAACGGCAGCATAGTCCCACGCATCGGCATTGGAGCCATGGTACGCGACTGGCGTTAATGTCTGCCCGTTCGTCTGCAAGCCGGTGGCAACGAAGCCGGTGGTCGAGTTATCGTTAATACAATGGGTAGCGGGATCGGCTCGGCAGGCGTCTAGCCCACTTACGAAAAGAGGTGATGCTGAATCAACTACCGCTTGTGAAGTTGGATAGGTACCAAAAAAACCGTGGAATGGATTAATCCCAATCCCGATATTGATTTGATTGATCCCGTTTTGAAACGCATTGTGGTCGGTACCCAGCACTAAACCACCGCCTCGAAGATCCAGCTGAGTCGCATAGTTCTGTATCCAGGCTTCCTCAGACGACATGCCGTTCGCGTTTGTCCACGTTACGTCGGAAGAAATAATGCGGCCATCCAGAATCAGATTTTGATCCGTGAGGCTGTTGTACCAATTCGCTATCCCTGCATAATTCGAGTTCTGGATGGCTGAATTATCAGCGAAAGAGTAAAGGTCATATACAAATATTTGGTCGAAGATCGCATAGTCGGTGTATACGGCTGAGTCTAAATGGCGCGTAGTGACGGTATGTCCATCGTTAACCAAGAAATCCCTGATTCTATTTCCGTCATCGACATAGGCGCCGTAGTCATCTACATGGGCAAACAGGATTTCTGCAGCATGCGCTGTGAGCGAAGCGGTCAGTGCACAAACCACCGCTACCGTTCTCAAAAGTTCTTTGGTACTCATGATTTTTCTCGGTCAGAGGGCTTTTTTATCTATAGGAACAACAACTAGTTCTATGCAGCACTTTTCGTGCCACACGATACAATTAGACGCGATTTTCTTTGTTTTTCCGTGAGTTACGGTTGCTGCGAAGTGATTCTTTCAGCGCGGAGAAAACAAGCAGTGTAAAAGTTTCTGACACAATTCATTCAATTCTAAAGTCGATTTCGCCAGAAACAGCGGTGGATTTTCTAACGCTTTTTATTTTTCAGTGAGTTAGCGCTGCATTCGGAGTGTAAACTTTCTTGACAGGCTCCCCGAACCACTGACAAATCCCTGCCATTGCCGGTTCTCGAAAGATCTATAAATCACACAAAGCAATCGCCAAAGCGCCTGCGATTCAGGCTATTCCGTTATTTCAGAAATAGACCGGTTCGACGCAGATTTATACACCGACTGTGTTGACGACGCGAAACGGCAACTCCGTACTTATCCGCTACTGTGTGCATTGCCGAAGTCGCTTGAAGCACTGGCAGTTCGAACGATAATTGCAGATCTATGCCGCGATATCGAAGACACTTAGAAAGGGCTTGCGGTTGCTCGTTGTCTAGTTTGCAGACGAATCTCATGCGGTATAACGCCTCGTACCAGCTGCACCCGTCTCCCGCGCCGAATTGCGCTCGATTGTTATGTATTACAGCGTAATGATGTGGTCAGGCATGCTCCCCGCTAATGCTTTATACAAATTTGGAAAGCATCCGATGGTCGCCCCGTCGACAAGATTGCTTTCTATCTCGCGCTCCCAACAACACTGGTCGCAGCCCATCAACATGATGCCTTGTTCTTCCGCAGCTTTGGCTAGTCGCTCTCCGATCGGATCGCCCTTCACCAGAACGTAGTTGTTGTCCTCAAAAAAGAACATGCCGACTACCTCGGGACCATGCGCCTGGCCCTCCAGTTGAGAGAGGATCATTTTGCCAAGTTCGTATGAAACCGTGTGCCCTTGGCCGGAACATATATACGCAACTTTCGTTCTATATCATGTTGTTGGTCCGATAATTCCGTGACAGTTAACGCAACACTGATCCGAACTTGACGGCGACTTGCCGGCGCGGCGGCAAAAAATCGTTGCTTTAAAACTTCGGCTGGAACATCGTTCTAAACAGCGCGTTCAATACTTTCGATGCGTTTCCCATGTCTCAACTCCGTTGCAGTTGGTCGTTCGAAACGGGGTTCCATGAAATCGAACATTTGCTTAGTTACTTCGAAAGAATAAACACGCGGATCTTTAGTCTTATTTCTTCTCTGTACGCGAGTTCTTCGCAACTCTTCCGGCGCATCAAGATAGTGAACTTCCGCGGCCACCCCAACACCACTGGCTTTTTGCAGAAACGCCGTTCGTTGTGCCTGGGTTGTAAACCCAAGATCTAACACAACGTTCCCCCCGGTTTGCAGAATTTGCACGCTAACGTCCCAAATCTGCTCTTGGCATCGTTCCACTCTTTCGGTAATCCACGAGAAGTCGAGTGATTGCATATCTTTCGAAAACAGAGTTTGCATCCACGGATCAATCGATAATCTCACCGCGTTAATGTCATTCGAAAGCTCGATAGAGTACGTGGTCTTTCCGGCTCCAGTCTCGCCGCAGACTAGGATTAGTCGACTCATTCTGTTCTTGCCTCCAGGATTAATAGCTGTTCCCAACGCCGCGAAGAACCGAGCCTGACGGTAACTGACAGGAGAGAAGGCGCAAGGAAGGTCTGGTCGAACGCGAACAGCTTGGTAGACGTGGCTTGCTCATGCTACTGCTTCTTTAGCCACGCCCGTATTGAGTTTGTTATCCCCTGATTGTTTTCCAAGAAGGTCGGCACTTTTACCCATTCCCCGCTAACGAGGCAGATCGACACGCCGCATCCTGCCTCCCATGTAACCTTCTCAATATCAGCTTTGGAGAATGCCATTAATTTGAAATTCTCTCGAAACTCAAGTGTTTCTGCATCAAGTCGGAGATAGGAAGTTCTGACTTCAATCGCTGCTAAAAACCTTGGATTCACAATGTAAATGCAACACGAACTTCCCTTCCTATAGCGCTTAGTGAGGCGAGTTGTAGTATGCCTAAGAATGCTTTTCTACTAGGAAGAGGATTCTTATGATGGCACACCAACAACTCGACCTCACAAGCAGATATAGGCTTCACGCGCTTCGAATGCAAGGACTCTCCAACGCCGATATTGCCCGCCAACTGGGCTGCCACCGGTCAA